>Ga0307947_1001309_pt1 | contig 19495 bp, 25 predicted proteins | sample OrgLakmetagen232_FD_201840 | JGI IMG/M metagenome (GOLD analysis project Ga0307947, IMG submission 201840) | Saline water microbial communities from Organic Lake, Antarctica - #232 | ecosystem: Environmental > Aquatic > Non-marine Saline and Alkaline > Saline | place: Antarctica: Organic Lake...
CCATCCTGTTCCAAAATTTGACAGCTGACCTGAACCAGTAAAATTGCAAGGGTTCCTGCGCGCATTCTCGAAGCACACACCAGTTTGCAGAAGTAGATTTAATTCCCAAAATTCTCTTTAAAAACGGATGATGTTAGGTAAGCATGCTAGCGGCTCCATTGGCAGTGCCGTTCTTTATGAGGGTCTGGTAGTACGCATGATAGTTCGCTTCAGTTTTGGCATTTCCCAGTTTATGGAGGAAATGCATGTGTGCTTGAAGGGCGTCACGGTGGTTTGGTAGGTACCAGAGCTTTTGGGGAGGAGAATGGGCCATATTTGTTGTATGGATATGATTATGGGTTTGTGTTTGGTTTTCTATCTTCTTTTGCAAGCCAGTGGATGTTGCAGAAGGGATTTCCCTCAGGGCCTGCTGTTTTGATGGAGGTGTCTGCAATGTCGGAGTAGTTGGTGGCTGACTTTTTAGCAAGGACGTCGGCATGTTCATTACCGATAATACCGGCATGGGATTTTACTTTAAAGAAGTGGATGGGCGATGGTGATTGGCGGATTGCTTTAGCAATGGATTGAAGGACATCTCCTTGGATGTGGTGGCGATGGAGATTCGGGTGTGAGAGCTGCATTTTGATTTAGTGCAGTGATGTAAGGCTGTCTGTGGCTATATGTGAGTAGCCGTGTATGCTGCTATAGCTGCTAGCTCTGCACGTGAAATGGTGTTGGTAATGGCTCCATGAACTCAGTAAAAATGAACTTAGTAAAAATGGGCATGGTATAATTTCAATTACCAGGGGTCTTGCTTTGTCTCCATGGCTCCATGAATTAACCATGCATAACCTTCAGATTCCTGGTAAAGTTGAAACTAAGGATAGGATAATATATCATAACATTGAATGATGACTATATATAGGAGAGGAGTTCTTGTTTTGCGTGGTGTATACGTCTTGTTTAGAAGCCAGATAGAGGAGCCGCTTGTTTATGTTCTCGTTTTGGCATCCCTGGAGGATTCTGTAGGTTTTGCATAGCCAGTGTCTGGCAGCCGCTCACTCCTGCCAATTTTAGGAGTATAATTTGATGATGGCTTTCTATGAATAAGCTAATTCTCAGTTGTGTTGCCTCTCATTGTTAGGCCGTCTAACCAAAGCAAATGCCGCGATAGATCGCTGTAGTATCGGCACTTTAAGAGCGGACCCGTCAGGCTGCCAGGAGAAAAAGCAGGAAAGCATCAATCAATGTAGCTAATAATTTTCTTGCAAAGAACGGATACAACAAAAAATGGGTCTGGAATTAAAATTAGTTTCTGAAAGGTCAGTTCCAGCAGTTGTAGCTGGTTTATTTGTAAACAAAGAGCACGCTTATAGAGGGTGCATTTCCCTACTCCAAATTTGCTGTTCGGCGTTGCAGTTCTTGTATTTGCCTAGACAGCACGAGGCGCTGAGCTTCCATTGCCTGCACGCAAGCATACACACACACATTAAAAGGGTAAGAAAATCAAGGTGCAGGCTATTCTGGTAATCCTAGCAACTCCGGTGTGGTTAAGGGGAAAAGTAGGAGGTTATTGAAGGATGAAGTTAAAGCAGCAGCAGGAAGGTGACCTCGTCCGCCGTGCAGGCAGCAGGCAAGAGCGGTCCGGGCTGAGCGAGAAGCGGAAGAGTGAAGAACAAGAGGCCTCAACTGCAGGATGCAGTTGGCATTGCATTCTGTGCAAATGAAGTTCAGTCTCGGACAGGGATGCAAGCATGCTCTCACGCAGCAGTATTGCAGCAGCAGACATGACATGCACGCACACACACGCACACGCACATGCACACACGCTCTACCTACAGCACCCAAGCAGCACGCTAAACCAGCACACATCATCATCATCATCATCATCATCATCATCATCATCATCATCATCATCATCATCATCATCATCATCATCATCATCATCAGCAGCAGCAGCAGCAGCAGCAGCAGCAGTGACTGCAAGAGGGGTGGCCTCACGCAAGCCCAGGGCTGCCAAAGCCCCTTTTGGGGGGGTGGTTGCTGAATTTTACCTTATAATAAATATTTCAAGGGGTGGTGGTTGCTGTTTTTTTGCTATTATTTTTGGGGGGGTGAGTACATGTACGTATGGTATACAGTAATTTTGGCAGGATAATCACCAATTATACAATCACGTTTGGTGAATATGAATACAGCTCTGGCCAACCCTGCTTGCATACCCACCTCCAGCCGCTTGACTTCCTCTGCTGTCAGCTCCTCCAACGGGGCCACAGCAGTTTCGATGGCTTTCACGCTGAAGTTCACAGCCTCCTTTACTTGGACCTGTGGGATGGGCAGCGGTAATACTTGCAGCGTGCAATACCTTTGCCTTCCTTTCACTGATAGTAGTTTCAACGGATTTCAGTCTTTCCCATTATTCTTAAGGCCTTCAACTTAGGAGTTGCAGCTGTTTTTCACATCGGCCAGGGCAAAGTAAAAGAGCAGACACTTCTGTGTAACTGTAAGTAGCATGCTGTTTTTCAAGTGATCCTCTTAAGCCACTAATAGCATACCGTCAGGAATTAAGGAAGAAGGCAGGGTAAGCTTTTTGACAACGAAATGAGTCGACTTCAAAATGTTACAGTTTTGCAAACCGAATGAATGTCTTATGAACTTACGAACAACTGCAGGATTAGGCCCGCCAACAAAACGATAAGCATAGTAGCTTTGCAAACAGAGTGAATGACTTATGAACCACTGCAGGATTAGGCCTGCCAACAAGACGAAGAAGTAGAGTAGCTTCAAAGCCTTGCAGCCGTCACGCCTTGTTCAGACCCCTGACATTTAAGGTAGCAAGTTACAAGCAAAGGCAAGGCTCACCTCCATCCGAGTTTGAACGGCCACCACAAAGTTGCCAGAAATTTTAGCCACTTTAGCCTTGATCTCAGACCGCCTGGTGAAATGACAGACATACACATACATACAGAGGCGGCAAATAAAAAAAAGATGAGGCGTGCATAGGAATTAAAAACAGGACACCCATGCAGAGTGAATGAGTCCATAATTATATTCTATGGCAAGTACCGGCCTTGCTTCCAATATACAGCAGTGCAGTCAGAGGCAAATTTGGAAAGTCCTGGAGCCTTTTAAAGTATGCGGATAACGGCATCATTTTTAGATTCAAAAAACCTCCTCTCTCTCTTCAGGCACCCTGGATTAAATCAAAGTAAAATAAATAATTAATTATGGGCCCTGCGAGGGGTAAATTTTCCAACGCTGAGACTCAGTAACTTAAAACAGGACGCTACCAATAAGTAACAAATAACAGACGTACAGTACAGGACAGTCCTTGCGACCACTCTTGAGCAAAGCACAAAGAGCTGCACATACGGGTCAGTTTTGACTTCATATTTTGACTGTATCTTTTTCTACATGCGTGGCATGGGTACCTGCCTGGAAAGCCTATTGGTCTGTGGTCAGGCCAGACACTTCAGAGTTGCAGCTTGCAATCTGTCTGATAATGTGTGTTCCTGCTGTGTAATCACAATCTGCCAGATAGTGCGTGTTCCAGCTGTTTATCCACAATCTGCCAAATAGTGCGTGTTCCTGCTGTTTAACCACAATCTGCCAGATAGTGCGTGTTCCTGCTGATTAACCACAATCTGCCAGATAGTGCGTGTTTCAGCTGTTCAACAACAAAACTATAATTTTTCCTGGGGAGTCATCACTGCTTGCTTTCAATCTACATACATGGGAGGCAGGACCAGAACGGTGGCATTGGCGGCCTCGCCTGCCATCCTTCAAGTGCAACATAACTAGTGTCAACCAACTGTTTATTTTAGGTGTTTATCCGGAATATTCGTAGGGTTGGCCAGAACCATTAATATACGTGTGGCTACTAGGCATTTAGTAGCGTTGCCCTCTTTTTGATTGGACACACATAGGGTTGGCCAGAACCATACATTTATAGGTATATACGGTGTATATACGGTATTATTGGCAGGGAAATTACCGCAGGTACAATCATATACGGTGTATATCTACGGTTCTGGCCAAGCCAATATATTTGGCAGGGAGATCACCTTTTATTATTATTATTAATTCTATTAAGTAACCTATGTGTCATTTACGGGTCCATTCATCCCTGGACATAACACACACGAGGCGCTCTGCGCACCTGAGAGGCAGGTTTAGTACAGAGGCGTAGGCAGCCACGCCTGCAAGGCCCATCACCAGAAAGTCCTCAAAGGTGTTGCTTATGACGCTGGTGGCAACCAGACCAGCAGCAGGGGCGCCTGGATCAAAATCAAGAAAACAAGTCAGCAGTGCTCACAAAGAGTTTTTTTAGGAGTCGGTGTTGGTGGTGAACAGCAGCAGGGGCACCTGGAATTAAGGACAGAGTCTCTCTCTCACACACACACACACACACACACACACGCACACACACACCATTACTTGCAGACATGAGGGAGTTACTCAAGGAGTTGGATCTGGTGGCGCCCGTCCAGTAACAAGGGGCGTGCCAACAGCCAGAAACAAGGGGCGTGCCAATAACCCAGAAGTAGAAGGTAGCCAGTATCAGGGAGCGTGCAGACAGCCTTGACAGTAACAAGGGGCGCGCCAATAACCCAGAAGCAGGGGGTGGTCAGTAACAATGGGCGTGCCAACAGCCAGTAACAAGGGGCGTGCCAATAACCCAGAAGTAAAAGGTAGCCAGTAAAAGGAGTGTGCCAACAGCCAGTAACAAGGGGCGTGCCAATAACCCAGAAGCAGGTTAAGCCAGTAACAGGGGGTGTGCCAGCAGCCCTAACAGTATCAGGGGGAGTCCAACAGCCCTGGCATTAACAGGGGGCCTGACAGTAATAGGGGGTGTGCCAACAGCCCTGACAGTAACAAGGGGCGTGCCAAAAACCCAGGAGCAGAGGGTAGCCACGAACAGGGAGCGTGCCGAAAGCCCTGACAGTAACAGGGGGTGTGCCAACAGCCCTGACAGTGACAGGGGGTGTGCCAACAGCCAGTAACAGGGGGCCTGACAGCAACAGGGGGTGTGCCAACAGCCTTGACGGTGACAGGGGGTGTGCCAACAGCCAGTAACAGGGGGCCTGGCAGTAGCAGGGGGTGTGCCAACAGCCCTGACAGTGACAGGGGGAGTCCAACAGCCAGTGACAGGGGAAGTCCAACAGCCAGTAACAGGGGGCAGCCATTAACAGGGTGTGTGTGTGACAACAGCCCTGACAGTGACAGAGGGTGTGCCAACAGCCAGTAACAGGGGGAGTCCAACAGACAATAACAGGGGGTGTGCCAACAGCCTTGACAGTAACAGGGGGAGTCCAACAGCCAGTAACAGGGGGCAGCCATTATTAGGGTGTGTGTGTGCCAACAGCCCTGACAGCGACCTTGCTCCCCACACCCACCTAAGGCAGCGGATGCAGTACCCAGCACAGCCTCTCTGATCTCCTCATCCAACAGCGTGACTGCCGCTCGTATGTCAAAGCCTTCAACCTGCGTGTCATGTGTGGGGGGTGTGTATGTTGGTGCACTTGCACGTCTTCACTTGCATGTGTACTTGGCATGCATGTGTATTTGGCATACAGTACATGCACTTGGCGTGCAGTGTAATTGGCGTGCATGTGTACTTGGCGTGCATGTGTACTTGGCGTGCATGTGTACTTGGCGTGCATGCATGTGTACTTGGCGTGCATGCATGTGTACTTGGCGTGCATGCATGTGTACTTGGCATGCATGTGTACTTGGCATGCATGTGTACATGGCGTGCATGTGTAATTGGCGTGCAGTTGTGCATACAAGCTGCTTGTTGTTTGCAAGAGGGGGGGTGAGCAATGATTTGCTCATGCACATGACAAACGTGCTTGGTGTTGTGCATTACAATGCCTACACTTTGATGTGCATGCGTATTACTATGCGTTACAATGCCTGCACTTTGATGTGCACGCGTGCAAGTTCTTGGGGTCCTACCGCAACAGTGGTCTGCTGTGCTGAGGCACGTGACAATGCCTTCAGTTAATGTGTGTGTGTGTGTGTGTGTGTGTGTGTCAGAATGCAAGTGTGTGAAAGAATGCCATTTGTCAGATTACAATGCCGACACTTTGATGTGCATGCGGGTACGTTTACTGCCCCTTGCAAGAAGTACACCATGCTCATCAAAGGTGTATGTGTGTGTGCGTGTGTGTGCGTGTGTGTGTGTGTGTGTGTATGTGTGCGCACTACAAGCCAAAGAGACATTTTTATAACAAAATAGAGAAACACAGTGTTATCGATGCAAGCTAGATCGACACAAGCTAGATATTACAGTGTTATCAGCACGAGCAGCACACGTGCGCACCACGAGCTTAAGAACAGCCAACGCCTTTGGTAACAGAACTCACCGCCTTCCACACCATAGCAGCAGACCCCAGACCTTTTTGCCGAGCCAGTGACAGCTGCTCAACGTAATCTGCAGCCTTGGCGCCTGCTTGGGACATGGTGGCCGGACTGCTGTCACTTTTACCGCTGCTGCTGCTGCTATCGTTTTTACCACTGTCCCTGCCGTTGCTGCTGCTGCTGCTGCTGCGATTGCTGTCACTGCCGTTGCTGCTCCTTCTGCTGCTGTTGCTGTTGCTGCTGTTGCTGCTGCCAGAGGAGGGGGTGCCGCTGTTGCCGTCTGAAGAGGTTGGGGGAATGAGGCCTCCAATTTGAAGGACGTTGGAGGACGCGGCGGTTAGGATGGCTGTGTAGATGACATTGGAGGACGTTAGAGGATGTTAGGGGTTAGTTAGGAGTTCGTTAGGAGGACGTTGGAGGATGTGGCGGTCATGAAGGCTGTTTAGGATTAAGCTGGAGGACGTTAAATGATGTTGGGAGTTAGTTAGGGGGGCGTTAGAGGATGTTGGGAGTTAGTTAGGGGGGCGTTAGAGGATGTTGGTAGTTAGTTAGGAGAGCGTTAGAGGATGTTGGGAATTAGTTAGGAGTTAGTTAGGAGGACGTTGAAGGATGCGGCGGTCATGAAGGCTGTGTAGGATAACATTGGAGGACATTAGAGGATGTTGGGAGTTAGTTAGGAGGACGTTAGATGATGTTGGTAGTTAGTTAGGAGGACGTTAGAGGATGTTAGGAGTTAGTTAGGAGGACGTTAGGAGGACGTTGGAGGACGCGACGGTCAGGACGGCTGTGTACGATGACGTGAGCCAGAGTGACGATTATGATGACAAGGGGTGACAGTTATGATGCCTTGGGCAGAAGGCTTTAAGTGTCGAAAAAGAACGACGCAGGCAGAGTATCAGTCATGATGCCTTGGGCAGGAGGCTTTAAGTGTCGAGGAAAAACGACGCAGGCAGAGTATCAGTCATGATGCCTTGGGCAGGAGGCTTTAAGTGTCGAGGAAGAACGACGCAGGCAGAGTATCATTATGATGCCTTGGGCAGGAGGCTTCTTGATGCCTTGGGCAGGAGGCTTTAAGTGTCGAGGAAAAAACGACGCAGGCAGAGTATCAGTCATGATGCCTTGGGCAGGAGGCTTTAAGTGTCGAGGAAAAACGACGCAGGCAGAGTATCAGTCATTATGGGGGAACGAAGGATGAGCGTGAGCACACACGACAGTGGCAGCGCTGCATGAACGAGGACAAGCGTGCATGACAATTTGGGTTAGGGTTTATGATTAGGGTTAGGTTAAACCCAAACTCTTTCCCTCCCGTAGCATTTCCCCTCAACCTACAACTAACCCTCGGTGTCACCCCTACAAAAGGAAAAAGGCTGCACTGCCCTTCAAGGGGAGAGAAACAGGCCACGATGAGCGTAGCAGCTGCGTTCAAAAGGCTGCCGCTGCACCTGCTACAACATTGCATGCATTCATCACAGAACTGCACTCACCCGTCACAGAACTGCACACACCTGTTACAGAACTGCACTCACCTGTTACAACATTGCATGCGTTCATCACAGAACTGCACTCACCCGTCACAGAACTGCACACACCTGTTACAGAACTGCACTCACCTGCTACAACATTGCATGCATTTATCACAGAACTGCACTCACCCGTCACAGAACTGCACACACCTGTTACAGAACTGCACTCACCTGCTACAACATTGCATGCGTTCATCACAGTACTGCACTCACCCGTCACAGAACTACACCTGCTACAACTATGGGGGTGTTTCGATCTGTGAAATTGTTTGATGACAACTTCTCTTCTCTAATCAGCAGCGTCATACGCCCAAACATGTGATTGCGCTCATCAGCATATGCATGAAGGCCTGAGGCACTCGAGCACGTGGTCATACTTATAAGTAAGGCTGGGTCATGACCTCGCCGAGACGCGCCGAGTGTGAGGCTCGCCGAGCCTCGGCAAGCCTCTTTCCCTGTGTGGAAGACACTCGTCGGCCAGCGAGGGTGTCCACTTTTCGGGCAGAATCAGCCATATCTCCCCAGAAATCCGCAAAAATCCCCAAATCCGAACCTTTCATGGCTGAACCGGCTGACAGGCCCATCTTTTTAACCAAGTATCTTCATTATTAGTAATTATTTATTATTATATAACACCAGGAAGAGTTAGAAGGGGTGTGCAACAGGGGGGGTGTAAACGAAAACCGAAGTTTCCTGGCTCACACGCCCATACTTTCCACCCGGTCTCAAGGTTAATATTCAATAATATATAAGCGAACAACAGAAAAAGTTTTGGCTCAATCCGTGCAGATTTGAGAAAGTGATTTTCTAACTGTATAACACCAAGTAGGGCCTCCACAGCGAGTGCCGAGCCTCATTGAGGCTCGCCGAGCCTCGCCAACAAAACCAGACACCCTATTGACCCAGCCTTACTTATGAGTACACGCCTGTACGCGCTTTCGCCAACCTCACCCACATCCACCCCCACCCCCAAATCCAACCACGCCCACACAGGCACAAAGAGACCCAAGCGCACATGCACGCACAAACGCCCCCCCCCTCCCCCCCCCACACACGCAACTCAGCACCAGCAAGCTAAAACAAGCGTCTTGTTGAAAAATCAGACAGAGAGCAGAACACACAGTGTGCAAAAAGCGGGTCAAATTTAAACCAGGAGTGGCTTTTACAACCTTGCAGGTGCAGCTGCTGCTTTTTGAGCGAGCAAAGAACAGGTCAAACTCAATCCAGCAGTGGTATCCGTCACCTGCAGGTGCAGCTGCTGCTTTTTGAGGGAGGGGCCTCCCGGAGCCCTCCGCGTCTTGAACGCGTGAAGCCACAAAGCGTTGGTAATACCCGAGCTGCATACACAAAAGCAGGATGGACCGAGTGTGTGAGCGTTGGAAAGTTTGACATCAGTATACACTTTAAAAAGCATAACACTTCCTTCTCAGCTTACACTTCCTTCCCAGTATACACTCCCTTCACAGCATACACTCCCTTCACAGTATACACTTCCTTCACAGCATACACTCCCTTCACAGTATAAACTTCCTTCCCAGTATACACTTCCTTCACAGCATACACTCCCTTCACAGTATAAACTTCCTTTACAGTATACACTTCCTTCACATCATAACACTTCCTTCCCAGTACACACTTCCTTCACAGCATACAATCCCTTCACAGTAAACACTTCCTTCACATCATAACACTTCCTTCTCAGCTTACACTTCCTTCCCAGTATACATTTCCGTCACAGCATACACTCCCTTCACAGTATACACTTCCTTCCCAGTACACACTTCCTTCACAGCATAACACTTCCTTCTCAGCTTACACTCCCTTCACAGTATAAACTTCTTTTACAGCATACACTCCCTTCCCAGTATACACTTCCTTCACAGCATACACTTCCTTCACAGCATACACTCCCTTCACAGTATAAACTTCTTTTACAGCATACACTCCCTTCCCAGTATACACTTCCTTTCCAGTATACACTTCCTTCACAGCATACACTTCCTTTACAGTATACACTTCCTTCTCAGTTTACACTTCCTTCACAGCAAATACCGGCCAAACCTGAGCAGGCAGGAGTGACCTGCTACTCAAAATGCGTGACACAGGCAGTAGGGCGGAGCTGTCACTTACAGTGACTTGCTATGCGTTTGGCATTGCTGGTACGCTTTTGCAACAAACACTATTATATTATTGGGGTGTAGGAGAAAACAACTTTGGAAGCCGTGCACATTTTGTGTTGCTCCTGGGACTCGAAACTAAAGCAATCCTTCCAGGAAACTAGGACAAGCCTTCCAGGAAATAGGACGAGCTGAGATCAAACAAGGGCACTCCATCTGTGCATCCAGGAACAAGCCACCAAGAAGGATAGAACGCAATACCACGGTTGATATCTTTCAGATTACTATATGTTAATCTAGTATTTAAAAGAGAATCAGTTTGGAAACCAGCATTAAGTTCTTTTTGAAGGTTATTTGGTTTTGACTGCTCTTGTTCGAGACTGAGGCCTTGGCTGGAGTTTGCAACCATAAGCCGGGTTTTGTGCTCGTGCACACACAGAGCTGCACACTTTTAATAGCACACCTCGGCCACGCGTCAGGTGGATGACGAGCGGTAAGGATTTTAGTAAGTAAATAATTGCGACAAGCCTTAACAATTCTAGTAAGTGAAGAAACGCGACGAGCCCTAAGGAATTAAATGAGTACAGAAATGCAACACGTGTGGGCTGTGCAATCTAAATCTCGCACCTGCGCCTCGCAGTTTGTGACAAGCCATCGAGAGTGCTCGTCCACGATCTCTTTGAGCCGATCAAACGAGTCCCCTACCGCCTCAGCTTCAAACTTTTCCTGTGTCCATATGTTGTGTGTGTGTTTGTGTGTGTCTGCGTGCGTGCGTGCGTGCGTGCGTGCGTGTGTGTGTGTGTGTGTGTGTGTGTGTGTGTGTGTGTGTGCGTGTGTGTGTGTATGTGTGTGTGTGTGTGTGTTTGTGTGTGTATATGTGTGTGTGTCTACGTGTGTGCGTGCGTGTGTGTGCGTGTGTGCGTGTGTGTGTGCGTGTGTGTGTATCTGCACGAACAAGTATGCAAAAAGGATGCTGCCCCACTGCCTCAGCTCCAGCCTCGAGGTCACACTTGCTTATAATTAATTGAATGTGTCCACTGTGACCACACAGTAACCAACCAAAGGCCATTACCTAACACCCGTGTTGCTGTACATAATTTTATTTTATACATGGATACAGCTTTTAGCTAGGGTTGGCCAGAACCATATATATACAGTGTATATACGGTATGTTGGCAGAGAAATCACTAAGTATACGGTCATATACGGTGCATATATACGGTTTTGGCCAACCCTACTTCTAGCGCAACGCACCAAAACCACGACATTCTTGCACCCCCACAACTTCCTGCAACTTGAGTGCCTGACAAGTTCTTGAAAAGAAGTGCACACGATATCTCTCACACATTTACACGTAAACACGTTTCCAACACACATCCACACGTTCACACAATCACACCACAGACACTCACACACACACATGCACACACACAAACACACACACATACACACACACACATGCACACACAAGTTCTTACACACATTCCCGAACAACATGCATTAAAGGCCACACCCTCTTATACTTTGTTCATCACATGACCGCCAACACCCCCAATTAAGATCCCTGACTTGCTCATTCAGCCTTGTTTGCCCACCACACACCGCACTTTGCCCATCACACAAAGCAACACACACATACACACGCACACACATGCACACACACACGCAAACACATACACACACACACATACACACACACGCGCGCGCGCAAAACTCCACACGACACCTTTTTTGCGAGCTCTTTCAAATCTGCCCCGCTTAAAACAAAACCACATACTCTACACGACCCCCAAGCACCTCACATCAGGCACCAACACACAGCATGGCACGCGCACCAGCGATTTCCCTGTCAAGCGCTCCTTGGCCTTGCCCCCTGTGATATACGCCACCAGTTGGCTAGCATTGGACAGCGCCAGGGTCCGATCTATAAAAGCATCCATGCGCGTTGTGGCTGATGACAGCACCTGTGTATACAAACTAGGTAATGTGTGTGTTGTATATGTTGCGTGTCTGGCGAAATGAATGTGAGTATGTGTTGCGTGTACATTGTACGGCGAGTTCAATATGGTTGTGCATATGCTGGGTGGCAATAGACAATGCTAGTGTCCAAATTGTGAATCAATGTATACGCACGTGCGCTTTGTTGCTGGGATCAACATCTGGGTAAAAACTCCAATATTTGCAGAAGCACATTTACAGAGTGTGAATTTTTCCATTGCTGGCTGAATAATGTACAACTGTTGCGCACATGCACAGATAAGCATGCTCATATTTGCTCCAGGCCTCACGGCGGTTGGTGTTACATAAATTGTTGAGGAGGCATCTGCATGAACATAAGAGAGTTTGTTTGAAATTGCAAGTTGGGCAAGCTGCCCGTTCCGTGTTGTTCATCAAATTGAATTCACGGCGCTGCTAATCGCTGAGCCACTCCAAAATGGCCTGTGGATATAGGAAGGACTCCATGCTGAATGCTGAGCTCTTAAACCCTTGTGCGCAGCACGTCAAGTGCTGCGCTTGTAGCCCGTTGCGCAGGGAGTTACGAAGGTATAGGGTTGGCCAGGACCATATATATATAGCACATATACGGTATGTTTGGCAGGGAAATCACCAAATATACGGTCATATACGGTGTATATATACGGTTCTGGCCAACCCTACAGATGTACTTATTCTTCCCTGAACACACGCTCATCCTCCACTGACCCTGGCACCATTACCATTACCAACTCCGCTACCTTAACCCACTCCCCAAACCTATCTCGCGCCCCTAAGCGCGTGGCTTCCCTCCAAAACTCTTTGGCTGAGAGAGGGGCCGGGGGGGGCTGGTGCTGATTCTGGCTCCTTATCAGGCTCATCGCTGCTGCTTGCTGCAGCAGGAATGCATCCTCTGCTGCTGCTACTGCTGCTGCTGCTGCTGCTGCTGCTACTGCTGCTGCTGCTACTGCTGCTGCTGCTGCTGCTGCTGCTGCTACTGCTGCTGCTGCTACTGCTGCTGCTTGCCTTTGCTGCCATGCAGCCCTTTCAATGATGGGGGGAGGGGGAGGGGGAGGGGGAACAGTGAAGAAGCGTCGGCACTTGACTTTCCATTGCCCCCCTTTGGTGTGCCTCTTCCAGAAAAGTCTGAAACTTGTTTGTGGGACCAGGGCTTGCTGCTTCTTCACGTTTTAGCTGGATCCCATGGGCTGTTATTTGTAATGGCCTGCTTCCTGCACTGGAATGCTACTGTCTAAGCTGACTTCTCCAGCGTACACCTCACATCACCCCAGCAATCCTAAATTTGTCAAGTTGCTCTATCAGCATACTAGAGGGTCTGGCCAATATTTCAGGGCGGGAGGTGGGCTGAGTGCTGCGCATAAAAGCTTTGGCCGAGACTTTGCCAAATTTCAACTTTGGTCCATATAACTTCACTTAGTCAACCGCAGCTCTCCAGCTTTGAACTACCCTCCTAGCAGTTTAGTTTGGGAGGCTAGCCAGAATTTCAGGGCGGGGGGTGGTCTGGGTGAGGCTGGATGGCCACGCGAGAACTTTGGCGGGAAGCAGACAAACCTATAGGCTACGCCCCTGGAGGAGGCTTCGCCAACAATTAATCGTTTAGATTTTTCTGTAAATTATTTGATTGTGGTGTGTAAGGGCCCATCAATGGCCCTGCAAGAGCCAACAACCGTTTTACACAGTGGGCTTGTCGACATCCCCAGATTCTTGATTTCATGTCGATTTCAAAAGTCGAATGTCCATGCTTTCATGTCAATCGATATATGATCGCCTTTACAAAAAAGACTGCCACACACGTACATTGACACACAATGACACACAATGACACACAATGACACACATTGACACACAATGACACATAATGACACACACACACAAATACACACACACACACATATCCCCCCCCCCCCCCCCCCAAAAGCGGCCTCACCTTTTGTAGCAGCTCTCGCTGTGTGTTCGCGTCTTTCTCCATTTCTGCCTGGAACTTTGCAAGCTGGGTAGACACAAGCCGCAAGGATGCTAGGTCTGCCTGTGCAGTTAAAAGTGTCTATGAAGGTGTGTGCGCATGTATGTGTGCATGTGCGTGCGCTTGTGTATAGAAGTGGATGAATATGTGCGTGTGATATAACCCCAATGCGAGCAGTGCGAGGGGGGCAATACCTGATTTTTGAACACAATGAAAGCTTATGCGAGCTTCTTTTGCCCCTCTCCTGATTAAGCAAGCAAGGCCTCCATGCACATGAACAAAGGCGAATGCAAAAAGAAAGACGCGTTGAAGGATGGAAAGCTTTGGGGTAAATTGCCTGTTGGGAGTGCTCCAAACCTAGGACCTCTAGACAACCTGTTACTTTGCACCAATGCAACTTCACGAGATTAATTATTCATTAATTTATTTACTAACCAGCCGTGACAAACCGTGACAAACCGCGAGGGGTCAAACACGTTTGCAATACGCAGTAATATAATGGCGGCACGGCGGCCTTGCTCTGTGTCGTATGAGAAAAGGCGCATCGCATATAGGACCTTGTATCTGTATTGGCGGTTGTGTTTGAAGCTGTTCAGAATCAATCACGGGTAAGAGGTAAAAGTGTACCAACAGGACCACAACCTCAGCCCTGCGCAATACTTTTGATCTCAATGCGCGCATGCACACACTTACGCAAACACACACACACACACATACACACACATGCACACATACACACAAATACACACATGCACACACACATTCACACACACACACATCCACACACACACATTCACACCTGAGCCGCACTCAGATCTGCTTCCAGCTTCTGCCCTGCCGCCCCTATCAAGGCATCAGCAATAAACAGTGGGGTCTGCAGCTTTAACCGCACCCCCTCGCCGGTGCCTGATGCTGACGATGCGTCTGATGCTGCGCCACTGCTAGAGTCTGTGCATGTGCGAGAGTGTGTGTGTGTGTGTGTGTGTGTGTGTGCACGCTGCTGGGTGTACATATAATATACATGGTAATCAGGGAACTTCAGGAGGTTTGAAAAACCTTCGGTTCGCCCTCAGATAAAATTTTCTTTTGTGCAGGTCGCCCTCAGCTGGTTTTCTAAAAAGTGAAGAAATGTGCGGCTGCGCCGCACATTACTTCACAAAATGTGCGGGTGAGGTTAAATTTTTTGCCTGGGCTGCTGAAGCAGCCCAGGCTGTGGACAGCTTATATGTTCAAAGCAACGGCATCTAAACCTTACATTGCGCATGCCCACGCACGCACGTGCGCACATGCACAGCAAAGACACGCACGCGCAGACGTGCACACGCACATGCACACACAGGCAGTGGAATGTGTACATCAAATTATTCTTCTTTCTGTGAGCACGCACACGACGCATGTACATACACGCATGCACATACAAGCACACACGCATATGCACGCACATGCGTATGTGCACACACACATTCATGTACAGGCAGTTAAACGTTTTGACATTCACAATTGCGTTTTTGTGAGCATGCACAGCGCATGCACGCACGGGCTCACGCCACACGCATATGCGTTGTGCATACATACATGCACACACAGGATTTGAACTTGCACATCCATGCTATTGTATTGTGAGCAAACACATGGATGCACGCGCATCCACTCACACACGCACCTACATATACACGCAGCATGCGCACACAACGTATGCACGCAAACACCCATCACGCGCACAAGTGCTCCTGAGCAACATGAAACTGCTCCCCGTGCTGCTTCTGCTGCTGCTGTTGCTGCTGCAGGTTGCATGCTGGCATGCTGCTGCTGCTGCAGGTGGCAGGCTGGCGCGCTGCAACTCTTGCTGCTGCTGCATGCTCTTGAGGGAGATTGGCCTCCCTCTCATCATCACTTTAGCAAGCACCCCGAGCAGAGCAACCCAGAGGAACACTTCCAGAGGGGGTTCCTCCTTCCTGTTCCTTTTCTCTTCCTGCCCGGGCCACCTCTACAGCATCATCAAATTTTCTCCGGGCAGCCCGGAATGCAATATGTATTTTATTACGGGCGTCCCGGAGCCAGGGGTCTCCGACCACTGACATTTCTCCGGGAAGCCTGGAATCAACATATTAAATTTTGGCCTTGCCCTGCGGGCAAGGCCAAAATTTGCTTAATAAGTGCGGCGCCCGCACGGGCTGAAGTTCCCTGATGGTAATGTGTATAATGGTTTGCGTATGTGAGTGTATGTACAAAAACATATGTCAGTGCACGCGCGCGTGCGCATCGAGGACATGGGTTGAAGTGTGAAACTGGTTTATATGGAAGGAGTCCGGACAGGAGTGCACGTGTTTGCAATTTGTGTGAAAACGGAGATTATATTCAAGATGAGAAACACGTTATTTTTTCATGTATGGGCACCGAACATTTACGGCACCAATTCAACCATTTATTTGATGGTTTTATTTTTCACAGAATTTGTGCAGCTGTCTAATATCTTTTTAATTGATTAATTTGTTGGGACCTATAGGTTGAGCAGCCATGCCAGGCTGGAGGCCTTTGTAATCCAAACTTAACTAAACTAAAACCTTCGTTCAAATACAGATAAATGGGAAAGAGGGGAATTAAAGGTACTGTGTATGCGTGATTGTATGTGTGTTTGTGCGTATGTGTGTGTCTTTGTGTGTGTGTGTATGTGTGTGTGTGTGACGAGAGTGCTCTTTGTTTGTTCAAATTTGAGAACAATTTTTGGATGAGAGAGTCAATGACAAGACACGCATGCTAGCTTGCTTTATAAACAAGCCAACCCTATATGGTTACAACCTGCCAGCGTCAATTCTCAAAAGCAGCCCTATATGGTTACAACCTGTCAGCATCATTCTCAAAAGCAGCCCTATATGGTTACGACCTGTCAGCATCAATTCTCAAAAGCAGCCCTATATGGTTACGACCTGTCAGCATCATTCTCAAAAGCAGCCCTATATGGTTACAACCTGCCAGCATCATTCTCAAAAGCAGCCCTATATGGTTACAACCTGCCAGCATCAATTCTCAGAAGCAGAAGCAGGTGATTGTGTGATGTGTGATTACACGAGTGCCCTTAAGCAAATGCACGGGCGGGCAGGGACATGTGCCAACTTAAGAGCCAGAAAACTGGACGTACATTTTGCTTGGTTGGTCACCCACCAGAACTCAGAGGACTAAAACACACCTGTGACAGGGACGCACATGCACGCACAATGAAATGCAGCACGCATCCAGGAAACGAATCTGCAAGCACAAGGACATTCAGCACGCATCCAAGGAACACATCTGCACACACAAGACAAAAAGACCGGTAAGTCCTTGAACTCACCTTGCCTGCATGTTGGTGACGGTTTGGTTGCCAGCAGGAGTTCATATATAACTTACATAATATAAGGATAACAAGCACACATATACGCTTGAGCTAACTTACACCTCCGTGGTCCGCTGCCCACCGGGATTGCGCGTTGCAAGCTTATATGAGTAGAATTTAATACATATATAAGGATAACAAGCACACATATACGCTTGAGCTCACTTACACCTCCGTGGTCCGCTGCCCACCGGGATTGCGCGTTGCAAGCTTACATGAGTAGAATCTTAGCTTAGTCATTACCTTTGACGCCCCAAAAATGTAAAATCAAGGCTCAAGGACGCATACACATACACCATTTTTTTTGCATGAGCTTATTTTACTACACAATGAGCATCCCAGCCCAGCCCCTCACAGACAGCCGTACTCACAGACAGGCACCAAGCGCACACACAGCGCATGCTTTTGTGCACGGCACGCTTGATTCGCAGCCATACCCCTAAGTGGCTGTTAGGGTTAGCACTCTTGCCTTGTGGTTGGCTGCCCACTAGAAATGTGTAGATGAGGCGCTCAAAAGCAGTGAAGCCAGAGGATTCCCAATTGGGGTCCTTCGCTAGGATGCTCAAATCGCAAATGGCTGCCCCGCCTGAGTGTGCAACAAATGGGTTTATATGGATGATGAATGTCTAGTGATATGCAAGCAACATGAGAGCACCGTCTGCGAGTGCAACAAATGGGTTAACATGGATGATGAATGGTTAGTGATATGCAAGCAACATGAGAGCACCGTCTGCGTGTGCCACAGATGGGTTAACATGGATGATGAATGGTTAGTAATATGCAAGCAACATGAGAGCACCGTCTGAGCATGCGGAAATTGATGCATCTGGACCACAGTTACGAATGCAATGACATGTGCAAACAAAATGGGAGCTCCGCCTGAGCGTGAACACACGAATGGAGAAAGAAAACACTGCGACAAAACACTGCGACAAAACTCTGTGAGAAGACACTGCGACAAAACACTGTGAGAAAACACTGCGATAAAACACTGCGACAAAACACTGTGACAAAACACTGCGACAAAACACTGCGAGAAAACTCTGTGAGAAGACACTGCGACAAAACACTGACAAAACACTGTGACAAAACACTGCGACAAAACACTGTGACAAAACACTGTGACAAAACTCTGTGAGAAGTGCAAGCATGACGATTCAGAGGACAACATAGCATACACTGCCACTTCACTGATTTCGCTCACACCTGCAGGGTCCGCCATCAACGCTGCTTGCTTGGCGAGCATGGCAGACTTAGAGGACACTGCAATCACGGGGGGCTGATCCAGCTTCAGCACGCGTGACGCATTGTCCTCCACAAAGCTGCAGGTTTGTGTGTTTATAAGTGTGAATAAGAGTGTGTGTATGTAAATTTGCGAGCGTGTGTGTGTGTGTGTGTGTGTGTGTGTGTGTGTGTGTGTGTGTGTGTGTGAGCGCGCGCACGCACGTACGCATGTGAGTTAAAAAAGCGTTGGGAAGCATGACATGATTAGTCAGTGCCGTCTGCTCCGTGACGTCTGCTGGGCACTGATGCTATGTTTGGGTTACACTGCACTCTGTTTACACACAGTGTGTAGTGTAACCCAAACACAGCATCACTTCATAAATGGCAATCCAACCGTACAGCAGCTCACACCCAACCGCAAGCCAACCGCACCAAACCATAATTGATAATCACTTTATAATGCTGCAATTTGAAACCTCTCAAGCGGTCAACAACAACAGCACTTCCTTATGCTCCATTACACAATTCATTTTGTAACCTCACATGCGGTCCACAGGAATTGCATGCAACTTGCGCTGGTCCTTGGTCGTGAAATCACTGCATACAGCTTGCAATGGTCCTTGGTCACAAAATCGCAGCATACAGCTTGTGTTGGTCCTTGGTTGCGAAATTACCTTAAGACCTGCTCCACCTCAGCTGGGCTTGACAGCAGGTCCGCCTTGTTCACCACAAACACGACTTTCTTGCGCCACTGTCGAATGTATTCTAGGAAGCGAACCTGCACGAGCAAGGGAGGCACTCTTTTTGATAGACAGCTATAGAAAAAAAACACGACTTTCTTGCACCACTGCCGAATGTACTCCAGGAAGCGAACCTGCACGAGCAAGGGAGGCACTCTTTTTGATAGACAGCTATAGAGAAAAAACACGACTTTCTTGCACCACTGCCGAATGTACTC
>Ga0307947_1001311_pt1 | contig 19479 bp, 19 predicted proteins | sample OrgLakmetagen232_FD_201840 | JGI IMG/M metagenome (GOLD analysis project Ga0307947, IMG submission 201840) | Saline water microbial communities from Organic Lake, Antarctica - #232 | ecosystem: Environmental > Aquatic > Non-marine Saline and Alkaline > Saline | place: Antarctica: Organic Lake...
GGGGAGATTGGGGTGTGGGTAACAGGGGGAAGGTTGAGGTGTGGGTAACAGGGGGAAGATTGAGGTGTGGGCAACAGGGGGAATGTTGAGGTGTGGGCAATAAGGGGAAGATTGACAGGGAAAGATTGAAGTGTGGGCGACCGGGGGAAGATTGACAGGGGAAGATTGAGGTGTGGGCAACGGGGGGAAGATTGACAGGGGAAGATTGAGGTGTGGGCAACAGGGGGAAGATTGACAAGGGAAGATTGAGGTGTGGGCAACAGGGGGAAGATTGACAGGGAAGATTGAGGTGTGGGAAACAGGGAAGGAGAGTGTAGAGGACAATGGTTAGTGGGATTTGACAGAGGAACAAGTAGATTAATGTTGGCATGGGAAGTGCTGCAGGCATGTGTAGGTTTACCTTGCAATTTTAAACAGCAGGTCTGAGAGTAAAGCTGACATACTGCCAGGTCTTGCCGCGCTACTTCTCAAAGTAACAGTGAACGCTTCGTGCGCTGGCAAGGACTAAGGTGTATGAATTGTTCGAGCTAAGCCACCACAAACCAGCTCACGAACACCTTTCAAGCTAACTACTGCCCTTGCTTTTTTGTCTGTGATCAGGTAACTGGGAACGACTTCACCAAGATGTTTGCGCCATTGATAAGGGATGGAAGGTGGGAAGTCTGCGGGACTTTTGAGAGTTGCATGTGCTTCCGTAAGGAAGCTGATTGCCGGTCCAATGCACTTCTACATGTACACATGGGGTGAACACGCGTGTCTGTACTTGTGCACACACTGCACTTGCATGTGTTTCCATAAGGAAGCTGATTGCCGGTTCAATGCACTTCTAGATGTACACATGGAGTGAACGCGCGTGTCTGTACTTGTGCACACACTACGCTTGCATGTGTATCCATAAGGAAGCTAATTGCCGGTTCACTGCACTTTTAAATGTACACATGGAGTGAACACGCGCGTCTTTACTTGTGCACACACCGCGCTTGCACGTGTTTCCATAAGGAAGCTAATTGCCGGTTCACTGCACTTTTAAATGTACACATGGAGTGAACACGCGCGTCTTCACTTGTGCACACACTGCGCTTGCACGTGTTTCCATAAGGAAGCTAATTGCCGGTTCACTGCACTTTTAAATGTACACATGGAGTGAACACGCGCGTCTTTACTTGTGCAAACACTGCGCTTGCACGTGTTTCCATAAGGAAGCTAATTGCCGGTTCACTGCACTTTTAAATGTACACATGGAGTGAACACGCGCGTCTTTACTTGTGCACACACTGCGCTTGCACGTGTTTCCATAAGGAAGCTAATTGCCGGTTCACTGCACTTTTAAATGTACACATGGAGTGAACACGCGCGTCTTTACTTGTGCACACACTGCGCTTGCATGTGTTTCCATAAGGAAGCTAATTGCCGGTTCGCTGCACTTTTAAATGTACACATGGAGTAAAAACGTGTCTGTACTTGTGCACACACTGCGCTTGCATGTGTTTCCATAAGGAAGCTAATTGCCGGTTCACTGCACTTTTAAATGTACACATGGAGTGAAAACGTGTCTGTACTTGTGCACACACTGCGCTTGCATGTGTTTCCATAAGGAAGCTAATTGCCGGTTCACTGCACTTTTAAATGTACACATGGAGTGAAAACGTGTCTGTACTTGTGCACACACTGCGCTTGCATGTGTTTCCATAAGGAAGCTAATTGCCGGTTCACTGCACTTTTAAATGTACACATGGAGTGAACACGTGTGTCTTTACTTGTGCACACACTGCGCTTGCATGTGTTTCCATAAGGAAGCTGATTGCCGGTTCAATGCACTTTTAAATGTACACATGGAGTGAACACGTTTGTCTGTACTTGTGCACACACTGCGCTTGCATACGCAATCATTACATACGTACAGGTTGGACAAGTATATGTGGAAACCTTCAACGGACGACCTTGTCAACATTGTCCACAGCATGTACCAGGTATGATGACAAGCTTTGTTGGTACTATATATTTATGGTTCTGGCCAACCCTACACATGCTGGACGAATGAAATGGCAAAATGGTAATAGAGAGGACTGACTGGGCGACCTTTCCAGTATGCTCTTTTTTTAGCATGTACCAGGTGTGATGACAGGCTTTGTTAACTTTGTTGGCACCAAATGGCATTTCCACTATTATTTCCCAATCAACGGACGACCTTGTCAACATTGTCCACAGCATGTACCAGGTATGATGACAAGCTTTGTTGGTACGGTACTAAATATTGTCCACAGCATGTACCAGGTGTGATGACAGGCTTTGTTGGCGCCAAATGGCTTTTCCACTATTAATTCCCAATAGGGCCCTGGCGTACTCTTGCATAGCATTGAAGTAAAGAAGGTGACCCTTGCTTCCATTGTCCGTTGCTAATGTAATAAGCACATGCTTAGGGTTGGCCAGAACCGTATATATGCACCGTATTTGACCATATATTTGGTGATTTCCCTGCCAACAATACCGTATATACACCGTATATATATGATTTTGGCCAACCCTACACATGCTGGACGAATGAAATGGCAAAATGATAATAGAGGGGACTGACTGCGTGACCTTTCCAGTATGCTCTTTTTCTAGCATACAATGTGCTTGTAAGGCGTTATCTAAAGGTTGGGGTCATTAAGGTTAGCCGTTAGGCCTTTTGTGGTAAGCCCCCTATAGGCAGGGAATTTCGACATCTGGCCCCCAAGGAATCCAACTTGGCAGCTATCTCCTCCCCCAAAACAATCAATTGATGCAGCCCCACTAAATCAAACCATTCTGAATATACAGGTACGTGCTTGGAAATGATTTTTTTGGTATCCCTATGTGGATGACTGTGATCTTGGGAAATGGCTGAAATCTGACATCTGTTCAACCACCGAGTCTTGTTACTTTTTATATTGGCAATCTGTGGCATTGCCCAATTTTTGAATACGTTGGGTTACTGTGTGATTTAGCAGGGCTAGATCCCCATAAAATTGGCCTGCACGCCACAGCAAATGAAGCATGCGCGCCAAAAACTTGCAAGCTGCTAATCCTACCTGCAGTAACAGCATAAAGACGAAGCTCAAAGCTTGAAGGCGTAACAGCTTAACAGCACGCAGTCACAGTGTAGAAAAAAAACAATAACAGTGTAATACAACACGCAATTCCACAGTGTAGTACAACACGCAATTACACAATGTAGTACAACACAATCCAGTGTAGTGACCACACACAATTACAGTGTAGTGACCACACACAACTCCAGTGTAGTGACCACACACAACTCCAGTGTAATGACCACACACAACTCCAGTGTAGTGACCACACACAACTCCAGTGTAGTGACCACACACAATTACAGTGTAGTGACCACACACAACTCCAGTGTAATGACCACACACAACTCCAGTGTAGTGACCACACACAACTCCAGTGTAGTGACCACACACAACTCCAGCGTAGTGACCACACACAATTACAGTGTAGTGACCACACACAACTCCAGTGTAATGACCACACACAATCCAGTGTAGTGACCACACACAACTCCAGTGTAGTGACCACACACCATCACAGTATGGTGACCACACACACTTAAAGTTTAGCAACGGCACACAGACACAGTTTGCCAGTAGTAACAACACACAAATTTGGTATAATCATAACACACAGTTACAGTGTAGGACAACTCGCAATTACAGTGTAGTATTAGGAAATGGAGCTCGCTAACGCTTTCACTTGTGATCAAGAGAGCATCTTGTAATGTGCCCATGTTGGGCCCCCATTACCTCCCTCTGGGATTTCATCTGGGATATCAATGAAGGAAGGTAACACCATTAGTGTGTTTCTGATCTAATCGATTCCCCTGACGTGATGGCCTTAGGGCATGTGTGGTAGTGAGGAATCCACAGGGATCCACAGTGTTAGCAGGGATTGCCAGACACACTGTGTTAGCTAGGTGAATAATGATGCCCTACTCCCCTGACGTGATGACCTCACTTTCTCGGCTGAACCCGACCGCAGGACGATGGCTTATCGATGGATGACGTGTATTGCCTGATCAAACGGTTCCCTCGGCAGCCCCTTGATTTTTACGGAGCCTTGCGAGCAGGCCAGTACGACAACCAGATACGGGCGTGGATACAACGAGAGATTCTAGGTAAAACAAACACCTCTCATTCTCAATTCCCATGCTTTTGGACTCACGTCTGGAAAGCTGTTATGGCCTGCATATTACAGAAACTCAGTTTATATGACTGGAAGGATTAATATTGCTGGAAACTCGGCTGTCACTGCATTTTACTGAAATTTTGGTTTGCTACGTAGTAAATGAATCAGGCGCAGCAAATAATCACAACCTCTCACATATTTATTTTGCATGGGACGTCCTGTTGCTGTGTCAGTTGCCCAGTTGTGCATAAGTGCGTGCAGTCCTGCTTTTGACAAGTGTTGCAGAATGATTGAGTGTTGCTCTATGAAGGGGGTGGTTTGAAAAGCAAGAGGCGGGAGCAGCACACGCTCTTTTGGTCGCCTTGTCCGACGGTTGTATGACAGGGTCAGGACTGTGCGTTCCTCCAGGCCTGTGTGTGTGTGTGTGAGAGAGAGAGAGGGGGCACAAAGGGTCAGGACTGTGCGTTCCTCCAGGCCTAGCTGCAAACCGCTTTTGCATGTCAGATCAAGTCACCGTCACTGCAAAGTGTAAGACTTGGCACAACAGCTAATGATGCTGTCACTGTCTGGGTGTGACATGCAGGAAAAAAACTGAGCAGCACTCGATTTCTGTAATGCAAGCTGCCGTAAGCAGAGGAATCGATCAGAGTGCTGCTGTGTGACTAGTGTGTGAAGGGCAGCTGCCCTGAAAGCCTAGGATCTTCGGCAAGACCAGGCTTTTTGGGTCGTGGGTTTTGATCCACCAAGTGACAGAAACCTGTTGTTTGGCAGAGATGCTCTAGCAAGTGTTCTCTGTTTCTTTGACCAAAGCTTGGTCATGTCAGGAGCGTCTTAGGTCACTTTGGGATCTTGTGACCTTGGGATGGGACTTTCTTGTCACCTTGGGGTGGCTAGTCTGGCCACACACAAGGAAATGGCACAATGCTTCAACCCTTGGGGCGTAATCACTGTTTGCACACGTTTTCTTGCGGTAACTTTTGCACAGGGGGCGATGAAATCACGCACGAGAGTGCAAACATGGCCTCCCTGTCCCAGCGGCTGATCAAGAGGGATGCCTTGCCCATCTTTGAGCCCATGCAGCTGACTCTGGAGGTATGGCCAATACAAACCCAGAGTACCTGGTACTCTGACTTCCTTAGCCTACAGGTTTCAAGTCCATGGGTGCATTTTGAGCCACACCCATTTCATGTTTACTGTTTTGGACTGGAGTGCTAGCTGACTCCTCTATGCCTTGTGAGTAGGGTTGGCCAGAACTGTATGTATACGCCGTATATTTGATCAAATCCCTGCAAAATTATACTATGTACAACGTACATAAGTGTATTGGCCAATTCTACTTGTGAGTCGATCCAACCGAATATCCTGTACCTTTTCAACCTGTTTTGCTTCAACCCTTAAGTGTACTACTTTGCGTGTTGCGGCACATTGCATTCTTAAATAGGGTGATGCCTATGAGGCGGTAATATCTGGCATTGGGGGGAAGCAAAGTGTACTTGAAAGGATTACTTGCACAGAAAGGTTTACTTGCACAAATCGGGTTGGATTTGGCCATATCTTGCTCGGCCATTTCATGCAGTCTTTTGCACAATGTTGAAGTCGTCTGGCCAACTTTGAACTTCCTTCATTCCTTCCTACCCGCTCGCGGTTCAAAACCTCTAACCTCTTTTTCCACGCAGGATGTCATTAATGAAGGCGTACGATTGGAGAAGGAGCAAGAGTTTGTGAACAAAAACAAGCTTTCCAAGGAGTACTTGAAAGATACAGGGCCAGCTAAGGCCAGCATCATCGGATTTAGAGGCTGACTTTGTTTAACAGGACGTCTCGTCGTTTTGATATGCTGCCTGCCAACTTCAATTGCTCTAGCTGATTGCTTTGAGCTGTAAGAAATTGGACCTGCCTTGCGTAGCAGATTGCAAATTTTTACCATATAGTGGTGGAGAAATTCGAGTAAAGGAATATACAGGCATAATTAGCACTCACCACATTAATAGGGAAGAAGTGTGTATACCCATATCAAGCAAGCTTGCCTCTCTTGCTTTTCATATTGCTACGAGTGAAAGCCACATAAGGTGACTTGCATTGTTGCTTGGTCATGTCACACCCACTAGTGGCACTTGGTGGTAACTTGTAGTGCGTATCATGACAAACAGCTAGTAGTTTTTTCAGTTGAGGACGTTTTGACTAGTTTAGTTGCTCAATCAGATGAGCAGATCATGTGAGATTTTAAAGACACCGTGTCTTTAGGCGACCTATCAGCAGATGGAAATGCCGTTAACAGTCAAACCCCCTTTGCTCTCGGGGGCTCAACACTCTGACTCGATCATTTTTTAGTAGGCATTTAACTCTATAGGTGAGGGAGGGGGCTACATAGGTGCCCGCACCAGGCAAGCCCCCACCGCGAAAGCAAATAAAAAGAAATTTATTTGGTTGGGGGGGGTGCCATAGCATCCGGACCCAATCCTTGACTGTTGTTGCTTATGTTATATTGCAGTGCACACCTTGTGTTTATGAGTGCAGATGCATGTCTGACATTCAGTTTGTGTGTCAGTTTTTTAATCTTATGGTAATTCAGACTAAGTCTGCCAGAGGTTTGTCTGTATAGTCCTTGTAGATAGTTCCCATAACTCCAACGAGGATCACGTGTAGCTTGACTTCCCTATATCCTTGTCTGTTTAGGTTGGCAATAAGCACGCTGCGCTGTGCTTTTGCTTTTTGAAGTTGGGGATCAGGCCTAGTGCCTTCACAAAATTTAACTCAATCAGGTGAACCTCCCACTGGTTTTAATTCAGTTTCTTGTCTTTAGTAAGCTGTTGAAAATTTGAGTTGCGGGTGGTTACGCAAGAAGAGCACAATGCTAGGTAAAAATAGGATAGCGTTAGGACGAGAAAAGGCTTCTAAAGCACCAGTGTGTGTATATAATTAGCACTTAACTCGTAATGTACATGGCTGCTGTAAAAATGCCATGCTGCTCAAGAGGATTACATCAAAAAATGAACAAGTCACCTAGGGACAAAATTGGTGAAAAGGGGGACACTCTTGGCAAGGTTTGACGCAAGGAGGAGAAGTTTCCAAGTAGCACCACACCCCCTGCTCTGTTGGAATATAGTTCAACCAAGGTGCAAGATCAGTACGCTGCTAAGGAAGTATCTGACATGGAGGATCTGATCAGACAAAGCGCAGCTTGTACGCGGTTGAGGCTGCAGATCCTGCTGCTGAGAGGGCTGCTGATGCTCGCCCAACATTCATTCGCACAGGCCTCATTGGTTGGCGGACAGGGGCGGCGGAAACGGACCTGCATCGTCACATACGACAGGACAGGTTGTTAGATCACATACACACACACACACCTTGAAGCAGGTATGTGTCATACGCCGTATTCATAGGGTTGGCCAGAACCGTACACATACATCGTATATGACTGTATATTTGATGATATTCCTGCCAAAAATACCAAATATACAAAGTTTCTTTCCGGGCAGAAGCACACTCCAGCCCCTCTTCATTTTGAGACACTTGAAGGATGCAGCCCAGAAATTACATACAAGTACCTCACGTCTGTACGCTGCCTTCATTCATGACTTCAAGCAGGCATACAATTCCATACCCAGGGACAAACTGTGGGAACACCTGCGCCGCTGCCACATCAATTACTCTCCATCCTTTAAGACACACAGATGAATACACACTGCTGGACGGGGACAAGCAAGTGAGTGTACAGCCAGAGTTTGGTGTGAAGCAAGGCTGCCCCCTCTCCCCTCTGCTTTTTTCTATCTACTTGAACGATGTCGACAATGTGACTGAGGGGGTGCAGGGCGCACGCAAGGGCATCCCTAATTTCACTGTGCCAGAGCTGCTGTTTGCAGACGACCTTTCTCTTTTGTCCAATGCCCACAACCAGCTGCAGACAATGCTCACCAAGCTCAGAGCCTATGCACACAGGAAATCCTTGACGTGAATACGCAAAAATCTGAGGTGATGTGCTTCAACTCCAGGTCTGATGATTTGCCTACTCTCTACTACGATGGCACCCCACTCTCCTACACCAACGAGTTTAAGCACCTGGGCATGCTGTATGACAAAAGCATCAATTTGAATTCAAACGCATTGCAGCTGATGCCCTGCTGAGACCCTTTACGGCTGGCATTTTTCAGGGTTCAAATATTTTTCCAAGAAAACGGCCTTTCCAACCGGCTGCATGCTCACATCTGGCTTCTCAAATCTTATGCAATTCCCGCTGGCATGTATGCAAGATTTGTATGCCGGCTCCTTCTTGGTGCGTCATGCGTGAATGCGGCCTCGAGCCCTTACAATTCAACTGGTTTCGTGCTTGTATGAGAGTATGCACAATGTGGCTGCATGTGGCTATCAGAGGTGTTCCAGAGAGGTCTGGGTGTGAAGAGCAGTTCCTGAGAAGTGCACAGTGCTAGTGCAAGGGCGCTTCCTTGCGAGTTCCTTGTGGTGTCCAAGACGTGGCCACCGTGGTGCCTGTGAGCGCATTGCAAATTTTCCCTTGTACCTCTTTGTTAAACTGAGCAAAGTGCGCTGTTTGCTGCATGCCCCTAGGACGTGAAGGCCTAGGGGAAGATTGTCCTCTGGGCTGTCTGCCGCAGAAACCACGGTGTTGCTTGGTGTGCTTTCCTTTTTGTTCTGTTCTCTCACTTGTGCGACTCATCTGTGCAAACTTTCTTGAGTGCCCGGTGTCCTTTCTGTGTGCTTTCTGGAGCTCCTTTCAGGCTTTCCTGTTCCTAAATTTCTGTTTCAAAATGCTGGTGCAAGGACACATGCTTGACATGTTGTTTCATGATTTTCTGGTGCCCACAAACAGACCCCCACGTAACTCAGAGGTTTACAAACTCATTAGTGCAGCTGTCGATCCTTTTGATTGATTTATTTGTTGGGACCTACTATAGGTTGAGCAGCCATGCCAGGCTGGAGGCCTTAGTAATCCAAACTACATTCTCCTTAGAGCCTTCCCAAATACATGTTCCTTGACCTCCCACAATATGTCATTCGCAGTGTTGCCCGTTTTTGACTGCGTGTCCTCACCCTTCGTTGTGAGACTGTGACATGGAACCCCAGGTCCTCCCCTGCTTGTGATATGTGTGAAGCTGGAGATGATGTTCAAGATGAGCAGCATGTCGTTTCTCACTGCACGCACCCTCATGTGGTTTCTCTTCGCAGGAGGTTTGCGTCCTTATTCTCAAAGACAAGAGTGCAGGACGTATTTGCCTTTTTGCACCAGAACAACAACAAACTCCATTTTTTTTAACATGAAATGCATGATTGCTTTTTATGAGCAGGCTAGCAGTCGAGCGTATTGACTGAAGGCCTTTTCCTTGTAAACCTTGAATTCAACCTGGATTTCAACCGTTCCCTTCTTGGTTGAATGTTGAAGTTATTGATGTGATTGATTGCTCCATCCTTCAAGGAGCGAGGCTCCGTTACCCTCCACACCATGTTTTTAAAAGTGGGTGGCACTATCTGCAACATTCACACGCTGGAGCCTTTTGAGGAGCTGGGTCTTGGTTCTCGAAGAGTTAAACCTCGTAAACCAAAGAGTTAAGAAACTTGCTTCGCTCCAAGCTTCATGTTCATTCTATCAATTACGCTGCCAAATTAATCCATACCAGACGTGCCCTTTCCAGTACTATTACATTAACAGGAGCCGGTTTTAGGTCAGCATTTCCTGCAGGCTCCTGATCCCAATCAATATTCTTCTTTTGTAATGAGGAGTTTTACGACCCAGTACCAAAATGCCGGTACCAAAATGCCTCTTTATAGCTAGATTGATACAGGAAGAGGTAACTTCCTGCCCGCTTACCTTTTCTTCTGGACCATGCAATGCTCCTGCACTCCTATCAATTTTTTCTTCAGAGCTCAATAAGCAAACAGTTTCTTGATGCACAAAGTACAAGCAGCCTCAATAAAAGCGCACGTATGGGCAAAGAAGTATAAAGTGCATGCACACACACCAACACACCTGCTTTTCTGTCCTTTCCTTTTGTTGAATTGTGGCTGGGACACTCCGGTAAAACACGACATGGTTGCAGCTAAGTGATTTAAACTTAAGCAAAGGCAGCCTTTCCTCACACCTTTCTGAGCTCTTGAATACAACTGCAAACAGAAGCAGAAAACTCCGCTGGTAGCAATTACTAATCCACATAGCCACCAGTTCAGGGGGGGGGGCAAACTGAACAAGTTTTTTCCATTTAGTTCATCTTGCAATCTGCTGCAATGTAAAAACATTTGTTTAAATACACCATTTTGCCGCGCGACAACCACGTGCGGTCAAACCAAGGTTCAACTCCTCCATTTTTGGCCGTGCAACAAAATGCAACTTAAAACACGTGTCCACGTTAAATCACCCACATGGTACATTACAAGTGGCAAGAAAGATGAGGTGTGTTGAGCAACAGTGGATGCTGCACTTATAATTAAATTTTGAGGACGTCCGAACCCAGTCGCTCCTTGCAGCTTGCTACATCACCCTTTGATTGCACTGTCCTTGGGTGATCAGAGCCAAGTACCTTCTCCCGTCCATCCAGTGCCGCCTCGTACAAAGGGAGAGCACTCCTGTGGTTGCCCTGCTTGCTTAGGCAGTCGGCTAGGTTGTTGGTAGAGACCAAGCAGTGGGGATGGTATGGCCCCAGCATGCGCTTTCGAGCTTCCAGAGCCTGCACAAACAGGGGCTCGGCTTGATCGTACTCGCCCTTCAGCTCAAGGCATGAGGCCAAGCGCTTGATGGAGCTGCTGGTGTGTGCATGCTCACCCAAGACTTTCTGGCGGAGCTCGAGTGTTTTGCGGTACATGAGCAAGGCAACTTCAAACCTGCATGTAATCCATCGCACAATATTGTAGAAGATTCATTTATAAGCGATGAGTATTGATCATACGTGCAAGAACAGTAGCTTGTAGGCACTGCTCAGGAAGCACTCTAATGCTAACCAGGACTGCTTAATTTTTACGAGCAAACATAGAGGTTTTGGCTGATGGCACTTTCAGGTTGGAGTTGACAATGAGCTAGGGGTTTATGAGAATAAATATGTGTGAGGTTTATACCCGACAATGTTCCAGGCAGCTAATTGATGTAAGTCCTCTTATTCGGGCTCTAGAGGATCGTGAGGCCCTACCGTTTTAGGCTGTCATAGCTCACAGCCACTGCATCTGCAGCTTGGATGCTCAAAGGGTGCTCTGGCCCCAGGATCCGCTCCCTTATTTCCTGAGCCTGAGCTGCTGCTGTGTAAGCCCCGTTGGGATCCTTTGCTACAAAGTTGCGTGCAAGCCATCGGATGTACAAGGCTACAGCAAGCGCAGTCTCAGCACCTTGGAAATGATCGCTCAGGTGCTCAAGCTGCATACGCATGTACAGAAATTTGCACCCAGTCTCACTAGCATAAGAGTGTGAGGGAGGAACAGCTCCAGGGGGGGGGACAGAGCAAAGGTAGCAGCACGCTCAGTTCGTTTTGCCAACTGGAGTCTTAGGTGCTAGCTGTTGGGCCTCTGGCATTCGATACCTCGTTTGGCAGGAAAGACAGGGGCTTGTTCTTAAGCAAGAATCAATAAGCTGCTAGAATTCAAGCCATTGTGGATATTTTCGAACGCCCTAAGGGAAGAAAATGGCCAATGGGCACCCAAAACAACCTTATAACCAAATGACAATGGTGAGTAGTATCACTGTCTTCTGCAATAACTCAGTGAAGGTGAGACTTCCCAAGTAGTACAAGCACATGTGAGCAGCAGATGCTTGGGCTGTACTCGTATGCTCATGGCATGCAGAAAACATGAATAAATCCAGTCGTGGCGACATTAAAAATGCATGCAAAATGAAGCAAACACAAACCTGTTGCCAGGTTTTGCTTGGGGGCTGGCCCACGGCGTCCAACAACCACCGCACCCCCTCCACGTCCATGGACAGAACTGCTGAGATCAGGTCTAGAGTGTGGGTACCATTCTCCTTAGTCAGCATCCCAGCCAACTCAAATGCCGCTGTGATGTTTGGGCCGTGGTCGCGGGCGAGGTTGAGAGGCAGCTGCCATGCTGGAGTGATGTAGATTGGCGCCCACTGATCAAGCAGCTTCAAGGTGTAGATCACAAAGCGGACCTGACTCTGCTTTAGTAACGCCGCAGGCATGCAGTTCAAGGCTGCTGTACGCACCGCCATGTGCAAGAAGTGCACACCTTTTTTGGGGTCGTACAGCACGAGGCCATGGCGGTACAGCACCTGAGTTGGGTGCATGGGCAGAGTGTATTGGATGAAAGAGTAATGAGCAAGGAGATAAGGAGCGATGGCTTTAGAACCGGAATGAAAATCACGTTCACAGCGAATTGGTAGATGTGCTGTTCGTCACCCACCGACAAAATGGCTCGAGCCCTCGACTCGTTCCAACCTTGCACAGCTGCAGCACCTTCTACATCAAAGCATGAGGGAAATACAGCCAGGTGGGAAAGGCTGTGCTGCTGCTGGCGGGGAAGAGAGTGAATGATGAGTCTGACTGTTGCTGCTGTCTGGTCCCCAGCCGAAATTGTGGCCCTCATGTCCTGCACGCACAAGCAAGATGGTTGAGATAGAGAGAGCAACGCTTCTCCCTGATGGTATTTGTTGCAGTGCGCAAGGCGGCCAGGAGGACAGACTTGAGCACAATGATTAGTTACCTGTAACGTTAGACGTCCAGAGGCAAAAGCGTCACCAATGAGGCGCACGATGAGGGGCACGCCCTTGCACAGCTGAACGGCTTCTGTGAGCTCCTCCCCGTCAAGATCTGGTGCTGCTTGGCGCATGAGCCAAGTACAAGAGCCTTCAGAGATGCCACCAAGCTTGTACTGTTGCAGGCACGCCACTGCTATTGGAACTCTAGAGGTAACGACGAGCAATGCCTTCTCCATCAACTGCAGGCAACATGCAAGCCGTGCCTGGAACCGGGGGTCGACAAGCTGCTTCTCCCCAGAAACTTGCTTAATGCCCAATCCTAGCGAGATAACACTTTCAAAAGGAAAAAAGGGGCCACAAATAGAATCGCACATATTTTGAGCTAGATCTACTGTCGTAGCTTAACAGCCTGGAGTTGTTGTACTGCACACTGCCGCCCATTTCCTCACCTTGCTGATAAGGTCGTCAAATCCTTGAGCGTAACTCCCAGACGCTGGGTCTTCAGCATTGTCCACCAACAAAAATACAGGTCCCCCATAGGATTGTGAGCGGAGCACCACGCGCGACACAATGTCAGCCTCAGAGTGCTTCTCCTGTAATTCAATTTTGAATCAGGTAACGGCCCTCAAGCCTACTCTTGTTGGGCAGACTGATTGAGGGGTGTCTGTATGATGGTCAAAAGTTTGCATAAAATCAAGATGCGGAATGTAAAAAGCGCTTCCTTACAGCCCAATCGGAACAGGGTGCCAAACAGGAAGCACAACAAAACAATTGATTATTGCGCCACTGTAAGCTTATCCTGCTGACAACATATGAATGACAATCAATTCGCACCAGCTCCAAAGCATTGCAGAAGCGAGCCAGCACATCCTCTTTGGTGTAGGCTTCACGCAAGTCCACCATGACAGCACCTCCTGTTGCAACAAAAGAAAATCTTGTGAGTCTGTGTAAAGTGTATATGCCCTAATAGGCCACACTTACACACGCCGTCCAACATTCACACAAAAGCCTTCTGCGCACGTGTAGTCAATGTAAAATGCACCTACCTGGGCATGCACCATAGTTGTAGAGCCTGTGCCCTATATCCAGGCCAAAGCTAGACTTGCCGATGCCCGCACTTGCCAACAAGCAAAGGCCTGCATGCCTGCCTGTGCTAGCACTTGGGTGGGCAAGCATCTGCTTTAGCGTGTCCTCTGAATCTTCTGAGCGACCTGCAAGGAATGACACACAAATGTTTGCCTCAAAACAAAAGTTCGCTTTGATGACACAGTGTTACAAACTTGCAAGGAAACAATACTACTTCATCTCCTCCTTACCTGTGTAAAGAGCATCTGGCTGTGGAAGTAAGCAAGGAGCAAGCTTCTGGTGGATGCTCCTAGACCCTGCCTCGATGGAAGCTGGCTCATGAAAAGTGTCATCCAAGGCTTTGGAGGGAGGCGCAGCAAGAATTTTATCCAGGGCCTCCAATAAGCATGCTCCACCAGGAAAGGCAAGCTTCACCTCTGAGACGCTGATTGAGCTGTTGTCTTCTCTCTCAACATACGCTTTGAACATGTCTTTGGCGGCGTAGTCAGAAAGACGGGCCACAAGCTGCAAGGAGAGCGGGGAAGCGTTGTGCGAGTGAAGGAGCCTGTTTTGATAGCGCTATAAGCTTTAACATAATAATAAAAGGGAGAAGGAACACCAGACCTGGTCACATAGGGCTTGGTCCTGAATTACTTCATCAATTCCATCAGGGAAGGCACCCCACCATGTTGACCAGGAGACCTGTGGTTTGAAAGGAATAAGAAAAAGCATTTATTGCAAATCTGCCAGCATGTAGAGGTGCTGATGCAGCTAATGAAAAGTGCTAGCACATCTTGCCCTATGCTGAGGCTTGTGAGGCGTGCCAAAATTTGCGCTGTATTATCCTATTATCTTGGTGTACCAGGCTCACCTTGTCCAGGCCAGAGAAGTACGTTTTCCAGAATGTCCGCATGTCTGTGTGCTTAATAACACGGTGCACCCCACGGTCACTTTCAGCAGCAGCTGCTTTGAATCCAGCCTCTATCTGCAATTTATAACAAAACACGTGACTTAGCTGGCATGTCAAAGCACATTGGTTGACCATACATAAGTTAAGAGAAACTATACAAAGCCAGATTAGAAGAAAAAGGAGCCATTTTGGTACTGGGTATCGTAAAAATCCTCAGTACAGAGAGAAGAAATGAAGCGGATCAGGAGGGCTGAGCTTGAAAATAGGGTTGCTCCCATTTCATGATGCAGTTATGCACACACACACACACACACACACACCACTTTGAGGATGATTCAGGAGGCATGCACCAATTTGAGCATGATACAGTTATGCACACACACACCACTTTGAGCATGATACAGGAGGCATGCAGCACATGGAGCAATGCTCAGGCTTGTTGGACAGGATGGCAATAATGATGAGGATGATACACTTACCAGCTCTTTCTGCTTCTGCAGAACAGCCATTGTCACTCGATGGCCTATGTCTAGCATTTGCATGACCTGCTGCTTTTTCTGATCATCTGCCAGCACAACGTCCAGACCCCCAAGAGCGTCAACTGCCAACTGGATCTCTGAGGTGTGATCCTGCAGACACCAGAAAATTTTGTTTGAGTGGTATGCACCAACTCCCCAATCAACAGCAAGTCCCAGAAAAATTGCGGTTGTCAGAAAGAGTTTTAATTTCCTGAGCACAGGGGGACATTACGCATTATTTGTTTTCAGGTTTTGCAGACCTGCAACTTGGCCTTGCAAAGCACACATCTATGCTCATGTGCACACAAATGCATTTGCATGCACACTTGACACGCGCATAAATCCAGGCGCTCGCTCAGCAGAGCTTTTCAATGCAATGTAAGAGTAACGGGCCTATATCTTCTGTAACTACTGATTGCAAATTGTCAGTTATGCAATACCCTGAAGCAGTTTAGAGGCTAACCTAGGTCTTCCCAAATTGTAGGTACCTGATGTTCGTATTTGGGTACCTGGTATCCTTGCTTGCAATACGTATTGCAATAATGCTTGTATACAGTAGTAGCAGCACGTACATATAACCGTTCCAGCGCACTAATAAGGGTACGTACGCAGCCTACCCCTCTACATTTCGCTCGGAAAATTTTCCGCCGGCAATTCCCTTTTTGTTAGTGGAGTATATTATTGCAATGCAATGCAAAAGATACCTGGTACGGAGTCTCTCTGCAGATTGCCTCTTGCATGCACTTCATAGCTGCATGCATGTCTGTAGTCAAGGAATGTGTGTCGGCGCTGATTGAAAAGTGGGCATCTGATATAAGCTGTCCCAGCTGCTTGACCTTCTCTTCATGAAAGTCGCGATCCACGCTGGTCATAAGGATCTTGATGATCACATTGCGGTCACAATATTCCTGTGTGTGGACATTTATCTCCTGCAAGAGCAAGGCACCAAGCACACAAAAAGTGATCGACACGATTGAGGCCTTTCACCCCGGAAGCCCGTGACTAATTTAAGCGCGATTGATCTGAAGCCCGGGACATATTTCCATCCCTGCAAATCTCTGAACCATCCTCCAGCTTTTCTGAACCTTGCCCCAGTAACCTCCATTTGACTATCCCTGCTGTTTAGGGTGGGCCAGAACCATATATCTCTACATATATACGATGTAAACACGGTGCTTGTGGTCGTGTATGGCGTGTATATACGGTTCTGGCCCATCCTACTGCTGTTCATTGCACAGCAAGGCTGGATGGCTAGCTACCTGAAGTAGGTCGCAGAGCTGTGACATCAGGCTCTTGTACTTTCCGCTTGCTGGTGCCCGCTGTGCGTTGATTTCAGCTTCGATGGTGTGCTTTTCAATTATGACGTCCTGGGCACACATGAGATTTCGTAGCAAATGCAGGCAAAGTTAATCATCAAAATTTTCAGAGCTGTGCATTGCCGTACGGCACACAAATTAGACGGATACAGACCGTCTGCCATGAGTTCAGCAGCACGATTGATTGCCGTATGGCACACAGTTTAGACGGATACAGACTGGCCCTTCTTGCCTACCATGAGTTCAGCAGCACGGTCCCGCAGAGCTTCCAGGTTATCTTGATTAGCAACAGCAGTGTTCACAAGGCCTGCAAGCTGCCCAATGAGCTCTAACCCTTGTGCTCCTGCAAGAAAAGGATGAGAACAAGCTGTTCTAGGGACAATTGTCATGAATCCCCCATCACTCCTGCGGCGCTCTTACCAGGGAAAGGGAGGGTTCCTTTGAAGGTTTCACACAGCTGCCAAGTAATTTTGACTCCAACCTTCATGGCTACCTACAAAAGAAGAGCAATGCTGTTAAAAATAGAAGTAATCATTCCATTGCGTGAGGTACATATTAACTATTGAGTGTAGGGAGTGCATGAGTGAGTAATTTTGTGCGCAAGCAGATTTGCGAGCAGGTGCGATCCTGCAATTGGCGCACGTGCGTTTGTGTACGTGCGTGCGTGCGTGCGTGCGTGCGTGTGTGCGTGCGTGCGTGCGTGCGTGTGCGTGTGCGTGTGCGTGTGTACGCGTGTGTGTGTGTGTGTGTGTGTATGTGTGTGTGTGCGTGTGTGTGTGTGTGTGTGTGTGCGTGTGTGTGTGTGTGTGCGCGGGTGTGTGTGTGCGTGTGTGTGCGCGTGTGTGTGCGTGTGTGTGTGTGTGTGCGTGTGTGTGTGTGTGTGCGCGCGTGTGTGCGCGCGTGCATGTGTGTGTGTGTGTGTGCGTGCGTGCGTGCGTGCGTGCGTGCTTGCGTGTGTGCTTGCGTGCGTGCTTGCGTGCGTGCGTGCGTGCGTGAGTGCGTGCGTGCGTGCGTGCGTGAGTGCGTGCGTGAGTGCGTGCGTGCGTGAGTGCGTGCGTGAGTGCGTGCGTGCGTGCGTGCGTGCGTGTGTGCGTGCGTGCGTGTGTGTGTGTGTGTGTGTGTGTTTGTGTGTGTGTGTGTGTGTTGCGTGTGTCGCGATGTACGAGTATGGTGTAGTATGCGAGATGCGAGGGCTCGATAACCACACATTCAACCTTAAAGGACTTCAAGTCGCTCGGATCGTGCTGCATTTGTGCCTGCGGGGAACCGGTCAGAGCTTAAATGGTCAGAGCTTTGGTGGATTGTCGTTAAGAGCACTCACATGGTCATGCTTCAGGATTCCTACCTGGTTCGGTCTTGGTTTGAGGGAGGAAGGCGAGCTGGCTCCGCAACCCATGTAAAATAAAAGACGTGTGACCTGTTCCGAAGCAACTACCAAACGGCCATACTGGAATTTCCGTTAACGGAAACGTGTTTTCTAATTGTTTTCGATCCCATCGCTGCACCTCTCACACCTGGGCTCGAAGCCTCGGACATCGAGCAATGTCGCTGCAATTTGCAGAATATCGTTGCTGAATATCGTTTGCAGGCCTCACACGATTTATATGAGATCCTTTGGAATTGACGGAGCTGCTGATGAAGCGGTGAATAGCCGCTGCACCTAATAGCGTAATAGCGTCCGGCGATGACGCCTGGCGTACGACCAGGGCTTGTATTAAGTGCATCTCTGCTGGCTTGGATACGAGAATGTGCACTTTGGTTCAGCTGCCAATTTTTGGAATGTGAGCGTGCTTAACGTAAACTGAGGAACCAGATGAGAGTGGATAATAGTACTGGATCTTGTATGGGCAATTGGCTGTGACATCATAAGAGAAGACTGGCCAGCTTAATGACCAGGCCCACGACTGCTTGCCACACGATTTGCGCTGGTATTTTCCGGCGTAGACCCAGTTTGACTTTTTGGCTTAATTTTTTCATGAGTGCTGTGTGTGTGTATGTGTGTGTATGTGTGTGTGTGTGTGTGTGTGTGTGTGTGTGTGCGTGTGTGTGTGTGTTCGTGCTGGAAAGGTGCAGTTATTCACTAAGTGTGCGTCCCATGTGCCCAGCCGTCCAAAAGCCATGTGTGCACAGCGCGCAAGTGTGTGTGCATGTCTTTGTTGTCAGTGTGTACAGAAGGACGTGCGTAGTAGCAGCAGACAGTGAGCAGAAGTCGCGAAGTTTGTGAGGTTACCACAGCGTTGACCCTGCTCCTGAGCCTGCAGCAACCACAGTGTGTCTAGGGGCAACGATAGTGCAGCCGAGCGCCATCCGGCTGCGCCGTGGGCGGGGGGCGTGGGAGGGGAAGGGTCCCTGAGCGTCGGAGTCAGGGACAGGCCCTTCGCAGGCAACTCATGATGACACTGCGATAATATAATTTGCTTTCTTTTGTCTTGGGCAGGTTTGTCTGCGTGTCAAAATTCCAAGTTCTTGGTCAACACGTTTTTCTCGTCGCAGCTTGTGGCCAGCTCGGAGCGCGCTCCCAGCCGCTCGGAGTCGCTCTTAGCCAGTGGGAGGGCATGTAGTCCTCCTCCACACCAACGTTCTGTATCCGCTCTGTATCCGCTCGGAGTGCGCTTTGAACGTTTGAGAGCGCGCTCCCAGCCAGTGAAAGCGCCTGAAGTCCTCCTCCGCTCTGTATCCGCTGGGAGTGCACTCGGAGTGCGCTCTGAACTATTAAGAGTGCGCTCCTCCTAAAGACTAATTGTCGCTATATGCATAGTTTACCTTAGTCGTCCCATAGTTTACGACTATGAGACATTCTACACAGGAGAGTTTTCCAAACTATGGCGACTTTCCCATTTGATAGTTTACTGCAAA
>Ga0307947_1001314_pt1 | contig 19448 bp, 24 predicted proteins | sample OrgLakmetagen232_FD_201840 | JGI IMG/M metagenome (GOLD analysis project Ga0307947, IMG submission 201840) | Saline water microbial communities from Organic Lake, Antarctica - #232 | ecosystem: Environmental > Aquatic > Non-marine Saline and Alkaline > Saline | place: Antarctica: Organic Lake...
TGTGTGTGTGTGTGTGTGTGTGTGTGTGTGTGTGTGTGTGTGTGTGTGTGTGTGTGTGTGTGTGTGTGCGCGCGCGCGACATACCTGGTGGGAGAAAAGAGCGGCGAGGAATTTGAGCCTTTGCTTCAAATGACTGGTCTATTTGTGAGGGCACATGCTGGCTTGGTTGAGGTTGGTGTTCTGGTAGAAGTGGCTGAAGCGGTTGGTTTCCTTCCTGCTGTGGGAGTTGCTGATGCGCGCCTGCGGAGGAAGCAAATGTTTGTGTGTGTGTGTGTGTGTGTGCGTGAGTGTGCGTGTGTGTTAGTGTACGTGTATGTGTGTGTATGCGTGCATGCGCTGTGTGCACGCATGCGTATGTGCATGTATTGACCTCTGGATTTAAGTGACAAAAGTTGACCAAAGCGCAGGTCACGATGTGGGAATGGGGCAATGCTGGAATGGCCACTTAAGGTGGTGTGGGTTAAGCATCATATATCATATAGCAAAGCATGTATTCCGAGGTTTGTATGGGGCAATGCTGAGTTGAGCAAGCAAAATGCTAGAATGCTAGGAATAAACAAAGTGTCATAGTCAAGGTGCTAGGGCAAACCAATGTCTTGGTCGAGAAATAGAAAGAGAAAGAGGATGGGAAAGGCAAAGAGAACGGGAAAGAGAAATGATGAGAGAACATATGAGACGTGAAAAAGCAAAACGCGAAGTGGAAGATGCTATGTTCTCATTGCTTGTAGATAGGTGATGTCTTGGTTAAGAACAGTGCGCAGGTCAGAATGTGCAGGTCAGATTGTGCAGGTCAGAACGTGCAGGTCAGAACGTGCAGTCAGAATGGGTAGGTCAGAAGTATCAGGTCAGAATGCGCATGTCAGAATTAGCAGGTCAGAATGCGCAGGTCAGAATGTGCAGGTCAGAATGTGCAGGTCAGAAAAATCAGGTCAGAATGCGCAGGTCAGAATGTGCAGGTCAGAATGTGCAGGTCAGAATGCGCAGGTCAGAATGCGCAGGTCAGAATGTGCAGGTCAGAACGTGCAGGTCAGAATGTGCAGGTCAGAATGCGCAGGTCAGAATGTGCAGGTCAGAATACGCAGTTCAGAATGCGCAGGTCAGAATGCGCATGTCAGAATGTGTGTGTGGGGGGCTGAGGGAGGTTGACTAGCGGCAAGCTTGATCAGAGATTGTGTGACCCCAGCAAAGCAATAAACACAACAGCACATGGCATTAAGAACGCAGCACACATCATGCACCGTCTTCTGTTTTTGGTCGTGACGTACAGGCTTTGTTTCCATTGCACAAGGAGTGAGGTTACTGTAATAGCTGTGAAAAAGAGCCTGCTTGTAACACACACATGCTATTTACAAGCAGCAGCTGTGTGTAAACCACATGATCTTTACAAGAAGCAGCCGCAAATTTTTACAAGAAGCAGCTGCTTGTGATATACATGCTACTCACAAGAAGCAGCTGCTTGTAACACAAACATGCTATTTACAAGAAGCAGCTGCTTGCAACACACACATGATCTTCGCAAGAAGCAGCTGCGTGTAGCACACACTACCTTCTGACGGTATTGCACACTGTCAGAAGGTACCAAACTTACACCCCCTGGCGCACAATTGTTGTGTGTGTGTTGTGTGTTGTGTGTTGTGTGTTTTGTTTGTTGTTAGTGTGACATGATGGGAAACTCCTCCTGGTGTGGACAGTGGACAAAGGTGACGCATCCAACTGGAGATCTCAGGGGTGAGCCTTTTGAGTATCCAGTTTGGTTGTGGAGCGACTGCATGATACCAACCTACGCGGTTTGGTTGTGCATGATATGAACCTACGCGGTTTGGTTGTGCATGATACGAACCTACGCGGTTTGGTTGTGCATGATACGAACCTACGCGGTTTGGTTGTGCATGATACGAACCTACGCGGTTTGGTTGTGCATGATATGAACCTACGCGGTTTGGTTGTGCATGATACGAACCTACCCGGTTTGGTTGTGGAGCAACTGCATGATACCAACCTAGGGTCGGCCAAAACCATCAGTGTTGTGCGCATACGGCGTCATTCAAAAATGGCACCGTAAATAACGGTCGTAAATAACGGCGTTACCGTCACTAAACTCTGACAATTGACGGCGTAATTTACTATTTTTACCGTCAATTTGACATGAATTACGCCGTCAGCGTCATTTACCATTGACGCCGTCAAGCGTCAGGTGCACAACACTGAAAACCATACATCAAATATTATATACACTAGATGTACGGATACTTGGTACAGAAGCCCGCTTATTTATGGTCATGAAGCGTAACTGCACAATTTCTGCGACATTAGATACATCCTGTTTTTTTTCTGAGCTTATGGATTTATTTGTGGCTGGCCGAGACCAGTCAGCAGCCGATCAGCCAAACTACCTGGCTGAAGGTCACCCCCCATTGTAACCATTGTAATCATTGTATCCAAAGGCAGCACCACTGATCGCACCTGGCTGCTGAGACGCTGGCTGCGGTAGTGGCGCCTGCTGTGGGAGGTGCTCCTGCTGTTGCTGCTGCTGTAGCTGCTGTTGTAGCTGTTGCTGTTGCTGCAGGTATTGCTGCTGAAGGGCGTGGATGTGGACCTGCAGGGCAGTGAGAGGTACGTCTGTTGTGGACATAAACATAAACATGCTGACATAAGCGTGCAAAGCACAATTGTGTGTGTGTGTGTGTGACACTGCTGCTGCTGCTGAGCAGAGTGGGCGTGGGCCTGTGGTACCCTTATGATACGTGATACCCTTATAATTCGTGATACCCTTATGCCTGGGCGTGGGCCTGTGGTACCCTTATGATACGTGATACCCTTATGATACGTGATACCCTTATGATACGTGCAGTTTGTTTGTCTGTGTACGTAGAATTGTTTATGTATAAGTGCTGAGCACAAAAAGCATGGCAGTAGTGTGACTGCAGGCACGGCTGCTGGAGAGTGAATTGTGAGCGCAGGGAGGTATGCATACACAGCTTATGTAAAAGTGCTGAGCACAAAAAGCATGGCAGTAGTGTGACTGCAGGCACGGCTGCTGGAGAGTGAATTGTGAGCGCAGGGAGGTACGAATGCACATCGGAATTAAAACCACGCAGTGGGGTTTAAAACAAAGCACCAGGCTAAGCGCAAGGTGAAGCTGTGGAACTGTTTGCAATGTTCTCATGATATGTGCTTGTATGTGTGCACTAGTGCGAGCACATGCTGTTGTGAGAGTGTTCGTGTTTGTGTTTATGTGTGTGTGTGTGTGTGTGTGTGCGCGCGTGTGTGTGTGTGTGTGTGTGTGTGTGTGTGTGTGTGTGTGTGTGTGTGTGCGTGTGTGTTTGTGTGTGTGTGTGTGTTTGTGTGTGTGTGTGTTTATGTGTGTGTGCGTGTTACCTGGTACCCCTGCTGCTGCTGTTGCTGTTGCTGCGCTGCCTCAGGCTGCTGGTGTTGGTGAGAGGGGTCAGCTCCTGCATGTATGTGTGTGTGCATGCCCATGTGCATATGTAAATGTGTATGTGTGTGTGTGTGTGTGTGTGTGTGTGTGTGGATGGAGCCATTAGCACATGACACAATGAATACGGAATTGACCAAGTCTGCTTTCCAGCACTGCGGAAATATTGAACGGCAACGTCATTGCAGAAACAGCTAGTTACAATCTCTCACACCAGTACTTGACCACACAAAAACACAAACCGAATGAACCTGGTGATAAAGACCATGTTTTACAATTTACAAAGCATTGCATTAAACAATATGTGTAGGGTTGGCCAGAACCATATATATACGGTGTATATACGATATGTTTGGCAGGGAAATCATCAAATATACGGTCATATACGGTGTATATATACGGTTCTGGCCAATCCTAAATATGTGTTAACACAAGATGACCACATCACTGGGCCCCCAAGGTTGCAGCTAGCCCCACAAATGCACGCCCTCCACTATAAGCAAAGTGCACCCAGTGGCGCACCGTACAAAAAATAGTTTGTTTGCATATAGGATCCTCATAGTACTGAATACACAAGGCTTCAGCCAACGCCTTGAACACATGCATGCCACACTAAACAGGACCACCTTACTGTTGCATTTGAGTGCATGTACCGACATCCAGACCAACTGATCACCCCCACCCACGACTTTCCCCACGCCTTCCTTCCCTTAATTTCAATATCCTGGAGCGTGGGTGGCTTTTGGTGGACACGTGGCTGTTGCTTTTTTGTTTAATGCTGGATTCTCTTCACGCCTGTCTTTCCCTTAATTTCAATATCGTGGAGCGTGGGTGGCTTTTACGTGGTTGTTGCTTTTTTTGTTAACTGTTGGATTCTCTTCACGCCCGTCCTTCTACTGATCAGACCAAGCTCGTCGACCTTTGAATCCCACCAGCTTATACCTGTCAGATCACTGTTTGAAATTAAAACTCTGAACCAAGCATCAGCCTCGGATCACCACCCCATATTCAGTATCGTGCACTTTTCCTTCCTTATGTACCTGCAGTGCAGGAATTTCAGAACACCCAAACAAAGGCCTTTTTCCTAGATCGACACATAAATGAGGTTCTACTCTTTCCCGCCCTTATGTGCAACAGAGGAGGTTTGCAGCCTTCAACTGAATTCTTTCCTTTCTCAATGCAAAATAACTGTTTACACCACCCCTAGTGCAGGTAAGCTCTGCGGTATGAAAATGTACGTTTTTATTCCTCAATCGACCCGAACAGTTTGCTTATCAAAACCCCTCGCGCTTAAAACTCTACAGGGTCCCACAGAGGAACCGAAAGAGACCTAATGAAAAGCCGGCTGGCGTGTTTTGTTTTGCACCTTCCAGAGTACACTTATACAGCCGCTTGTACGTTTCTCTCTCTTTCCATCATACGCATTACAGGAGCATTTTCATTGCTTTGTGGGCATATACTTCTCTTCTTTCGTACAAACCAGGAAGAAATTAACAGCCCCTGCTGCACTCCCCTCTCTTTCCATTGTACGTATTAGAGGAGCATTTTCATTGCTCTGTGTGTATTTCTTTCCCTTCCTTTTGTACAAACCAGGAAGAAATTAACCGCCCCTGTTGCACTTCCCTCTCTTTCCATTGCATGGCGTACAAAGGCCGAAAGGCCTTTGTCTTTGTTCTCGGCCCTGCCCGGGGGGTGGCATGGGCACTGGTACTGGGATGGGAATGTTCAGCAAGAAATTAACCGCCCCTGCTGCACTTCCCTCTCTTCATTTTACGCACCAGGGGGTGGCATGGGCATGGGCATGGGCATGTGTGCTGGTACTGGGATGGGAATGTGCATGGGATGGGAATGTTCAGCAAGAAATTAACCGCCCCTGCTGCACTTCCCTCTCTTCATTTTACGCACCAGGGGGTGGCATGGGCATGGGCATGGGCATGTGCACTGGTACTGGGATGGGAATGTGCATGGGATGGGAATGTTTAGCAAGAATATAACCGCCCCTGCTGCACTTCCCTCTCTTCATTGTACGCACCAGGGGGTGGCATGGGCATCGGCATGGGCACTGGTACTGGGATGGGAATGTACATCATGCTCCCGCTGCCTGCGGGTGCCCCGTGGGGGCCTGCAGTGATGTGCCCAGCAGCAGGAATGAGTAGGGCAAGTAAGTCAAACACAGGAATGAGTGAGGCTAGTTATCTAGGTATAAGATATAATGAGTGAGGCAGGGATCTGTGCTTCTTGCAGGTGCTCTGTGGGGGCCTGCACTGGTGTGACCAGCAGCAGGAATGAGTAAGGCAAACAATTCAAACACAGGATATTTTCAATAATCATGCAGTGAGGCCAGTTATCTGTGAGATAAGATGAGTGAGACAGGGATCTGTGCTGCTTGCAGAAGCTCTGTGGGGGCCTGCGGCGGTGTGCCCAGCAGCAGGAATGAGTAAGGCAAACACAGTATATTTTCTTTAATCATGCAGTGAGGCCAGTTATCTGTGAGATAAAATGATTGAGACAGGGATCTGTGCTGCTTGCAGGAGCTCTGTGGGGGCCTGCGGTGGAGTGTACCCGAGAGTGGTTTCCTCGACATTAGGAACAAAGATGCCTGTGATCCGTCAAAGAAAAAAAGGATGGAGGGAGCAATATTTGCTGCTTGCAGTTGCTTTTTAGGGGCCTGCAGTGGAGTGTGCATTCAACATCAGGAATGAGAGAGAGGCAAAGCAATCATCGACAAATTCTTTAATTAGTGAGGCTAGTATCCTTGAAAGAAATTCAGTGAGGGAGGGATATTTGCCGCTTGCAGGTGCTCTGTGGGGGCTTTTACATGATTGCGGAAATTGTTCATCCATTAGAAGCAATGAGAGCGGCAAATCATCCATCAGCAGGAGTGAGCGTGGTCATCACCACGGCTGAAACAGGCAAGCAGGCGTTTTCCTGTGTATGCATGTTATGAACTTTGCATAACCACACCTTTGATCATTTATTACAGAAATAGATTTCGAAGGGGCTCAATAGTTTTCACAGCAAGGTTGGTGACGAGTTTGTGAACAGTGGAGAGAGCATGACGGCGGTTAGAAACACATCAGCATGCTAGCATGAGATGGGGCGAGGAACATTAATGGAGAAGTTTGTAACACACACTGGGGGGTGTTGATAACAAGGTTGTGAGAGTATGACAGCGATTAGAAACACATCAGCATGCTAGCATGAGATGGGGCGAGGAAAATTAATGAAGAAGTTGTAACACACTGGGGGGTGTTGATGACAAGGTTGTGAGAGTATGACGGCGATTAGAAACACATCAGCATGCGAGCATGAGATGGGGCGAGGAACATTAATGGAGAAGTTTGTAACACACAGTGAGGGGTGTTGATAACAAGGTTGTGATCAGTGAGAGAGCATGACGACGGTTAGAAACACGTCAGCACGCTAGCATGTAAAAAAAGAGGCGAGGGAAAATAATGAAGAGCTTGTAGGGGCAAGGTGAAATAATGAAGAGCTTATAGGGGCGAGGGAAAATACTAAAAAGCTTATAGGGGCGAGGGAAAATAATGAAGAGCTTATAAACGCGAGGGGAAATAATGAAGAGCTTATAGGGGCGAGGGAAAATAATGAAAAGCTTATAGGGGCGAGGGAATATAATGAAGAGCTTATAGAGGCGAGAGAAGATAATGAAGAGCTAATAGGGGCAAAAGAAGATAATGAAGAGCTTATAGGGGCGAGGGAAAATAATGAAGAGCTTATAGGGGCGAGGGGAAATAATGAAGAGCTTATAGGGGCGAGAGAAGATAATGAAGAGCTTATAGGGGCGAGAGAAGATAATGAAGAGCTTATAGGGGCGAGGGAAAATAATGAAGAGCTTATAGGGGCGAGGGGAAATAATGAAGAGCTTATAGGGGCGAGGGAAAATAATGAAGAGCTTGTAGGGGGGAGGGAAAGTAATGAAGAGCTTATTGGGGCGAGGGAAAATAATGAAGAGCTTATAGGGGCGAGTGAGGGAAAATAATGAAGAGCTTATAGGGGCGAGGGGAAATAATGAAGAGCTTATAGGGGCGAGGGAAAATAATGAAGAGCTTATAGGGGCGAGGGAAAATAATGGAGAGCTTGTGGGTCATGCATCCTCGCTGCTAGCAGAGGCAGAATCCGGACCAGCAGATTGCAACACAAGCGCATCAGCACGCTACCATGTAACGGGGCGAGGAGAAATAATGGACAAGTTTATAGGCCATGCATCTGCGCTGCTAGCAGAGGCAGAATCGGGAGCAGGACGGTAGAACGAACACAGAAGCACACTAGCATGGTGGGTGAGGCAGATCAATTGAAACAGCATAAGTATGTAAGATGCGTGATGAGATGTGTGACAAGATGTGTGACAAGATGCGTGATAAGATGCGTGATGAGACGTGTGACAAGAGCAAGAGTCAAAATCCGGGCATTCCATGAACACACAGATTGAGATCAGGCCTGTTCTGCTGCTCAATAATCATGAAGATACATCTTTGCACTCAACTGAAACACCTGTCTGCTGCTCAATAACCACCCGTCTGCTGCTCAATAAACACCTGTTCTGCTGCTCAATAATCATGCAGATACATCTTTGCACTCAACTGAAACACTACAGTTTGCCTCCAAACAAACACCACACCCTACCTCCTTATAAACTCAAATACGGATACGTGCATGCACTCACACACAAACACACACGCATGTCAACACACACAAGCGCACACATACACACGCACGTATACAAACACACCCACAAACACACACTCACCTCCTGGTGGAGCGCATGGAAACGGGATTGGCATCGGCATTGCATATGATGATGGAGGGAAGCCAGCACCTGCCTGCGCAGCTGCCATAGCAGCAGGGTCCCACTGCTGATGGTGTTGGTGTCCCTCTGCATGGTGTGTGTGCACACGTGTGTGTGTATGGTGTGTATCTGTGTGTATGTGTGTATATGTGTGTGTGTCTGTGTGTTATGTATGTATGTCTGTGTGTGTGGCCTCTTCTTATCTTTATATGAGTTCACACAGAGGCGCAACAGAAGGCCAAAAATGCACATGGATTACTTAAATCAATCCAGTTCACGCTCACACTTGCAATCGCAAAAAAGCCTCAAAGTCATCTAATTAAAATCATTGCACGTAACAAGCATCATGCTTAGATCACCAGTTGAATCACACTTTTAACCTACCATGCTTAGATCACCAGCTGAATCACACTTTTAAACTACCATGCTTAAATCACCAGCTGAATCACACTTTTAACCTACCAACTTACCCACTCAAAATGCATACTTATTTCCCACCTTCCACATTCACACTCATTCAAATACTCACACCCCCACACCCCTCCTCCTCCCCTACTACACACATTCACAATTTCACCCATACCCACAAAAACTGACCCACAGACACTTACCCACAGACACCTACCCACCCACTGACACTTTCCCACCGACACTTACCCACCCACTGACACTTTCCCACAGACACTTACACACCCACAGGCACTTACCCACAGACACCTACCCACAGGCACTTACCCACAAACACTTACCCACAGGCACTTACCCACCCACTGACACTTTCCCACAGACACCTACCCACAGGCACTTACCCACAGGCACTTACCCACTGACACTTACCCACTGACACATTCCCACAGACACCTGCCCACAGGCACTTACCCACAGACACTTACCCACAGACACTAGCCCACAGAAACTCACCAACGGGCGAATGAACAGGGAGAGGCAGAGAGGGGTGCACAGACGGGTATTGGGGAGGAAGAGCATGATGGAAGTGCTGCTGCTGCTGCTCTGGGTGCTGCTGCTGCTGCTGCTGCTGCTGTTGGAAGTGGGCAGCAGCAGCTTGGCACAGCTGCGTGTATTGCTCCTGGCTCATGAACGGCATTTGTACAGGCTGCGTGGGTGCGTGAGTACATGCAAGTGTGTGTGTATGGAAGTGGGCAGCAGCAGCTTGGCACAGCTGCGTGTATTGCTCCTGGCTCATGAACGGCATTTGTACAGGCTGCGTGTGTGCGTGAGTACATGCAAGTGTGTGTATGGAAGTGGGCAGCAGCAGCTTGGCACAGCTGCGTGTATTGCTCCTGGCTCATGAACGGCATTTGTACAGGCTGCGTGCGTGCGTGAGAACATGCAAGTGTGTGTGTGTGTGTGTGTGTGTGTGTGTGGAAGTGGGCAGCAGCAGCTTGGCACAGCTGCGTGTATTGCTCCTGGCTCATGAACGACATTTGTACAGGCTGCATGCGTGCGTGCATACATGCAAGTGTGTGTGATTAATTGATCGTGTGTATGTGTGTGTGCACGCGTTAGGGTTGGCTAGAACCATATATATATATATACGGTGTATAAACAGTATTTTTGGCAGATGTGTGTATGTGTGTGTGTTAGGGTCGACTTATATCATATATATACGGTGTATGTCCAGTATTTTTGGCAGGGAACCTACGAAACATATGGCCATATACGGTGTTTACGGTTCTGGCCAACCCTAGTGTGTGTGTTTGTTTGTTTGTGTGTGTATGTGTGAGAGCCCTGACACAACCCAAAGCCTTCCCATTTATTTCCACCCACCTGTTGGTACTGCTCCCCAGGTTCAGACTGCAGATTTGACACAGCCAGCTGCTCTTCTGCTCCCCCAACCTTTGGCCCTCCTTCACCTCCTACTGTTGCCGCATCTGCTTTCTCAGCTGCACATGTGACGCCTCCACCTGCATCTGCATCAGCTGTCCCTGCCGCTTCATTTTCAACTGCTGCTGTGTCAACTGCTGCTGCTGCTTCTCCTGCTGCTGCTGCTGCTGCTGCTGCTGCTGCTGTGGACGGAGGTAATGGCTCTGGAATGGGGAGTGTGGGCAGCACCGTCTGCCCTGCCGGTGGTGCAAAAGCATCTGCAAGCAAAAGAGTGTGCGTATGTGTGTGGTAGAGGGCGTGTGTGTTTGCGTGTGTATTTGTGTGTGCGTGTGTGCATATGTGTGTAGTAGAGGGCGTGTGTGTTTGCGTGTGTATTTGTGTGTGTGCGTGTGAGTGTATGTGTGTGTGTGTGTGTGTTTGTATGTGTGTATATGTGTGTGTGCGTGTATTTGTGAGTGTGTATGTGTGAAGGTGTATGAGTGTTTGGCTATAGGGTTAAGGTTTAGGATGCAGGATTAGTTGCAGCAATGGTGAAAGAAGCAGTTGCAATACGTGTGTGGTAAGGTATGAGAGGATGGTCGTCACACTGTGTGCATGGACACACACACGCACACGCACACACACATGCACATACACATACACGCACACGCACACACGCACACGCACATGCACACACACACGCACACGCACAAACACACACGCACACACACACACACATACACACACACACAATGGTGTTAAGATCCTACCCTTGTTTTGGGTTCATGCTATAATTTTGAACATGCTCCTACGAAACACCAACACCCACGCTAACACCCGCAGTTTCTTGATGAAGTAATAGCACATGCCGGCACAAATATAATCAATATGACAACCCACTTCCGTCCTTCTTGCATGTATTACACACCCCTGTACCGCCACAAATGCCAATGTCGTCCATGCCCAAACACTCTGCCAATATGCACAGACAAACGTACAAACAGGCGTAAACAAAAATGTACACTCACACCAAAGTGCGCTGATACGCACACATGTCCAAACACACACACACACACACACACACACACACACTGTGATTCACATAAACGTACACACAAACATCAGACATGCGTTCACACAAACGTACACCCACAAAAAACACATATGTATTCACACAAACGTTCTCCCCCATATAGTCACACACATGTATTCACACAAACTTACTCACAGATGTCACACATGCTTTCACACAAACGTACATACAGGCGTACAAACACATACATGTGCATTCACACAAACAGTATCACAAAAGCCTCACCTGTGTCCTCATTTGAAGCCTGAGTGATGGGCACTGGAATGGGAAGGGGCACATCTGCAACTTGCACGATTATGATGTAGGACGTTACTCAAAGAGGGGACATTGCTCAAAGAGGGGGCATTGCTCAAAGAGGGGACATTGCTCAAAGAGGGGACAGCATGATGTAGGACAATGCTCAAAGAGTGGACATTGCTCAAAGAGGGGACATCATGATGTAGGACATTGCTCAAAGAGGGGACATCATGATGTAGGACAATGATTTAAGAGGGAACATCATGACATTACTCAAAGAGGGGACATTGCTCAAAGAGGGGACAGCATGATGTAGGACAATGCTCAAAGAGGGGGCAGCACTGTTTGCCATTAGGTAGCACATATCAATTGAGGGGAAGTACATATTTGACTCTGGGGAAGTACATACTCGATTGAGAGGGCAGTACATATTCAACTGTGGCGAAGTGCATATTCAATTGAGGGGAAGTGCATATTCAACTGTAAGGAAGTGAATACTATATTGTGGGGAGAGTATATAGACAATTGTGGCGAAGTACATATTCAATTGAGGGGAAGTGCATATTCAACTGTAAGGAAGTAAGTATTATATTGTGGGGAGAGTATGCAGACAATTGTGGCGAAGTACATATTCAATTGTGGCGAAGCACATATTCAATTGTGGGGAAGCAGATATTCAGTGTCGGGCAATATCGCATGTGGTTTATAGGTAACTTTGATGTTGGGGGTAGCATACACTCAATTTCAGTTGCAGCAAATATGTATTGTGGGAGATTTACTCAATTTTGGTCGCAGCAAATATGTATTGTGGGGGCAGCATACACTCAATTTTGGTTGCAGCAAATATGTATGTGGGGGCAGCACATATTCAGAATGGGGCAGCATGTACTCATTGTGGGGGAAATGAAAAAGAATAGAAAAAATACGCAGGCAGCAAAGCACTTCCTGCATCAATTAAGGACTCATTGGGGGAAGCACATATTCAGTATGGGGCAGCATGTACTCAATGTGGGGGAAAAGAAAAAGCATAGAAAAAAATACGCAGGCAGCAAAACACTTCCTGCATCATTTAAGGACTCATCGGGGGCAGCACATATTCATTAAATTGTGGCACACATACTCAATGTGGGAGTGGCTCATACTTAGTGTGAGGGCAGAACACATTTCTTGCAAGGGCAGCACATATTTGATGTTGGGGCAACGGATAGGGGGTGTGTGGAGTAATAAAGCGACTTCTGTTGAGATGGTGGCATGCAGCGGCCTGTTGCTTGCTCTGTTATCACACTATCGCACAAACAAACCACACACATACACTCACACACAGAGCAACCACACAAAACCATGCTGCACGAGATCGCCATCTTTCACATCACACACATCACGCCAAACAAAAAGCATCGCTGCAAAGACCGCGCCGGATAAATCCATGCCGCATCGCTGCAAAGACCGCGCTGGATAAATCCATGACGCATCGCTGCAAAGACCGCGCTGGATAAATCCATGACGCATCCCGGCAAGAGGTCACCCGCTTCAACTATCAAGCTGACACATGCAAAAGCGTTCGCTGCTTGTTGTTTTTACACTGTCAAGTTCACAGCGCACTGTCAAGTTCTGCAAAAGCGTTTGCTGCTTGTTGTTTTTACACTGACAAGTTCACAGCGCACTGTCAAGTTCTGCAAAAGCGTTTGTTGCTTGTTGTTTTTACACTGTCAAGTTGACAGTGCAATATCAAGCTCACGATGCACTGATCTCTATATTGTGCTCTCGTGCAACATGACCAGGGCTGGCCATAACCATTTATATTTATTGTTTATTGTATTCTTTGCAGGGGACTCATCAGATATACAGTCATATGCGGCGTATATCCGCTCCACTAAGCGCACGTCATTCCAGACTAAGTGCACCTCACTCTCAACTCAAAATCAAGTACCTGCCACAGAGGTTGATGCCTGGCCCTCTTTTGGCAGAGGCTCGGGCACCGGCAAAGGCATTGGTAGGCACAGGTCCAGAGGAGTGGTGCATGTGTTGTTGCTGGAGGTTTGGGCAGGAGGTTTGGGCAACGACTGTGGTGGTGGTGGTTGTGGTGGTTCTGACGGTGCTGCGGGCGCTGCCTCACTTTCATCTGCAAGCCAGTCCACATCTCCCAGGCCACCCTGCGTCAAGGAAGGGGGCAGGAATGGGACCCTGACACACTCAACATGCTGCAACACTGCAGGAATGGCTAGGAATGGCTAGGAATGGCATCACTGCAGGAATGGGACCCTGACATGACTCAACATGCTGCATCACTGGTTACTTTTGTAGCTTTTGAAGTACTAACACCGATCCAAACTGGCATCCCTGTAATCCATACACATTAAGTATCGATTCTGCAATACCACACACACCTCTACCCCATCACACACACACACACACACACACACACTCGCAGACAGCACAGCATTGGCTGAAACACGCACACCTGCACACACACCTGCACTTACACACCAACCAACACACGTCACATCACATGTACACATGACCGCCCCCCTCCCCCCCCCCACCCATCACACACACACACACACTCACACACACACACACACACACAGACAACACGCATACACACTCAAACAAACTGCCACACCACCTACCTCATGTACATCCCCTTCTGCTGCTTGTTGAGACGCTGGTCCTGCGGGATGTAGCTCTGTAACGTAAGGCTTTGACGATGCTGACACAACATCCTCCCCACCCATTGCAACGCCGGACACTGCCCCTGCTGCATTTGTCGCACGCACACCTTCACTAGCACCGGCAGCAGCTTCGGCTTCTGCTGCTGCTGCAGCAGCAGCCGCCATAGCGGCCTGTGTGTGTGTGTATTTGTGGGTAGGTAGTACATTCATTTATAAGAACAGGCATGGAGGTTGCCTGGACACCTTTTGACTTTGATGATTGTAACTAATTATATTTACACATGTACATACACACTCACACACACACACAGACAGACACACACACTGCACAGGCATGCACGCACCTTTGGTGCGGCTTTGATGGCTGCTGCCACATCTGGAGGGGGGGGTTTGGGGGACGAGGGCCGGGGCAGCGCTGGCCTGAGTTTATTTGGTAGTTATAGGCCCGTGTAAGTAATACTTTGTTAATACTTATAGTTGGTTTGGTAATATTTGTAGGTTGCTGGTACTAATAGTTGTTTGGCCCCAGGCGGGCCGAAGGGTGGAGGATTTTCGCGTCAGGCGCGAAAATCCTCGGGACGGCCCTATATATATGAGGCCGTCCTGGAAGCAACTCGCAGATCTTGAGTACGGCCCCCCTTAATATTTGGCCCAAATAAGTAATAGCTGGCTGGTATTTATTGTTGGTTGGTACTAATAGTTGGCTTGAGGAAGTAATAGTTGGCTGGTACTTATAGTTGGTTGGTACTAATAGTTGGCTTGACTAAGTAATAGCTGACTGGTACTTATAGTTGGTTGGTACTAATAGTTGGCTTGAGTAAGTAATAGTTGGTCGGTACTTATAGTTGGTTGGTACTAATAGTTGGCTTGACTAAGTAATGGCTGACTGGTACTTATTGTTGGTTGGTACTCATAGTTGGCTTGAGTAAGTAATAGTTGACTGGTACTGATAGTTGGTTAGCAGTATAGGTGATGCCAAACCTAAGATGATGCATTGTTTACACCACCAGCGAGGCGACTGTGCTTTGCTTGCCATCAAAAAAGTGGAACTACTTAAACAACTGATGGAGAAATTGCTATCAACCACACATTGCTGTCAACCACACATTGCTATCAACCACACATTGCTATCAACCACAAGGGTCCTGCAGTAACAAATGCATAAGGGAGGTTCAGGCGATGAGGGCAAGGAGTTTTGAGGCCGTCTCTCCCGCCGCTGAAATTCATGGCCAAAGCATAGCAGGGCATTTTGCTGTAACTTTGCATATTTGCACCATGTATATTTGCACCATGCATATTTTTTTCCCAATGATTTCCCTGCCAAAAATACCATACATACACCGTGCGTACATGGTTCTGACCAACCCTACTTATATGTTCAGGGCCTAAGTATGCAGTGTGCACACGGTATTCCTAGCAAGGAATCGCCATTCATACGGCCACATTGTATATGGTGTGTCTATACAATCCTGGCCAACCTTAGACATTTGAGTGAGAAATCATGAACTCCAAATTTCCATAACACGAGGGTCCATACAATCCTGGCCAACCTTAGACATTTGAGTGAGAAATCATGAACTCCGAATTTCCATAACACGAGGGTCCATACAATCCTGGCCAACCTTAGACATTTGAGTGAGAAATCATGAACTCCAAATTTCCATACCACAAGGGTCCATACAATCCTGGCCAACCTTAAGACATTTGAGTGAGAAATCATGAACTCCAAATTTCCATACCACGAGGGTCCACACTGGGATGAAGAAGGCCGAGGCTGTGGGGATGACGATGAGGTGGGTGATGCTGCAATGAGCAGAAGCAAAAACACACAAAATATAGAAAGGGCATCATGGACGAAGAATGAACGACAACATGCGGGTGAGGCTGCGATGGACAGAAGCAAACATACAAATTATAGAACAAAAATATAAATGACAACATGCGGGTGATGCTGTGATGAACAGAAGCAAACATACAAACTATAGAACAAAAATATAAACGACAACATGCGGGTGATGCTGTGATGAACAGAAGCAAACATACGAATTATAGAACAAAAATACGGACGACAATATGCGGGTGAGGCTGTGATGAACAGAAGCAAAAACAAACGAATTATAGAAAGGGCATCATGGACGACAACATGAACGACAACATGCGGGTGAGGCTGCGATGAACAAGCAAAAACACACGAATTATAGAAAGGGCATCATGGACGAAGAATGAACGACAATATGCGGGTGTGGCTGTGATGAACAGAAGCGAAAACACACGAATTATAGAAAGGGCATCATGGACGACAACATGAAGGACAGCATGCGGGTGAGGCTGCGATGAATAGAAGCGAAAACACACGAATTACAGAAAGAACATCATGGACGACAACATGAACGACAACATGCGGGTGAGGCTGCGATGAATAGAAGCGAAAACACACGAATTATAGAAAGGGCATCATGGACGACAACATGAACGACAACATGCAGGTGATGCTGCGATGAACAGAAGCGAAAACACACGAATTATAGAGAGGGCATCATGGACGACAGCATGAACGACAACATACGGGTGAGGATGCGATGAATAGAAGCAAAAACACACGAATTATAGAAAGGGCATCATGGACGACAACATGAACGTCAACATGCGGGAGACAACAAGCGGGTGAGGCTGCGATGAATAGAAGCAAAAACACACGAATTATAGAAAGGGCATCATGGACGACAACATGAACGACAACATGCGGGTCAGGCTGCGATGAATAGAAGAAAAAACACACGAATTATAGAAAGGGCATCATGGACGACAACATGAACGTCAACATGCGGGCGACAACATGCGGGTCAGGCTGCGATGAATAGAAGAAAAAACACACGAATAATAGAAAGGGCATCATGGACGACAACATGAACGACAACATGCGGGTGAGGCTGCAACGAGCAGAAGCAAAAACACACGAATTATAGGAAGGGCATCATGGACGACAACATGAACGACAACATGTGGGTGAGGCTGTGATGAACAGAAGCGAAAACACACGAATTATAGGAAGGGCATCTTGGACGACACCATGAAGGACAACATGCGGGTGAGGCTTCGATGAACAGAAGCAAAAGCACACGAATTAAAGAAAGGGCATCATGGACGAAGAATGAACGACAACATGCGGGTGATGCTGCAATGAGCAGAAGCAAAAACACACGAATTATAGAAAGGGCATCATGGACGACAACATGAACGACAACATGCGGATGATGCTGCAATAAGCAGAAGCAAAAACACACAAATTATAGAAAGGGCATCATGGACGACAACATGAACGACAATATGCGGGTGAGGCTGCGATGAACAGAAGCGAAAACACACGAATTATAGGAAGGGCATCATGGACGACAACATGAACGACAACATGCGGGTGAGGCTGCGATGAACAGAAGCAAAAACACACGAATTATAGAAAGGGCATCATGGACGAAGAATGAACGACAACATGCAGGTGATGCTGCAACGAGCAGAAGCAAACACACGAATTATAGAACAAAGAAATGGACGACAACAGGATGACGAAGAGGCGGGGGATGCTGGGATGAGCAGAAGCAAATACACGAATTACAGAACAAAAACATGAACGACAACATGCAGGTGATGAAGACGGTGATTTTGGGCTGTGGTGAGGATTGGTTACAGACTCACACCTTACAACCAACAAAATGAATAACGCACATCTGTCTTCCAAGCACGCAATCAAGGGTTCTATAACGTTTGCATTGTGAGGTGGCGGTGGGTTACTTACAATTTAATAAGCCTGAGAGGGATACAGACAAAAAGCAAGAGTGGCATGAGTGATATCACTTTGATTCACTCAAAGAACTAGGGTTCAAGTGTGACACACTGAATTCAGCAGATCTAAATTGCACACCTGCTTGCCCCTTTGCTGCTTTTGCAGCCCATGAGGACGGACGAGAAGCTGCAAACAGAAAGTCGTGTCACGTACATTAGCAATTGGGTGGGTTGGTGAAAGTTAGTGTTGCTGCTGCCGAACAGAAAAGCTCGCTACGACACTTGGACTTAGGTGTGCGCATGCCTTTCATGTTGTGGCTTGAGCATGATGTTGTGGCTCTGGCGTGGGCCTGATATTTGTGGCGTGCGCCTGATGTTGTTGTGTGAGCCTGATGAAAAAGTGGCGTGCGCCTGATGTTGTGGCGTGTGCCTGATGTTGCAGCATGAGCCTGATGTGGTGGCTCTGACGTGATCCTGATGCTGTGGTGTGAGCCTGATATTTGTGGCGTGCGCCTGATGTTGCTGTGTGAGCCTGATGAAAAAGTGGCGTGCGCCTGATGTTGTGGCTCTGGCGTGATCCTGATGCTGTGGTGTGAGCCTGATGAAAAAGTGGCGTGCGCCTGATGTTGTAGCATGAGCCTGATGTTGCAGCATGAGCCTGATGTTGCTGTGTGAGCCTGATGAAAAAGTGGCGTGCGCCTGATGTTGTGGCTCTGGCGTGATCCTGATGCTGTGGTGTGAGCCTGATATTTGTGGCACGAGCCTGATGTTGTAGCATGAGCCTGATGTTGCAGCATGAGCCTGATGTGGTGGCTCTGACGTGATCCTGATGCTGTGGTGTGAGCTTGATGAAAAAGTGGCGTGCGCCTGATGTTGTAGCATGAGCCTGATGTTGCAGCATGAGCCTGATGTTGCTGTGTGAGCCTGATGTTGCAGCATGAGCCTGATGTTGTGGCTCTGACATGATCCTGATGCTGTGGTGTGAGCCTAATGAAAAAGTGGCGTGCGCCTGATGTTGTAGCATGAGCCTGAGGTTGCAGCATGAGCCTGATGTTGCAGCATGAACCTAATGTTGTAGCATGAGCCTGATTTCGTGGCTCTGGCGTTATCCTGATGCTGTGGTGTGAGCCTGATGAAAAAGTGGCGTGCGCCTGATGTTGTAGCATGAGCCTGATGTTGCAGCATGAGCCTGATGTTGCAGCATGAGCCTGATGTTGCAGCATGAGCCTGATGTTGTGGCTCTGACATGATCCTGATGCTGTGGTGTGAGCCTGATGAAAAAGTGGCGTGCGCCTGATGTTGTAGCATGAGCCTGATGTTGCAGCATGAGCCTGATGTTGCTGTGTGAGCCTGATGAAAAAGTGGTGTGCGCCTGATGTTGTGGCTCTGGCGTGATCCTGATGCTGTGGTGTGAGCCTGATATTTGTGGCGTGCGCCTGATGTTGTAGCATGAGCCTGATGTTGCAGCATGAGCCTGATGTTGTGGCTCTGGCGTGATCCTGATGCTGTGGTGTGAGCTTGATGAAAAAGTGGCGTGCGCCTGATGTTGTAGCATGAGCCTGATGTTGCAGCATGAGCCTGATGTTGCTGTGTGAGCCT
>Ga0307947_1001315_pt1 | contig 19443 bp, 26 predicted proteins | sample OrgLakmetagen232_FD_201840 | JGI IMG/M metagenome (GOLD analysis project Ga0307947, IMG submission 201840) | Saline water microbial communities from Organic Lake, Antarctica - #232 | ecosystem: Environmental > Aquatic > Non-marine Saline and Alkaline > Saline | place: Antarctica: Organic Lake...
CCCCCACAAACCTATGCATGGACAGATCAAGAGGCGAGGGTGTGTGTGATCCGCCCGGCGCACGGGGCACTGGTGCTGGCCCTGCTTCCGAACCACCTCTTGTGTTCTGAGGCAGGGCTTCTCTGCCTAAGGGGGGAGAGAAGCTGCCCTTTCCAACCGCCTCCCTGTGCATGCAGTACGTGTGTGTGTGTGTGTGTGTGTGTGTTTGTGTGTGTGTGTGTCAGTGAAATTGTGCATGTGTGTGCGTGTGTGCTAGTGAAATTGTGCATGTGTGTGTGTGCGTGTGTGCGCGTATGCGCGTGCGTGTGTGCATGTGTTTGTGTGCATGTGCGCACGCACGTTTGTGTGCATGTGTTTGTGCATGTGCATGTACAATTAAACAGCAAGCTCCTTTTTTCAACTTTTCCCTCCCTCGCCCTTTCTACCTTGCTGCTCTGTACTACATGTGCCACAGCATGTACGCATCAGTGATTTTTTAAGGCGACATACTATGTCTATGTTGATCGACATGAAAACATGTGCCACGGCATGTACGCATGTACGCATGCACGCATATGCGTGCACACCAACACCAACACCACCCATTCATCCCCAAACATAAACAAAGTGCGTATCTGCCCAACGGAGGGGGCAGTGCAAAGCATTTATCACCCCTGCCCAAGGACTTCTCACTTATCTCCCAACCCACCCCCACCCCACACATCAACAGACTGCGTACCTGCCCAAAGGAGGGGGCGACGCACAGCCCTTGTGCACAGCCCCACCGCCCCCATTTGCAAACACAGGCAGCGCTTCTCTACCCAAAGGAGGGGGCGAGGAGCAGCCCTTGTGTGCGCCCCCACCTCCTCCACCACCCACAGCCCCCTTTGCCTTAGCACCGGTGTTGTTGCTGGTAGGGGGGGGAGTGCCTGGATTACTCAATCGTCTGTTGCTAGGGCGGGACAATAAAGGGGGCGGTGAGGGGGCACCGCTATTACCGCCGCTGCCACCGCCACTGTGCTGGGCTGCCAGCTGGGGCTGTGTGTGGTGCTGTGGCTTAGGGGAGGTCATTGCGGCGCGGCCCAAGTTTGGGGGGGAACAGATGATGGGGGGGGGCTGCACTTGGGTGCCTACATACACGGCAGAGGAAGTGTGTGTGTGCGTGTTTGCATGTGTGGCCGTGTGTGTGTGTGTGTGTGTTTGTGTGAGTGTGTGTGTATGTGTGCGTGTGTGTGTGTGTGTGTGTGTGTGTTTGCATGTGTGGCCGTGTGTGTGTGTGTGTGCGTGTGTGTGTGGCTGTGTGTGTGTGTGTGTGTGTGTGTGTGTGTGTGTGGCTGTGTGTGTGTGTGTGTGTGGCTGTGTGTGTGCCTCTTATACCTGAACATTAACATTTCAGTGAAGTGCCTGCTTGTACAATAACAGGCTCACACAACGAGCTTGCCGCCTCAATAAAAAGTGCTGCAGAAAAACAAGCTTACAAACACGCACAAATAAATATAATACAACACCAAACCATACTGGAAGGTGTGGGTGTAAAGGCAGGGTCAATAAGTATGCCACACACGCACCCACACACGCAAACGTTTATACACGCCCTCCCCACCTCACGCAACACGCAGAAAGGCAGGGACAATTAAACACGCTTACATGTACACACACGCACACGCTTAGATACCCACGCTCCCCACCACACGCAACACGCAACACGCAGAGAAGCAGGGACAAATAAACAAGCCCTCATACACATGCATCCACACACGTATACCCCTTGTTCGAGAATACACGCCCTTCCCTACACACACACACACACACACACACACACACACACACACACACACACAACACACACGCGCACACACCTTACCGCCCCCACCCCCTCACAGGCAGCACGCACAGAGGCAGGGGCAATCAAACGGCCCAGGCATTCCCCCACTGACATACACCTACACGTGTATACACACATGATCACACACACATGCCTTTCTCACCACCCAATAGCAGCAATTTTGTCCATCCCCCCAACAGGCACACGCAAGCACACGCACATGCGCCTTGCTGCTGCACACTGACAAGTGAGGGGGATCTGATGCACAACACACGCACACACACACGCGCACATGCATGCGCGCCCTGTTCCTCCCACACAGAAACACACACGCACACACAAACGCACCCTGTTCCTCCCACACAGAAACACACACGCACACACACATACACATAGTATTCCTCCCACACAGAAACACGCATGCACACACAAACGCACCCTGTTCCTCCCACACAGAAACACACGCACACAGACAAACGCACCCTGTTCCTCCCACACAGAAACACACACGCACACACACAAACGCACCCTGTTCCTCCCACACACGCACACACACACAAACGCACCCTGTTCCTCCCACACAGAAACACACGCGCACACACACAAACGCACCCTGTTCCTCCCACACAGAAACACACACGCACACACAAACGCACCCTGTTCCTCCCACACACGCACACACACACAAACGCACCCTGTTCCTCCCACACAGAAACACACACGCACACACACAAACGCACCCTGTTCCTCCCACACAGAAACACACACGCACACACACAAACACACCCTGTTCCTCCCACACAGAAACACACACGCACACACAAATGCACCCTGTTCCTCCCACAGAGCATGCACACACACAAGCACATCCTGTTCCTCCTGCACAGAAACACACGCGCACACACACACAAGCACATCCTGTTCCTCCCGCACAGACACACATGCACACGCGCACCTTGCAGCTGCGTGCTGAAAGGTGTGGGTGTGGGGGCAGGGGCGGCAGGGAGGGGGGGCGACGACACCCGCGAAGAGGAGGAGCTCCGCAGGGCTTGTTGGGTGTGTGAGTGTGGGTGTGCGTGTGTGTGTGGTGCGGCAGCGCTGGCATTTGTGGTGGTGTTAGTGGGCAAGAGGTTGCCCCCATAAAGGGGGGGAAGAAGGTCGAGGGAGGAGATGGAGGAAGAAGAGCGGCTGGCTAGGGCATGGCTGCTGCTGCTGTTGGGGTGTGTGCCGCCCACGTTGCTCGGGCTGCTTCCGTGGTGGTTGCTGTTGCTGTTGTTGTTGTTGTTGTTGTTGTTGTTGTTGTTGTTGTTGTTGCTGTTGTTGTTGTTGAGGCTGAGGCAGCCATCTGTAGCTCCGCTCACAAGGGATTTAGAAGAGCGGGGGCTGAGATGGTCGGAGGGTAGCTGTGGGCTTTGTGGCCGTGTGTGTGCATGGTGGCTGTGTGGGCTAGCCGCGTGTGCGTGCTGGTTGCTGCTGCTGTTGTGGTGGTGGGAGGGGTTGAGGTGGCTGATGCTGATAGAGGGGGGGGGTACACCATTTGCGCGTGCCACGACGTCCAGGGAGCTGTGTGTGTGTGTGTGTGTGTGTGTGTGTGTGTGTGTGTGTGTGTGCGTGTGTGTGTGTGTGTGTGTGTGTGTGTGTGTGTGTGTTTGCGCACAAGGTGCCCAATATACTTGTACATAAAGCAGCACCCACGCTCAGAGCTTACGTCACAGCACACCTTCACATTAAGCAGCACACCTGCACATAAAGCATCACATCTGCACATAAGGCATCACATCTGCACATAAGGCAGCACATCTGCACGTAAAGCAGCACATCTGCACATAAGGCAGCACACCTGCACATAAGGCAGCACACCTGCACATAAAGCAGCACATCTGCATGTAAAGCAGCACCAACGCGCACCTGCGTGCAGAGCTGGCGGGAGCAGGAGGGCAGGGAGCGGGCGAAGATACGCGAGAAGTCATGGCAGCCACTGCTGCTGCACGTGACTGATGTTGCTGCTGGTCTTCAAACTGCTGCTGCTGCGCCTGTGCCTGTTTGCGCGGGGGGTTAGGAAAAGCGAGGTTTCAACGTAAAAAGCTGAGCATGGCTTCTGCTGCTGGTCTGCGTACTGCCGCTGCTGTGCCTGAAAGAATTGAGTGTTAATGTAATCACTTGAGCACGGCTCCTGCTGCTGGTTTTGTAATCCAGACTTAAATTCTGATTGTGTGGGCATGAAAGAGGCGAGGTGTTGATAATATAGGTTGAGCACGGCTCCTGCTGCTGGTTTTGTAATCCTGACTTAAATTCTGATTGTGTGGGCATAAGAGAGGCGAGGTGTTGATAATATAAGTTGAGCACGGCTCATGCTGCTAGTCTGTGATCCAGACTTAAAAACTGATTGTGTGGGCATGAGAGAGGCGAGGTGTTGATAATATAAGTTGAGCACGGCTCCTGCTGCTGATTTTGTAATCCAGACTTCAATTCTGATTGTGTAAGCATAAGAGAGGCGAGGTGCTATAATATAAGTTGAGCACAGCTCCTGCTGCTGGTTGTATTCCGGACTTTAATTCTGATTGTGTAAGCATAAGAGAGGCGAGGTGCTATAATATAAGTTGAGCACGGCTTCTGCTGCTGGTATTGTTATCCAGACTTAAATTCTGGTTGTGTGGGCATGAAAGAGGCGAGGTGTTGATAATATAGGTTGAGCACGGCTCCTGCTGCTAGTCTGTAATCCGGACTTAACGAAACTCGTGTTGCTGCTGCTGCTGCTGTGCCTGTTTGCATCGGGACAGAAGAAGCCAATTTCTTCATCTCAATTTCTTCTGTGCACGTGATTGCTGCAAAGCGAGAGGTTTGTGCCTGCTCGCTTGACATTAGGCATGCGTGTCATGTGGAAGTCAACATGGGCTCGACGTATTCATGGCTTTTGCCAATGACAAAACGCACACACATGCACTCTATGAGGACCCACAAGATGCAAAAGTAATCAGAAAGAGCACGCGCGTGGGTATGGCCAGACCTGCGTAATGGGTTTTAGCTGCGTAGAAGAACGCGGTGAGGCATTGCCGTAGGCATGTTCGAATTGAGAGCAGTCATCATCTTGCAGGCACAGAGCACTGAGATCTTGCAGGCACAGAGCACTGAGAGCTTGCAGGCACAGAGCACTGAGATCTTGCAGGCACAGAGCACTGAGATCTTGCAGGCACAGAGCACTGAGATCTTGCAGGCACAGAGCACTGAGATCTTGCAGGCACAGAGCACTGAGATCTTGCAGGCACAGAGCACTGAGATCTTGCAGGCACAGAGCACTGAGACCCTGCGCTCACCTGTGTCTGCTGATGCTCCAAGTGCTGCTGCTGGTCAACCATGTCTGACTCCATCCTGTGTGTGTGTGTGTGTGTGTGTGTGTGTGTGAGAGAGGTCCTCACCTGACTAAACACGCCTTTGACGGACCCATTCGTTAACTTACGGCGCAGAAATCAAAGACCTGAATCTTCAACACATGGGAAACCCCCCAACACTTGTCGGAAAAAATAAACCCGAGTTTAAAAATGATCGGAAATGAATGAAAATGTTTTTTGAGGTCTATAAACGTCATTGAAGCGCTGTGGGCACCTACGTAACCCTTCCCTTCAACATTCTGGCTGTGTGGGCTGGAGCTGTGTTGGGTCGCTTTGTCAGGCTCTGGGGCCGGTCCAGTGTACTTATATAATCTTGGGGATTTGTGGGTTTTGACGACGGTGGTCGCTGAGCAATTTCCTTACTTTTTAAGGCCAGGAGTGCGGAGGGGCAGGGGCCATTATAAATGCAGTTGATTTCCCACTTTGCCTCAAAAATTACTTTGGCAAGCTCTTTTTAGCCAGTTTTTGTTGCAAGCATTGAGGCAGTTTCTGCCTCTAGTATTCCATATAGCAATGATGTGCATATCCCAAGTGTGTTTGGGAAGGGGCATCTGTATATTCTTCCAAAAGGGGACTTCTGCATATTGGAGTTGATCTGATGATATGGCGCCCAAGAATTTGCACATGTGCGGGAATCTGCGGTAGAGCGATGCGTTGGGATTGGTGGTCATCTTCAATTCCAGAAGGGAAGAAGCATGAAGGTAGCTGTTGCCTCTGTGCTAAGGGCAGCAAAGCAAATGCCTTGTTGCTAAATACATGGTATTATCATGGTGATATGGGATGGCAAATAGAGAAACCAGTGAACTTGGAGGAGAAGGCGTTGCAATTAATCCAAAGGCCTTATCTCTTGGGTGTTCACTCCAGTATCGAGGGAGTGTGGGGTCATGGTCAAGGGGGGGATGCCTTTTTCTTTATTGACTAGGGCCCATGTTTTTAGGGCGGTGATAATGCGGGGGGGAAGCATCCTTGAATATGAATCTTTAATCTTTTGGCTTGTGTGTTTGAAGGTTGCAATATCTTTGCGTGTGAAGAGTCCCACAAGCTCTAATGCAAGACTGGGGGCCAGGTGAATGTTGTCATGTAAGCCGTTGCATTTGCCTTTTTAAAAGCCCTTAGTAGAATGATGAGACGCTCGGGGGTGAGGATGCCTTTGCATTTTCCGTCTACGTCGTAGATGCAAGCTACTGTGGCAGTGTACACTTCTGGGAGTATAGGGTCGTCTGAGGGAGATGCAGTGTCGTTTCCTTGGTGCTTCATGAAATCAACGTCAGTGATCCAGTACTCGCAGCGCCCAGTGGCTGGCTACAATGTCTTCAATGCTTGAGGATTGGTGGGCTGGATGTAAAAATCTGCTTTGTTACAAATTTCGATATCACTGGGCCGGTAAGAGTTTCTTCTTAATTGGCAGAGGACCCTTGTTTTTGAAGATCATTAAGGTGTGTGTCTGATGCAGGTTGAGGTAGGTTGGGCAGTGATATGCCCTTCGTACTTTTGGAGGCTGCGTCTACAATGTGCAGGTTGATTTCATGAGACTTTCACCAACTCTCTTTTGAGATATTTTACGGTCTGTCCACATTTTCATTTAGGTTGACACAGGATGGGCAGGCCCATGTGTCATTGGTGTCAATAGTCTCTCGCTCATTGGGTTTCAATAGGCACTGCCAATGGTAAAAACGATTACAGACGTCGCATATGTACATGTCTTTAAAAGGAGGGAGGAGGTCCAGTGACTCAAGTCCTAAATGGTATGAGCACATTTCACAGGTTGCACATTCAATATCAGTGTGAGCAGCAGCTTGAGAGGTTTTGGACATTTATCCAACTGCTCTGAATAGGGATGGGGTCCATCTTTCTAGAAGCATAATAGTAGCGTAGACAGTGTGTGTGGTATTGTTTCTGTCTTTCTGGGAGGCCAGCATCTCTACCTCTTTTGTTGCAGGTGTAAAAAATCATCTATGTGGTGGACGTCCAGATCATCATGATAAGCGTGTTTATGGCCTCAGTGGGTGGATTTGTCCAATATGAGTACTTATTACTTCTTGAAAACACTACTCCTTGACCAGTTCTTGGTATTCTGTATAGGATTTTGTGGACCGGTGGTTTAAAGTCTTTTTTTGAATTGGGAAGAAGGCCACTCCACAGCCTTAAAGTCACTGACCTACTTTCCATAGCACTCATGAAAAGATCAAGCCTACACATAATCAAATCGGCATCAAAAATCATACAGGTGAGACGAGACATTGCACACAACCCCAAACATTATCTAAGCAATACTCCTGGTGGTGTGCAAGCTTCTGCCTCCCAACCACCTGATCCCCATTGTAAAGCCTCTTCTATTTTTATTCCCCAGGTGGGATGTTGTGTGTCTTTGTATCCATTGGGTGTTGCAGAACACAATATATCCTTGCCTAATCCATGTTAATACTGTGTACACTATCTGCGTTCTTGTCGGAGAGCCTTTCTGCTGAAGGTAATGATCGGCAGGTACGAAGAGTTTCTGGTTGGCGGGCTGGGGGAGTGTCTACCACCCTTGCTGGCCAGAAGATGGATGAGTAGCGTCAGTGTTAATTTGGGTGTCATGGCCCACTTTGATATTCTGCAGCGCATTTTGCTACGGCATCAGCGCACTCATTCCCAAAAATGCCATGAGCTTTGACCTTGTAGAGATAAATTGTGTCTATAGACTGGATGGTGTACATTGGGTGAAGTGTAAAGTAATGTTGCTTATGACTTCATGCACTGAGGATGATAGGGATGTTTATTATTTGCCAGAGTGCACCGACGCTGTTGCAGTTGAGTGTTTTCATGCAACAGAGCAGCAACAATCTCAGGCAAGGTGGAGCTGCCATGACTTTATGATTCCATTACAATTTGGAGGTGCGAAAGTCTTCTTTCTAGTAATAGGACGTAAAACTTGAGTTAGTCATATTGCCCTAGCTGGCTAGAAAAGGAGATGTTCGTAATAATAAAAATTGACATGCAAAAACGTTAAGCTACAATAGAGGGATTTCCTTTTACTACTCCTGCAGATGTTTCTACGCTTGCTGCAGGTGCTGTGGCTAATACCTGTGCTGATGTACATTTTGATTGGCTGATAACTGAAGAGTACAGCTTCTTGTGCATTTTCTGGCTGTTTTTGAAATGAACAGGTCTGAAAATAACAAGAGCCCGGCCTGTTATTACAGTATAAAGGCTAATGTCCATGAAATTAAAGCAGCCCACAATCGACTGTCTGCAAATACATGTCCATCGTAGTGTACACATTGTTCAAAGGCAGACTAATCTTTTCAGGCACCTACTCTCGCAGGCTACGTGGGCAAGTCACCTGGCTTGTGTGGTCCCGACCCTGCAGCCAGATCACACACTCACTATGAGAACACAAATCGACTTGTGTGCAGCTTGCTGGATCCTTTGCTGGCCACGATTAAAGACGTCAAATAAAAACCATCTCAATAGATGCACCAAATTCATAATTGCTGCAAGAATAACTGTAAATCAGGTAGCGAAAAAAACTCACCGTGGCCCTTTGACTTGCTGCCGTGTCCTGATAGGAAGGTGTTGGCCTCCCCAATACTCTGCGTTCAGAAATATTACAGAAACCCACCTCATTCAATGCACTGCTGAAAATAAAAAGGTTTGTGCGTGCACCGGCAAATTGCGAACCCATTCTCAGCTTGTAGAAGAAGTGCTTGCTGTAGAAGAAGTGCTTGCGGACCGTAAGCTTACATACACGTCGACACACACAAACAGACCTGATTCATCCCTTGAACCGTGTCTGTCGCCACAATGCCCTCTTTTTCTTTGCCTACAGCAGGCAAGAAGTGCACGTAGGCAGAACGAAGACTTGTTTGGGCAGAAAACAGAGAACACTTACCCGGGTGGTACTTCAGAGGCTGTTCCATCTTTTTTCCTCGGAATGGGGGCTGCAGATCATGAAAACATGTGCATATAGGTTCAAGACTGGGGACGCAGGTCACGCGAATGAATCCGAACTGTTCACCAGTCCGCTGTGATGCATGGAATTATCATTTGCAGAAATATCTGGTTTTCGTTCTTTGCACTGTGCTGACACTACTTACAATGCATTGCAGTGCTTGTTAAGATAATTTGCGTGCCCAACACCTAAAGAATTCCACGCCCTGATGATAAAGACTCTTGCCTTATCTTGTGGGGCCTCCCACCCCGACAAGTCCTGAGCAGATTTCTCCGGAAAATCGCTCTCTGGGTTCAGCGCCGCTGCGTAGGTAGATTGTTTTTCCGCATTATCATCTGGGTTCCCCTTCGCACGTCGCTCAAGCTGCTCAGCACTCTCTTTCACCTGCAGATAATAATAAAGAGGATCAGGGGGAGGCGCAGAGTCTCAGCGTGAGAGAAGCAGTTCTTTCAAACGCACACAGATCTGTCTTTTCACCTGCTCGTGGATCGTCATGAGTTTAATCAAAGTGTTGGAAAGTGATGCTGAAATATCTTTTAAAGCGATATTCGCCACATGGATGTTTTTTCTCTTTCGTGGCGCGATGTTTGCCTGAATGAAACTCTATTCAGATTTTATTCATTTTCAATTCATCCCATTCATTGGGTCGTCCTGCCGGATGGCGCACACTTTTCGGCGGTCTACTCTACAGTTTTACAGTTTACAGTTTACAGTTTACAGTTTTACATAGACCTTAGTCACTGGGGCCTAGCTTCAGATTTTACGAAAATGTAATGAGTGGATCATTTGGCAGGCCTCGGCCCCCATTCCAATAAAAAAATATTTTGGTATTCAAACGTCAGTGCAACCACGCAAGTCTATCGTCATGGTGTCAGTTCCGTGATTCCTGTTGAATGGCAGGCTCAAAGACTGTGTACAAGCAGCTCCTCAAGGCAGTAGACCAGAACCTCACTCATGTTTCAGGCAACACCCAGTGGCGGGAGCACGTTGCGGCAGCGTTCAGACGCAATGCAAACCTGAAGGATCCTGCTTGCATCCAGCGGGAGCTCCAGCTGGCCAGGGACTACCAGCTCTATGTGTCAAACATTGCTGACCATCAGGTGTGTGCTTAAGAGTCCTTGCCTTGGAAGGGGAGCATGATGCGGTAAGCCGAAAAATAACACTTGCAAATGTAGCGTTTGCTACACATGTGCAACCCACTCCCTCCTCCACTCTCCAGGTGCTGCTTGCTGGCTTCAACATCGGCATCAGCGAGGAGGACCGCAACAAGCAGATGGTCGAGGCTGTGTCCAGGCGCATTGGCTTCAAGCTCCCTGAGCGCCATGAGCAATGAGTGTTGTCGCAACAGCCACGCTTTAACTTCCTCCGTGGGTTATCTGAAACAGTAGTGCAAGGTAGCAAAACATGTACACCTGACTCATCAATTGTTCTTCTCCATCATGGCTCGTTATTTTACGAAGCGTTGACAATGTGTCTGTTTCTTAATCAACTTTACACATTGCGCATTTTATGCCTCTAGATGTTAAGTAGTTCCTTAGATACCCTTACCACCAGGCCGCTCAACTGTTTAGAGTAGACCCCATATTATATGTGCTTAGAACGCAGCTCCTTGAGGAGTAGGTGCTTGCATAGTTTTCGCCACGTGCCTGTAATGTGGTGTTCTAAATGGGTGTGACGTGACACTTTAGTGTTTCTCTGGAGTGAGGCCTTCATGCTAGTTTTCGGCGAAGCCCCCTACGTGGGGGCGTGAGCCCCTGGCGTTGATGGCTTCCCACCACACCTCACACAGGCCTCCCCAGGCTCACCCAGGCTCACCTCACGGGCTGAAACGTGACATAGGCTCATAACCAAAACTCGTACCGCACCAGATGAATTCTGTGACTCTGGGGTGCTGTGTGTGATGATGTAGAGGAAATTTTTGTTTTTGGGGGCCCACCCAGGGCACCTCCCAGGCTGAGACTCGACATAGGCTCCTTACCAAAACTCGTACCGTACCAGATAAATTCTGGGACCCTGGGGTGCCGTGTATATAGTTTTCGAGCAACATTTTATGTGTGGAAGCTTACTGAGGGCGCATTTACAACGATTTTGGATTGATTGGTCATAAATCCAGGGATGGATTAATGAATACCATTCATCCAAGCATCCATGCACGTTTACAATGCAGCTTGATTTCCGCCACTTTTGCTCACCCCCCCTCACTGCCTTCCCTCCAAGCAGCATAGCAATGAACTAAAAACCAAAAACCAATAATCAAGCCACTTAAGTTATTCCACACATAGTGATTGTCTTGAGACTGTGCAACAAAACTGCCGCACAGGCACCGCCCCTCCGACGATTTAACATATTTCGAAACCGCAATTAATCTGCCTGTCAGCCCCCTGCATTTCCTGATTTCAAGGTTATACATTAAAAGGCCTCAATCAAGAAGTGCGACTGCTAGCCTGCTTATAAAAAGCAGTTAGTTATGGAGGAAAAAACAATGCTTGTTATTGTTCTGGCACAAGAAGATAGACACATTGTAAGCTCCTGTCGGGGAAAACAGAGATGCATATTTCCTGCGGAGGGAAATCACGCACGTGGGGATTGGCGCAGTGTAAAAGGACATGCTGCTTATCTAGGAATCATGCATCAGCATCACACAGGTCACAAGTGGGGAGTTGCTTTGATTCCTTGCCGCTGTCTCACAATGTAAGGTGTGAACATGACGTCTGAAATGAGCTGTACTGTGAATGACATCACGAGGCAATTCCTGATTACAGAAGCGACAGCAGTGCGTCTGTACAGACAAAACACTACAGATGAAACACAGGCCACACTCCTTTCCACTCAAGAGAGAAAAGGAAATGCTGGCAGCCTGTCTACAACCGGCTTGGAAGAGGAATCCAATTTGCATAGAATCATGACTTTATGGCATGCTGCAGTTTTTTGCGGCTCCATTAAGCAGAGGCTCTGAACACATTTTGGAACCAACATTCTCGACCATCAAGTACCGTTACCAACTCTCACCAGGAACCAATTTCAGGCCAAACCTGCAACCCTCCTGACCCTCATTGATATACCTACTTCCTTGTTTCTTTGGGGAGTTTTGCGGCACCCGGTACCAAAGTGGCTCCTTTCCTGTAGTTCACGTGGGGGTTGGCTTTTCACTGCCTGCGTAATATTGTTCTTCACCCTAATTCAGGAGCCATATGACATACAACTAACCCACTGCATGGCCTTGGCGTCAATGGTCTGTGTGCCACAGTAGCCATAGTAATGAAAGAGCTGAGCTTACATGCCATCAGATCCACAGCAGAAATTCATTTAAACCAGACGCGACATCGAACACAACCCTCAACATAATCTGAGCAATACTCCTGATGTACAGGCCCCTGCCGCCCAACCACCACCTGATCCCCATCAAAGAGCCTTTCCTTTTCTTTGTTCTCCAAGTGGGATGTTGTGTGACTCTGCATCCATTGTTGGGTGGTGCAGGACACAAAACATCTTGTCCCAATCTATGTTAGTTGGTGGTGTTTTCCTATTCTATGTTGGTGGTGATCACAAATACCTGTGTTCTTTCTCTTTTTTCTTTATTTTTACCAGGATGTTTGTCGATGATGCGTGCTGCTGAATTTGAGTGGTACACGTGGTTTTTTATGTAAAAGTATATAACGCCACTTAGCGAATGGATAACGGGATTTGTTAAGGTGGTTCAGCGCACGCTATCCTGTTGGAATGTTGGACTGGGAATTTGGCTCCTTCTGCTGAGCGACTCTCCCCCTTGTCGTGCCCACGGCTATCCCACCAAACATGGGCTGTCCTGTGCCAAAAACTTGTACCAAATCCCTTGACCGTTTATGACAAAATAGTTGCGGTGGGAAGCTTGGAATTTGCAAGTCTGTGGCCAGCGGAAAGCATGAGCAGCAAAAAATTGGCCTTGCTAAGGTGGTTGGACAGAAATTGTGTGGCACCCGGTCTGCCTCTGCCGCGGTCTGCCTCTGCCGCGCACACTACTGGGCCAAAAGCCTCATAAAATTGCATGTGAAAATTTTGTGTGGAACTGTTGCTGTGTTTCCGTGAATTTGCGATACAGCTGTGCGACAGCTTTGAAACAACAGATCCATCATCGGCACCAGCTCTGACATTGTGTGAAGAAGCTTGTAGATAGCTTCTCCATGTGGCGCAGTTGGGGCACAAATCCATGGAATGGAGGCAAAGGTTAATTTTTATATTGACACCCACACACTGTTAGGTTAACCCCCACAGCATACACCATTCAGACCTCCAACACCATTTCGGCACCGCATTTTACGATATTATGCAAATCAAGCTTACATGCTGGAGTACAGCTTGATTGGAGCAAGTTATTGATTGGCCTTTTCCCTGTCAATTTGCGGCCAAATGGGTGCAAAACAGGCATAGAGCCACACAGCCCCCACCCTCTGCCAATTTCTTACGACAAGGACCAAATATGTTGGTGAGCATGTACTTTGTACTCACAGGCAGCTTCAGGGAGGCTATGGGGTTCATTGAAGGCAGAAAGCTAAATGGCACAGTTTGGGGTGCGCTACACTAGCCCCCCCCCCCTTTGCCTAGCTTATAATAGGTATTGTCTCCACCCCAAAGGGAATGGAGGGCCTAGCCAAGGCCTTAATACTTAGAAAAGGCTGCTGTGCTTACAATGCTGTTTTCCATTCTACATTGGTTAAATCATTCTACTTTAAGCAGCCAAGGAATCAAGGCAATGTATAACCCTGCCACCACGTGGACCTGCAAAGATCGATACCATGTCTTAAGCAGCGAAACATAAGACATATCATCATGTTCATCGCTGTTTTTTTTTTTTGCTTAATAGACCAGGTTGCAAATCCCCTACTAACCAATAAGAAGAGAAGAAAGAGAAAAACGAATCGGGGTACAAGGGGCTATCGGCTGGAAGGAAAAGGAAGCAAGAGGGGCAACAAGATTTTGCTTTACTCATGAGATCAAAGAGCAAAGAGGTGTAGGTTACGAAATACTACTTATATTATATGAGGGAGAATGCAAAGAAGGTCTAAAGAAAAAAAGATGACTCCGGAATCTGCGTGCCAGTTATAATAAATCACAATGGCAAACCTTTTTGCAGATCCTGATCGCCCCTCATTTTAGTTATGGTGACTTGCAGGTATATTAATGTCCCAGTTGTGTCCCCAGGAAAAACAAAAAAGTTACAAAACAAAACAAAACAAAACAACCAAAACGGATTTTATGATATAAATATAAGGGCATGCAAGCACAGCCTCCCCGTCACCGTCCCTATGACAAGCACCTGAGAAAACAGGTTGTGCACCTCGACTTTGTGAGAGGCGTGAAGTGCTCAGCCATTGCTAGATGGTTCAGCGGACGTCCTTGCAGGAAGACTGTCCAGCGGATCATCCAGGACTACAGGGTGCATCGTGCAGTCCGCGTGCCCCAGGAAGGGCTTTCTCCGCTCCCACAGAAAGCATGATGCAGTGGCTGCCCAGCTGCTGGTGTCTATTGTGCAGGATGACATGCAGGTTTGACACATGCTTGCATTGCACATCCCTTGCCATGCTTGCACGCACATCCATGGCAGGGGCGACCAGGACGACCACACCTTCCGTGCTCTCCTCCTGTGTGTTGGCAGCAGCTCCTCTGCGCCTACGAGGAGGGGGGGTGTCTGCTTCTGACGGCTCAGGCCCCAGCTGTCTCTCTTGCTCCATCAGCTCGGGGTTGAGCCCTGCGCCCCTTGTCATTGCCGATTATAACAATCACATTTGCATTTGTTTTGTTTTGTTTTTTTCGTTTTTTTTCACTTTTTTGTTTTTCCCGGGGACACAACTGGGACATTATACCTGCAAGTTGCCATAGAGACCAGTATCAAAAGGTGAAGATCATGACACACAAATTGCTGTGCCTGGTGGGGGCACCGACGACTTTGCAGCCTTCTCCTTCCTTGCCTTATCAAGGCTAATTAACAGCAGAGATGTTTTGCTTCAGCATAAATGCACAAGCAATAGCAAGTTCCACAAGTCCTTTTATATCCGTGCCAGCATGTGAGGATGACAAGTAAATTACATGAAATATGTGTGTGTGTATGCTGAATTTTGCCCCAAATTACGTGCAAAAGTGGCTTCCATGCAAAATGACTAATTATTTGCTAGGCTCCTTAAAAGGAGCCTGGTCCCTTTTGCTGGTGTGCCAATAACATAAGCATCCATTTTTGAACTGCGCCCTTGTACTCTAATATTTATTCAATGCTTGACATGTCATGCTAAATCAATGGCATGGACGAATCGTGTGATTTCCCCTGGATTTATAATGTGAGCAACGGTTTTATGGTTATTTGGTTGTTTGGCCAGTTTAGATGGTCCTCTTGTAACAAACTCGCTCTTTTCTCAGACTTGTCTGAGCCATCTCCTCTTGAGCGTTGCTTGAGCCGTCGATTCCTTCTCGCGTGGAGAGGGAGGAGACGTTAAACACACCTTGATGGGGGGGCTTGGCGGACTTATGGCTCATACTTGCAATCCATGCTTAAGCTGGTACCATGATTCGTCGTGACAGACACCTGCCTGGGTGCGATTGTATGTGCCCGCAATTACATTACACCACCTGGCAAATACACCACCTGGCAAATACCATAGAAAGTATGGGTAATACACCAGAGGGGGGACACTGAGGCCAAAAATGGTACGGTTTTTGCATGCTCCTAGGGTATGGGCCCCCAAATTTGCACGTTTCAAGCTCAGCTCTGCTATGTAGATTTCAGTGCAGCTGAGCTTGAAACGGGAAAGATAGGGCCACCTGCCTCAGCAGCCGCGACGTGAACCCTACTTTTTGAGCAGCCATATGCTGTATCTGACCAGCCAGCGCACCAAACTGAGTGATGTTTGGTGTTTTGAAGTCCTTATAATAAATAAAGATCATTGCAAGAGAAATGGGGCAAAAATACCAAGTGGTTGGCGAGATATGCAAATTAGTGTGCCATTCCCCCTGGAAAGCACCCATTCAGGGTACAGGTGCACGACGTGTGCTTTTAGTCCTGTCATTCTGTACGCAGGGCGACTTGTCTAAATCTGAGCACATGCTCATGTAGCTTATAAAGTCAGCTTCAGTTTGAAGCTAGGTTGGGTCCAATTTGATGAAGTGATGTGTGAGTAGTTGCACCTTTCATGCAAAAAGTAGCATGTTTTGGCTTTTGCCCAGTGTACCCCTTCTGGTAATACACCTACTTAGAAAAGTCACCCAAGTGATGTTTTTCCATGGGGCATAAGGGGCAAGGAGCAGCACCCACACATGTGAGGCAGACCTACATGTAGTTATGCGCACACACACAGACACATAAACAGTCAGTAATCTAGTTGTGATCTCAAGGGGCAAGGTGCCACCCTTATTAGCACGTAAGACATGCCGGTATGTCCAACATAGGTAGGCATAAATCAAATAGACAATCACTGGATTCACCAGACGTGCCCTTCCCAGCACTATTATCAAATCTCATCAGGAGACGTAGTTTTCTTCCTCTTCTTTTTACAATTTGCATGATCAAGCATTAACCACATCAGTGGCTTTCTCTGCTGGGCAATAATTTTGCTCCCTGTCCTGTGACCTGGCATGTAATCTGGTCATATCATCACAAGAAGTCCTCTCTTAAGACTCTCTTCTGGCTCCAACTCGTTATCTTCCGTGTAATTGGCCCACTTATTAATAAGTAATAAGGAACCCGTAAAAAGCTCTAGAGGCAAGAATAAGAAGCTGGCCACTTCATAATAATAATAAACTAGCAAGGCCTCTACCTCAATAGAGGCTCACCATCCAAAAATTGCAGTGGTGGCCACTGCTTGTGATTAGGCTGATCAACTGATCCTTGCAATGGCTCCACAACATGGGACACATGTTGGAGGGTTAAGGTTTGATAACACCAGGACCTGGATGCCTCGTGTTCAAAAGCATCAGGTCTCAAAAATCTGCAAGCCAGAATTTGAACCCGTTCGCTTTTCGTCTTCCCCTTAAAACTACACATTTAATAAATCTGTATACAAACATTTCACGATGAATTCTGAGGACGAGTTTTCTGATGAGGAAGAAGGTCTCAATTACATGCTTGGGTTTGTAGAGCTCCACCGTCCCATTGTAAAGGGTCAGATTGCATTTCTCAGGCACCAGTTCCCAAGCAAGCTTGGTGGAAGGCCGGTGAGAATTGCGCTACCTGGAGGCAGTCGTGCTTTGTTCTAGCTGATAACCTGGCACACTGAACTGTTGCAGGCCTGGCTAGATCCTGTGAACCTTCCCACCCGTGACCAGCTTACATGCCAGGTCACAGGACAGCCCTTAAATTTCTTGCTGCAAGTGGGTGCAAACACACACACACACACACACACACACACACACATACACACACACGCAATCACACAATCACAAACACACACATACACTAACGCATATGCGCACATGTATGCTTATATAAGGGTTCATGCGAGCAAGACCCACATGCGCAAACACACATATGCACACATACAAACGCGCACACGCACACACACACACACATACACAGACACACACACCCCCAATACACACACACAACACACACACACGCACACACATTTGAACACGCATGGGCATGCCCATGCGCGTATACACACATACATTCACATACACACGTGCACACATATACACACATATGCACACATGTACACAAACAAACGCTCCAACACACTCATACAAGCACAAGCGCTCCCAGCAATCACACACAAAGACCAAGCACGTGCATTTTGTAAACACACATGCGCCCAACACAGTGCACCCATGTACACAAATGCACACAAACAGATATACATGCCTACACATGTTACGCATGCATGCACATACATGCCCTGCGCACCAAATCATGAACGCACAAACACACACACACACACACGCGCGCGTACACTTGAACTTGTATGATGCAATTGCGTTACAAAGGGATCTGATTACATGTTTGTTTGGAATTTAGGCTTCAGGTTCATGTAAATTTGCAGTCATGCGCATGAAGCATTGGAGCATTTGTCAGGAATGGGCATGTACGCCAAACCGTCGCACCTCCCTTCTGGATATTCCTTGACGCACAAAGTCGTACGCCTTTTTGTGCAGGTGTATGCTCCCCTAGAGGAAGAGGCAGCACACGAGGAGGTGTTTCACCGCGCCCTTTTTGTTTTTGTCACCCCTCAAGTACGTCCATCACTGGGGTTTGTTACGTTTGATGAACGCATTGCCACGTGACAGATGAGTAGCCTTGTTACAAGCCAGTTGGACCAGCCTTCTCCTTCTCAACACCATTTTCTCAGAATTCGTCACAACTACCCACATCCAGGGGTCAGCAGTTGCTAGGCCAGGTGCGGTGCGTGCATTCCGGTGCCAGCTTCCCCGCAAAAACCCTTATTATAGCTATGAGCCGCCCAAGCCGGAAGACATTGCACCTCCAGACTTACCTGTGAGTCCACCATTGGGGGCACCTGGCGATGATAGCATGGCATACGGCTGTGCCAGGGATGTTGGGTTTGTGTTTGATCTTTGAGCTTCAAGTTCCAGGATACAATAAGGCTGTGCACAGAATTGGTTGCAAATGAGTAGCCTCTTATTGGCAGTGTGCCTATTCAATGCCTGCTCCCCCAAACAGGATTTGATTTGTTAATTGCTCAACGCTTCCAGGCTGTGGCTGTGGAGCGCTCCCTGAGTGCTGACCCCTGGCGTGTCCTTGAAGCTGAGGCAGCTGTGGCCGCAGCCGTCAAGGCCAGCAGCACTAGCAGTGGTACGGATGATATCGCTAGAGCTTCTGCCGCCGCCACTGCTAGCAGTGATGCTAAGGACGGCAAACGTCCTGGCCTGGTGGATGCAAGTGGTAGCTCTAAGGTGCGTAAGGGTGGGGTGAGGCGGACAAACTCACCAGCAGTGAGGGTTTGTTGTGGGGTGAATTCAGGGTGATATGCACTGCGTGAAGCCTGGTGAAGATATGGCCGTGCAAACAGAGTAATTATTTCTCCTTCATTGAAACGGGATGTGTTTTGCAGCATGCTTAGGTTGGTCGTGTGAATTAGGCGTGGTAAAAGCCTGCGTAATAATTTGTGGGAAGTCCCAGGAGGGTAAAAAAAAAAGTAGTGGACGTCATGCCAAATTTCTCGGCGGGAGGCCCAAAAGGACCACCCACCCCCCCCACTTCCCAATACTGCCCCCCCCGGGACGAAAAGGGTACCATTCTGCTCCTTTTTAAATTCTGCATCCATCTGCATCACAAGGAAATAAAATAAATGTGTACGCGACGCTGTGAGTCAAAATCAGATCCAAAGCATCCACAT
>Ga0307947_1001317_pt1 | contig 19439 bp, 18 predicted proteins | sample OrgLakmetagen232_FD_201840 | JGI IMG/M metagenome (GOLD analysis project Ga0307947, IMG submission 201840) | Saline water microbial communities from Organic Lake, Antarctica - #232 | ecosystem: Environmental > Aquatic > Non-marine Saline and Alkaline > Saline | place: Antarctica: Organic Lake...
GGACACCAGACCTCAGAACCAGCTGAACGCCGCAAAGGAACAGCACAAAGACCTTTGCAACATTCTCCAAGGAGCCTCTGTTACTCTTCACATCATCCTTTTGGGTGTGGGCGGCACCATCCACAACACTCACACTCTGAAGCCTTTTAAGGAACTGGGTCTCGATTCTCAAAGAGTTAAGAAGCTTGCCTCCAAGCTCCATGTGCACTCTGTGAACTTTGCTGCTAAACTTGTCCATACCAGACGTGCCCTTTCCAGTACTGTTATCAACTCTCATCAGGAGCCGGTTTCAGGCCAAGCCTGCAACCCTCCTGATCCCCATTGATTTTTTCTTTCCTTTTCACGGTGGAGGAGCTTTACGGTACCCAGTACTATAGTGGCTCCTTTTCCTTATTTATTGTGGGGAGTGGTTTTCACTGCCTGCGTAGTTTTGCTTTGCATGTGCATCCTGTGAGAAATGCCCCTACCATCTAGGACTTGAATCATTGGATATTCTCCCTCCCGCTAAAGACATGTACATATGCAACGTCTGTAATCGTACCTACCATTGGCAGTGCCTACTAAAAACCAACTGCCACAATGTCAATGAGCGAGACACATGGGTCTGCCTGTTAACCTAAATGAAAATGAATAGAAAGAACGGACCATTAAATCTCCCAAGAGAGAGGTGTTGAAAGACAAGCAACGGGAAGTATCTGCTTTTACATCTGATTTCAATTCCAGTCTTTGAACACGATTTTACTGTTGCAGCCAGGCAAGGATGCTGGTTCAAGCTCGTCCAGCAGCAGGGCCCGCAGCAAGAGAGTGATGAACCAAACCATGTTTGATGTTCCAGGCCCTCTCATTGTGCATGTGCTACTTACTCCTCACACACTGGTTTTATGTATGATGTATGATAGTATTTCCTCCCTCATTCTTGGTATTCCCAGGTTGACATCCATGTGCTTCCTGTTTTAATGTGCCCAAAACACACAGATGATGATTCCTCCTCTTTGATTTTATGGGGTCGGATGGTCCTGGCAGACGCTTGATTGATTCTATCAATGCTGCAACGTAACAAACAACGTTGTGCCTTTTTCCCCTTCCCAAGGGTTTTTTGTAGGTACTACAAGTCCGTAGCGCTACAACATAGACTCCTAAAATTCTACAGTCCTTTACATACGCAGTTTAACAGTCGCACGTTTTGACTGATGGCTTTATCTGTAACCTCTGAAAGCCAACGTGGGAGCCAAAAAGATCGCAGAAAATCTGCAAAAGTTTTAGACGCAGTCTTCAAAAGTGTGAAGAGCATCTTGAGCGTCTCAACATTCAACAAAACAACCACGCAGGAAGTGAACAAACACTCTCCACTATAATCAAGGAAAAGGAGCCACTTTGGTACCGGGTACCATAAAACTCCTCTCCCATTAGAAAAGGGGGAAAATCAATGGGGATCAGGAGGGTTGCAGGCTTGACCTGATGAGAGTTGATAACATTGCTGGAAAGGGCACATTTGGTATGGACAAGTTTGGCAGCGTAATTGACATAATGAACATGAAACTTGGAAGCAAAATTGTTAACTCTCTGAGAATCAAGACCCAGCTCCTTGAAAGACTCCAGCGTGTGATTGTTGTAAATGGTGCCACCCACTCCCAAAAGGATGGTGTGGAGGGAGGGTAACCACTGAAAACCAACGTGGGAGCCAAAAATATCACAGAAAATCTTATAAGTTTTCAATGCAGTCTTCAGAAGTATGATGAGCATCTTGAGCATCTCGACATTCAACAAAAGGCTTTTTAAAAGAGGAGATGCTCGGCAACGGCTTACATGGAAACATCCTTGTTGATCTTCTCCTCGCAGCCTTAAAAGACTTTGCAACCTGCCAAGGTAGTGTCTCCAGTTTCTCTGACCTAGGCCAGGCTCACCCCTTTGTGTATGCTAGGCCAAACGGCTCCATAGCTGCTTCACTGCAGCTCCCTCCCTAACGTGTCTGCCGCCTTGCTCTAGGTATAGGTTGACCTGCTTCCCCTTGCTCTCAGCTCTTAGTAGAACAACCCGACTCTTGTTATTTAAACCTTTAGCTCACTGTACTCCTTTCGTGTTTCCCTAGTATGGGCTCGTGATGCTGAGAGTAACGTGTTGGTGCAACTGCGTTTTCTGTAGGGGAACTCTCTCTACTCTTTGGTTGTGTTGGAGTTGGTTTTGGCACACCAGTCATCGCAATGGCTTAGCTGCTTTCATCCTGGCTAACTCCCAACTTCCCTAGCAGTTTTTATGTTGAGTGCCTCTTTACTAGCCCTGTCTTCCTAAACCTAGTTCTTTTTACGTAGGCACCAAAGCACGCAGGCTTTCCTTCCTTCTTTCTTTCCCGTACTTGACCTTCTCGTATACTTTTGCCCTTCTTCTCATCACCCTGGTTGTCTCCCCTACATTCTTTTATCCCTTCCACCCTGCCTTTCTTGCTCCCTTTTTATTTACCAACTTTCAGTTCGTTTCAACCTCGTAGTAGGAAGTTTGCTATCTCCCCTCCTTGGCCTATGTGATACGCCAACAAGACATCCACCCCCCAAAGGCTTGCATTAGAGCTTGCGGGCCTCATGACTCGTAAAAATATTGCTACCTCCAAATGCACCAGCCGAAAGATCAAAGGCTCGCTCATTCAAAGGAATCTCCCCCCCAATCAGCCACCACCACCTTAAAAACTGGCCCCTAGCTAGTTACTAAAAAAGAACGGCACCCCTCCTAGACCATGACCCTACATTCCCCAATACTGAAGTTTACTCTCAAGAGATAACTACGATGCCTACTCTTCCAGGTTCTCTGGTTTATCCATTAACCACCCCATATACTATGGAAACACCATGCTACTAGCTCCAAGACTTGCCATTTGCTGCCGCTCTAAACACGACTATATTGAGGTCTAGGGGGCTTGAGTATTGCACGCTAGCCAGGTCAGGCCTAGAGACTGTAGAAGCTGAAGCTAAGGAAGTTGATCTCCTCTGTGCAGCCTTAACAGACTTTGTAGCCTGCGGGAGTGTCTCCAGCTTCTCTGACTTGGGCCAAGTTCACCCCTTTCTGTATGCTAGTGACTAGGCCACGGCTCCTTATTTGCCTCGCTACAGCTCCCTTCCTAGAAAAGCCCGCTTCCTTTTGTTGCATGGCCCTTTTTAGATAAGAAAAGAAAAACCACGCAGGCAGTGCGTGAAAAACCACTCCCCACATTAATTAAGGACGTGCCCTTTCCAGTACTGTTATCAACTCTCATCAGGAGCCGGTTCCAGACCAAGCCTGCAACCCTCCTGATCCCCATTGATTTTCCCTTTCCTTTTCACGGTGGAGGAGCTTCATGGTACTCGGTACCAAAGTGGCTCCTTTTCCTTAATTAACGTGGGGAGTGGTTTTCACTGCCTGCGTGATTTTTTCTTTTTTTTTCCATTAAGGGCCACTTTGGGACTGGGCACCATTAAACTCCTCCCACTGCTAAAGGTCTCTTTCAGCTTATAGTTCTCTGTTCTTATGGACCTGGAGTGAGTAGGTTAAAGACGCTACTCCCTGTGTCCAGGTGTCTTAAGCTTTGGCCAATGTGAGTGTGGAGAAGTTTAAGATGAGAAGCATGTGCTTTTCTTCTGCAAGTGTGTTGAAGTGTGCGAGCTGCGCATGAGATACAGAGACCTCTTTGAAGGAATGTTTAAGACTCTGCGTGTGTTTGCTCCTTCGAGCTCTGAATTTATTCTTTTCTTAACTTGTCATCACAGTATCACTGATTTTGAGATCAATGCATTCCTGAATCAAGACTCATACAGACTTCTCAAGTTTGTGTCAGAATTAGTTTCAATTTTCGACACTGGTTGTTTTTGTTTCACCAGCCAATTGCCATCAGCCAGAGACTCGGGCTGTAGGCCATCCTTGTAACCCTTGTAACCCTTAAGCCTTGGTCTCCTGCCATGTACCTCTCTAGTACGGGAGTACGGGCCTTCTGTGAGTCTATTTGTAACTAGGCATAGGCATTGCACTTTAAGGAGGTGCCCGCTTTTTTAGGGTGGGTGTTGGAGCCGGTTCTGACACACCAGTCATTGCTATGGCTGAGTTTGCTCTTGTCGTAGCGTCTCTTGCCGTTTCATCTGGGTGCTTCTTCAGTAGTGTAGGTACCTACTAGGTACCCAGGCCTAAGTTCCAGACAGTCCCTTGTTTGTCCCTGCTTTTCTAGTCTCTCTTTAGCAACACACATTTTTCAAGTATTTTTTCTTATCGGGTCCTACTGAAGCAACTTTGTCTGGTCGCCCTCGCCGGAAATTCCTCCCAGCCTTCCCTCACGGGTAAATTAACACGCAGGCAAATTTTGGCAAGGCTTGCCTTTCAGAAGCGTCAAGATCACAGGGTACTTAAATTCAAGCTTAAAAGAGTTCTGATGAAAATGATTGCCTGCACCAATACAGCATGAATGCCTGCTACAGAGACTGTCACTTCACAATTCAGTCATACTATTCAGTGCTACAAAAATCGCTAGCACACTTCCCTCCATATTAATACTGGTGCCCGCACTAAGCCTTGCTGCTGCGACTGAGGTTTGTGAGAATGATGACCAAAGTTATTGTCCACCATAACATTGCTTAAACCTTCTGTCTCATGAGATAGCAACGCGTTTATACGTTCTTCACAACCTTGCCAACCTGCTGCCTCACTAGCTGCTGCAAGCCCACGGCTACTGCCCCATCTGCCTTGATTTCTTCCCTGCTCTGCTGAGGAACTGAGACTGGGTATGCTGCAGCTTCCCAGCCCGTCATCTACCTCCCCATTCCCCAGCAGTACCTGTGGAAATAGCAGGCTATTTCTGTTTGCTGCGCTGCCCTGAGGCAGGCTCAAAGGATTGGTGAGCCTCTGCTCTCTGTCTCTTTGGGAATGCCGGCGTGCAGGTACTCGTGCGGTGGTCAATGCACCTGCCAGCACTGGTCGGGTTAGTTGCGGTGCTGTTGGTTGTACTGGTCGTGGCACTATTGAATGTGCTGCCGGTTGTGCTGCTGGAAGAGCCTCCTGGGGATAAGGACTGACTCTTGCTTGTGGCGCTGCTGAGAGCGAAGGTGGAGGGAGTAGAATGGGTTGCGTCTGAAGCGGCGGTGTGAGAGGCAGATGAGTTACCTCTGTCGTTGTAAGAGCCCTTTTCTGCTCTTCTGACGCGTGCAGCGGGTCCTTGCTCACACGCTTGAGGGCCGAGCCTACACTGGGAAATGACTGATGGACGTGGACAGCATGACCAACGGATGCTATTGCATCTCCTTGATGCGAGGCAGCAACAGCTAGGAGCGCGGGGGGAGGGCCAAACTGCTGCTGCTGCTGCTGGAGTGGATGAGTGAGGGGGCCACAGACTTCTGCGTGTTAAACAGTTGTACATATACAAAGCCGTTGCACAAGCCTGTCCAAGGATATTAAAGAATGTCTTGAAAACATCAATTTTTGTAAGGAGGCAAGACGACGCACACATACACACCTCCATCACCCCAGCGGTACATGTGCACCCGGCCATCAACAGCTGCCACAAGGAGCGCCCCCAACCGCCACATGTTAACCCCAGGCCCATCATCTCCTTTCTCCACACGCTCCCGTCTCTTCTCTCCCCCCCTTCCCTCCCTGTCTTCGCTGCAAGCAATTCCAGAGTAGCTCTCCTCTAGGGGGAGAGTGTTAGGCAGGTTGGCCAAGCTAAAAATTTTGCTCGGGGCTTGGACACAGGCTTGCAGGTACACATTTGGAGCTGCAGGTTGAGACGGTGTGGCGATGCCTGAGTATGCGTGCTGCAGCTCTCCCACGTCCTGCAAGCGTGGCATGAGAACAGAGGTTGCAGGGATTTTCAGGCTAAGTGAAGCATCCCAGGGGGGAGCAAGTGACGTGACGGATCATTAGAGTATGTGCAAGGTAACGAATGAGCGCAAATATTTTGCAAGGTAGCAAACAAAGGTCATGTTCTTTTGTAATGCTGCTCTGGGCCGTTGTAAAACTGAATAGAGCATGCTGCTTTTTGAAACAGGCAGCTCTTGACGCATGTTGGGGCTGTAGACAATTCCTTGCACACCGACACCCTCTCTTCCTCATCATCTCCCTGAAGTCATGCATGGGCATAACAGAGGCACCTGCATGTATCCATCCACCCCACTCAAAACACACAAAACATAACACACAACACGTACCAGGATAAGAACTCGCCCGTCTTGCACAGCAACAGCCAGCTTACTCCCTGTAGAGTCAAACACGACGCTGACTAGGGAATGAGCCCCATTGATCCCACTTGTGAGGCGCTTACAGCTGTGGTAGGAAAGGCTGGCAGGGGATGTTGCACTGCTGTGGGTGTCCTGGGATGCAATGTACATTTAGTGGAACTCAAGAAAAGCGCAAGGCAGGACGTTACTTTGCAGATGGACCTAAGCAGCACAAAGAAACAAATCAGCAGAAACTGTGTGAGCTCGTATGTGTGTTTGCGTGTGCTTACGTGTGCTTATGTGTGCACGTGTGTGTGTATGTGTATGTGTGTGTGTATGTGTGTGTGTGTGTGTGTGTGTGTGTGTGAGAGAGAGAGAGAGAGAGAAGCTCCCCCAGTTTAAACATGAGCGTCAAGTAAGCTGTCACAAGGCAGCCCCTATTAATTTCCCCAATATGGGCGCAGCGCAGACCCTCAGACTTGTTGTTGTTTCAAAACGATGGTGTGTCACTTAAAACATTTGCGCAGCCATTCAAAACTCATTAGACTATTGCTCAAAAATTACGTTTCACAAGTACAATCAGAATGGCAAACAGCTCAGCTGTCCCGCACCCTTACCTTGTGCAAAGCCCAGAACCTCAGCACTCCGTCATTGCAGGCACAGGCCAGCAAGGGGCCCTTGCTGGGCTGGTAAGCACAGCTGTAGATGTATGCGTGGCGGTAACCCTGCATGGCTGCCTCTGTGGCAACAGGGGTGACAGACGGGAGAAATTGAAAACGTGTCCTTACATATGATAGCGCCCAGACAAACTAAGGCTGGACGCAGTTGCTTCGGAAACCCTGTGTGCAACGCCTTAAGTTCACCAAAAACTGATGATACAACCTAGCCACAGAGCTTGAGGAAGAGATGGGATAGGGAGTTGGTAGCTAAGAAAAAGGAACATAAGGAGTGTGCATGTACAGCTGATGCGAGTGCCACCATTATAGTACCAGACAAGACTGCAAAGCGCAAGTCCCCTAAAAGTGTCACAGCTATGGTGGCTAAAACAGAGCCTGTGCCTGCTCTTACCAGGAGGGATAGTGGACCCACTTGTTCCAGGTGCATTGGCCCGGCACAGCAGCTTTTGGCTGCCCAAGTCCCACAGGAACAACGACTCAGAGCTTGCCTGTAGCAATTCCGCACAACCTAGCACTTTTACAAGCAATAAGTATGAGAGTTCACATTGTGCACAACTAAAGCAATCAGAATCAGTGTTTGCATTGTGTGTAACTAACCACTTACCACCAGTAGCTGCCCAGCCAAGCCCCCAGGAGTGGCCTCAGCATGTGTGCCCTGCAAGTTCTGTGAAGAGGGGCAAAGTGAGCTGACGCAGCAAGAAAATGTTGGCCACAAGGATTTCCAATCCCTGGCCGTACGGTTACTGAAAGCTGGCAGACTCTAACACATCCTTGTTGACGAGCAAATGCAAGTGCAAAGCAGTAATTCTAGTATTTGGGACACTCAATATGCAAGTACGGCGCAATAGTGGCAGATGTGGCACGCACGCACTGTTCCAACAAACTTTTGGCAACATTCGGAACGCTGGTCTTCACAATAAAAGACTGCACAAGAGAGATTTTTTTAATTGGTCTTCAAACTTTTATAAACATTGCCCATACATCGTGACGTATGTCAAAGCAAAGAATGCACTTTAGAGTGGCACAAAAGAAATGCTTTTGGCCAGCACCGCTTGCCTTTAGCGCACCTGGCCATGCGGCTGTTTGTTGGAACTCAGGAATTCCACATGGTATATTTCTTCTGGATGGCCAGAGAGTATAGCCAGCTCTTGCCCTGCAAAAGAGCAAAAAGGAAGGACGTTTCTTAGCATGGCTGAGCATGTGCACGAATGGTGTCTCCAAATTTAGCTTTATCATTACTAGCTATAAAGTGGGCTATGACAGGAATATTACTGCTTTCCTCTCCTCTCCCACACCATTGTACGAAGACAGGGTCGAGGCCGCGGGGGGCGCCTTCCACACGCGTACTGTGTTGTCTGCTGCCCCTGTCACAATGCAGGAATGCACGGCCGGTGCGGGCAGCAAGTGGTTTTGTTTCGTAATGCAGGTACCTGAGCGTGTGTCCAGGGAATGCAACTAACATGCTCAATCACGGATGTCTTGCCTGTCGCCACGAAGTGCCCATCCGGCGACCATGCAATGCGCATGACCTCTGCCTCGTGTCCATAGCAGCATTGCACCTGTTGTGCTTGTTCAAACATGTGGTCAGCGTTGTATGCACGGGGGAAAACGAACGTGTTCAAATTTGAACCCTACCTGTTTATTACAGCACCAAAATCGTAGGGTCATGTCCTCTCCGCATGTGGCAAGCATACGGCTGTCGACGGGACAGAACTGTATGACAGAACAACACATTCAGCCACCGTGGTTGACAGCCGTTGTGAAGCCTCTTCAGATGGGAGAGAAGGCACACCCAAGACAGAAATCTGGCCCCCATGAATGAAACTTCAAACATCCTCTGCACAGAGCTGGAACATACCTGAACATCAAACACCCGGGAATGATGGCCGTACGCATGGCTGCAGCTGGTGTTTCCTGAGTTTGAAGTCATGAGTCGTTAGTGATGTCAAAAGCGTAACACTTTGCATTTGCATTACTTATATAATTTTCATTGTTTACTTGACCTTCTCCTTCAATCGAGGTCGATTTTAAGCATTGATGTTATCAAGTGAGTTGCGACTCGAGAAAAAAGAGCTGTACACCAGCAGACCACAGCAGAACCGCCAGACGTGGCCGGCAGACGTGGCCGGCAGACGTGGCCGCCAGACGTGGCCGGCAAAAAGCAGGTTGAATCAATCAGCAGCAGCAGCCTTTGCAGCAGCAGTCGTGGTTGCCTGGACAGCCAGCAGCAGCCTTGTTTCTCGGGCAGCTGCCGTGGAAACACCAACGCCCCTGCTTTTTGTCTTCGGGGTATGTTAAATAAAAACCGCTAGCTGCTGCATAACAAATGATACCTCTCTATGTATGACACGATGTGCATGTATTTCCACCAGGCAATCAAAGGGCAATAAATATGTCTGTCTTTTCACTATCAGGATTCGCTCAGCGACAATGGCAATCTGTTTGCCCTCATGAAAGGGGTAGATCCTGAGCCCAGGTACACCGGGTGACACACACACACACACACACACGCGCACACCAACACACACAAAAACCACCCCCCTCCCCGTTGACGTGGCGTCGTTGTGCAAAGTAGGCATGTAACAAATGTGTACAATGTCGTCTGACAACTGTCACCTAGAATCACTTCATTCCCTCTTGCGTCGCAACAATTGCATGCGGCCTTTTCTTCAACATCAGGCACTATTTTGAAGGCCGCTTCAGGTATGCTCACAAGCTCTTGTGGTGAAAGTGTAAGTGGTATCTTATATTACAAGGCTAGGCGCAAGGTAAATGTCATCGTTGCATTGATCTTTTTTTGTTGAAAGTCGTAATTTCCACAACAACCTGCAGTGATCACTACTGCTGGGTAGATTACCTTGATAAAGACATTGATGCGCGCGAGGGCGTAGATGAGGAAGCGTTGGCCCAATGGGATGTGATAAACTACGCCTTCGGTGAGCTGTCACGAGATATGTATTGATCTTGCACTCAATCAGTTTTTCGTTTGCCATGCTTTTTCGGTATGGACACAACGGATTGATTGATGGACACCTTGCAGGGAGAAATAGCGGCCTCATTAACTGAAGATTAATATAAACTACTGGTCTTTGTAGGGGGTGCAACTGCGTGTGGACCTGCTTCCTTTTATATTGGTCCACCGCCACTTGCAGCTCAGGTACTCTGAATTCGACCGTTCAACTGCTGCTGTTAATGACGTCTAAATTGTTAGGACCGTTGCTGTATTCCCAGGATGAATATTATGCATGCTGAATTGCTAAGTTTAGCACAGGAAGTCCTGCATCACTTGACATATAGTTTGACACTCCTGTTTTGCCCAGGTGAATCTGTATGTGAAGGGACTGCTTCCCCAAGCTTACAAGAAGATCCGAGGCAGCAGTGGGTCAGCAGGAACAAGCGCGCAGGCTGTCATTATGAGTGGCGGGTAAGCGCTTGCTCTGTGTCTGCTGTTTGGGTCCTTCTTGCAGTGTTTTCCAGCTGTAAGCACCTGTTTTAGATCATGCAAGTCTGAATTTCAAAAACACGAAGCTACACTTGCCTATTTTGTCAGGAAAGAATACATTCATAAATTTTCACTTTAAAACTTGTCATGATCAGGAATGACTACATTGCGGCAGCTTTAACCTCTTTCCAACCAAATAATAGTGGTGCGAGCGATGAGTACGTCGAGAAACTGAAGACTTTGCCGGATCAAGTAAGGATGGGAGAAATAAATAGTTGGAGCCACAGTAGTTGTATTAGTGGGCCGTCTTTCTGTTACTCTTGCACCTTTTGCTTAATAATGTGCAGTAAAAGGAAAATTTAACGCCAGAAAACACCAGTGTTCATAACGGAAAGGGAAAAAAGAGAAGCAACAAAGACTAATGAGGACCCGGCGGGTTGTCAGCCATGCGATCTGGCCTGCGCCTAGCCCTCCTGAAGCCAGCCGCTCTACCAGTAACCCCCCATCAGTTCCCTATGATCACTGTTGTCATTGTTGAAGTGTATTTTGCATCTTGTTTTTGTGATCTCGTTTAAGCTTTTTATGCATGTCAGCAGGAGGCGCCAGAAAGCATAACTTTTGGAACTCACGGGTCAATGGAATTAATAACCACATATTCGAAATCCTGAGATCAAAAGCTATCGATTGGTATAAAAATGAGTCCGATCCGAAGGGTGGGGGGGGGGGGTATCGAGGGCAATATTTACCAGTTTTCAATTTTGAAACTCCCCTCCAGAATTCTACTGGGGCATGTCCACGGAACTATAAACATATCATCGGGATCCTCAGCTCAAGCCCTGTCGGAGCACCCCTTTGGGGGGCATTGGGCTTAAGGGGGGGCTGTGGACATGTCCAAAAGTCAGAGGCACACGCGCTCGGGTGCAGACCGCAGGGTGAGTCAAGCCAACGAAGCAGCAATTTACCCCAAACTTGCAGGATTGTGCCAGCATGAAATATTCAGTGGAATTATGAAGAAATGGAAGCAATGTGGGACCGTGAAAGCCAGTTATGGGTGCCTGGTAGGTCACGTGTGCATGGGCGTCCGTATCTCAGGTTTTGCCCATAACTCTGCAACAGTTCAGTTTCAGGTCTTGATGAGTACAGATTGCCTATTTTATAAAGGGGCAGATTGGTACCCTTTTTGTCCAGGTAGGGTTACTACATGGGGGGTTTAGGGGTGGGTGGATGGGTTAGGGGGGTCCTGACCAGTTTTCGGGCATGGTGTACACTACTTTTTTTGGCGCCTCCTGATGGCAGTGTAGTTTAGTAGGCTGGTTGGTATACTTTATGCAGGGGGAGGCCCAGATTAAATAGAGGAGTTATGGTGTACTGATTGTAGATTGTGCCCCCAACGCCAAGGAGGAAAACATGAAGCGTAACATGTGACTGTTGTTTCGAGAGATGCCTCGGAGGCTCCTTGTTCGTAGACGCTGGATAAGGGATTGATGCTGGTTGTGCGCTTAATCTAATGTCTGTCTCGGGTTTATGTCTGAGCAAGCTTAAATTTTACAAGATGTATGCCTCTGTCCCTTGGGGGAATTTGTTTGGGGTCCAAATACCTGCCTCTTCCTTCAATGGGCATGATTAACACGCCATCTGGACGGCTTCGGTGGAAAGTGTTGTGTTAAAAGAAACCAGTCGGAATCGTTTCTTTCAATGTCATCGGGGGGTTCAATGTTACGGTCAGATAGCTTTTCACTGTTACAAGCGTCCATTGTGACATTGTGACTAATGCTGAGCCCAGCTTGTGTTATACTTTATAGCGGAGGACTTATGTACTGCCGACAAGCTGACGCGTCTTGCCTTTACTGATCTCTTCACCACAAAGGCTAACTGCGTGGTGGTGTTGGTTTATGTGCATTCTTCTCAGAGTATGGTTGTTGCACCTAAGAAGTATGTGTGGAGCACTGTCTGATCCTTCGCACAAAGGGCATGTGGCAGGCCCTGTCGTATGGCTAAACCGTTTCGTGTGCTTGTCTGTGTGTATCGTGTCCGTCCTGTACTTAAGGACTCGTTCCTGCTCCTTAAAAGTCACATTTGGCATGGACCAAAATGTTCTACTGAGTTGGGCAGCAAGGTGCTTTGCATTAGGTTGCTGTGTGTGAGGGTCGGGCTGTACTGCACGCTCAGACGTATTATGCAACTTTAACCAGAGCTTGTAAAGCAGTGTATCTGTGTTAGCTTTAATTAAGGTAATGGTGGGCGTGCATATGATGTTTTAGCTTGTCTTGCAGGTAGTCAAAACTCGTAGCTTTTCTGGATGGGAGCCATCTTTGTTAGGCATGCTTAGCCAGAACAGGTTGTAGAAGGGCTCAGTAGCTGGCGGGAGGGAAATTTTAGGATTTTGATTGACTACTGCTTTGTGTGCCAGGTGGTCTGCACCCTCATTGCCAATATTACCAGAGTGGGATTTCACTTTGTAAAAATTGACGGTATAAGGTGTGGATTGGATTAGGTTTACAATGCCCTTGAGTTACAATGCCTTGAGTAGTTCCCTGTGTAAATGGTGAAGCACAGCCATTGGGTTCAATAGCTGTTTCTAATCTAGAAGAGGGATGAGTCACTTTCTGTAGCGAAATTCATACAATTCAGTGCCTTTTTGTACCGTTTCTAGCAAAGCTGCAAGTTTGGCCTAATTGATGGTGAACGTGGGGCTGTTGCCCCCAGGATGAAAATCCACGTTGCTTCAGGAATTGTCTGCTTGAGACTGTTGAGTCAAGCTAGGTTGGATTCATTTAGGGCTTGTTTCCCTTTGTTGTTCCAGACGACAATTAGCTGCATTTTTTCTTGTTGTGCTGAGAGTGGAGCGTTTGACCAAACTTTTGTAGGGTTTAAGAGCATTCTGTCTGCAGGAAATTTGGCTAGAACGCATGCATGCTCAGGATAGTTATTTACCCTACTCATGTACTGTTCTTACTCCAACCAAGCCAGTCAGGAAGGAGCAGGAATGTTGTTGTAGCTTCTTGAGTGCAGTTTGATGATTGAAGGCATGTCCCACAAGTGCATGCAGGAGGCAGTCGCAATAGTTCGGGTGACATAAGGAGAAGCCTGTAAATTTCTTGTCAAGGGCATAGCGCTTGCTCCAAATGTTGTGGCTCTGGAATATTCACTCCAGTAGGCTTGGTCTGGAGCTTATGGACTGAGTGAGAGCAAAAGCCTCAGCCACGTAGAGCCGTCCTTCCACTACAGGCACAGGGCGGCTTGGTAACTAGGGTCAAAATCTAGGTAGCTAGCAAATCTTTGTTTGATAAATAGTGCCAATTTTTGGAGGGATGTCGTAATGTGCCTTGGGGTGCAGTACGTACTGGAATCTTTAGCCTTTTTACCAATTTTGTTTAGTGAGCTCATTTGAAGTTTATACCTTTGTAGCAGACCTGCAATTTCAGTTGCTGCGTCTAGTGCAGCTTAACCCAGCCGGCCACACTTGTTTTGCTGGAGTCAGATGAGCAGCAAATCTGGTAGTGCAGAATGTAAAAAATGTTTGCCACTGCTGCGTGTGTGCCTTCCTACTGCAGGTTTCGAAGTGCATTCTGAAGGAAGTTCGTGGGATCCTCAAAGCAGCCATGACTGGTCCCTCTTCTTCTGGCACCTCAGGAGATAGATCAATTCCACCACACAGTTTGCACAGCATCCTCGTGGCAACCCTGCCTGCCCTTGAGGACACGCCTTTGATGGCGCAAACCTTGGGCCTTGACAGCAAAGCACTGAATGCACTCATTGATGCAGGCAATCAGCACAGCAATCTCTTGAAGTAAGGGGCTTGTAAACGCAGAGCGGTATAAGGTTTTCGGATAAGGTTTTCACTACAAACATGGTTACCAAACATGTCAAAGCATCTTCACAGTAAATCCACAAGGCCAAAGTAGAATCATACATATGGCTTTATTGGGTAATCTTTTACCTTCCGTTCTTTGTTGTTCACAGGGAAGGGCTGAAGGATTTGCAACGTGAGTTTGAAGATGGCCCCAAGCTGGCACTGATCGATCTCGGCAGATTGACTCAGACCCTTTACAATAACCCAGGTAGGGTTGAATTATGAAGCTGAAATTCGATAAGGGGCAAAGTATGTTATTGTCTGGTGATCCTGCTCATAGTGCTTATTGCACATGCTGCTCTAAATCACACTGTAGATGTGGCATCAACTTTCCTTCCCATTGCCCACTCCAGGCACCCTCAATATCACCAACATCACCCAGCCGTGCCTGACTCAAGTTCATAAAGTTAAAGAGAAAGAAGCCACAGCAAGCTCGGATGAGGAAGACTCTGAGCTGCCCGTTCGGCTGTCTAGGAAATCAGCCAACAGTAGCATCAACAGGGTGCCAAGGATGGGCAGCTCCACAGAGTGCTGTGAAGATCCGACCGCCTACTTCTTCTTTGACAATGTGGGTGTAGTTTGGCACTTCTTTGGTCGCAGGTGATTTTGGGTGATTAAGTGCTTTCTTTACTTTCTTTCTAACTTTCACACACAGGTGCACCCCACTTCCACAGTCCATCGTTACGCATCAAAAATCATCAGAGCTGCCTTGGAGAATATCTAATAAAAGCAACGTTTGCATATTTCCTTAGCCCCTAGCTTGTCACTTGCAATCTTTGTCTGCCATACGCCTGACAGTTATTAATCCATGTAGTATGTGAGCATGCGTAGTTCCTGGATTGATATGTTTTTTTTTTTGCATAATGAAATGCTTCAATAAAACATCTGTTCGGTGCAGCTTAGGATGGTTGTCTGCAGATGTAACATACTTTGGCGAGACTCTATGCTGCTTGTAATAAAATGCAGAAGATGCTGTGCGTTATATTGTTCAAGTGAACCCAAAGCTTTAAAAACAACATTCTGAATTGATCAGGCTCGTTGATGGTTTAGGGTAAATACAATGTCCGTAGCAAGGTTGAAAGCTAGTTTTGAAATGTAGCATTCTGTTGACAGCATATTCAGTTCTTGATTTTCTCTCAGAACTGTCCAATCATAATCCATATCCTGTGGCTGATATGAAACCAGAACTATGTACCAGAATAACGCGACAATATCTGATCAAAATCCAGTTATGTTTTGACACCTCTCCTAATCAGCAAAGGCAGACACAACTGCCCTGGCTTACTAGGGCACCGCTAAACCTTCAAGACTATCGTATTAAAAGCAACAGGCACTATCTACAGCATCCTTACCGAAACAAATCCGCATAGTGTTAGTTTAAATATAAATATGCTCTTGCGAAAACCAGTTTACATGCCATCAGATCTGCGCAAAGACGAGCATCAATACAAACATCTGAGCAATACTCCTCAGTACTTGCAGGCCTCTGCCTCCCAAGCACCTTATCCCCATTGACAAGTCCTTCTTTTTATCCTCCAGGCGGGATGCATGGATCTCTGCATCCATTGGGTGGTGCACAACACACATCCTTTTTTAAACCTGTCACGTCCAATCAGTGGCAGCGACAAATCGTGTGACAAGCAGCTAGTTACTTGACGGTTGAGAGTTTCTATATATCTGTTTAATAAGCTGGTCGTGCCAGTCTTTTTAATAATCTTTCTCAATCTTCTGGATTTGATAATTTTGGCAGAGGGGGTCAACGGAGGAAATGCCTGAAAATGTGCATTTTTGCATGAAGCAAGGCAGCCACTCACGGCCACTTCATCCGATCGACACAATTTTAGTACCTAATTGTAGCTGGCATTGAGAGCTACCCTTTCACGTGCCAGTTTTATGTGGGTCACTTTGCGTGCTGAGATCGACTAAAATAAGCACGCACGGTGCATGTAAACCTTAATGTGGTGATTTCCATGGGAAAATGGTGGGAAAATGGCTCAAATCCTCATAAATCACCAACCACTCAGTCGTTTTCTTTCATTTCTATTGCTATGATATTTTTTTCTAAAAGTTATTATAAACCATTGAAAATATTCCAGACTGATGCAGTGGGTGATCTGGTATGAAGAACTGTGGTAAAAAGTGGGGTGCACGCCGCGGCTTACCAGGCATGTGCCCCCCAATTAGGCAGCCTTAAGCAGAAGAGCTCTGGAAAGGAACATTTTGATGCCTAGTTTGTATCTGCCTAATAAGGGGCCCATACGCGGGGAACATTTAAAAAACATGCCCATTTGGGGGGAGTTGTCCACCTCTGCATTCTTGGTAATCAATTGACAATGTGAGCATTTTAAGAGGTACCATAAGAGGGGATCCTTAAGAAACCTGTACCGTTTTAAGGTCTCTGATTCTATTTGTTCGCCTAGTCATATAAACGTGTAACACAATGAGACCAAGTGTCCGAATAAAGGGTCTCAGCTCCGGGAAGGGACAGCGGTGTGGCAGACCAACAAAGTTGTGCAGCACTAGCACAGATAGGAGACACACGCACACAAGTATGAATAGCAGAGAGCGCACAGGAATGGAGACAGAGGAATGGTATCTTTTGCATCAGGGACCAACAGCGATGCAAATAATCCATATTTCCACCTTCGAGGCCTATCCTGGTCTGAAGGCGTCCTCAAATTATATTAAGACCCTAGTTGTTGTGCTAAGTCTCATACTCTGCAGTAATGGTGATTTGATCAGACAATATATATGCCGATAGCGCTTACACCATCTAAGTTCTTATGCCTTTCCTTCCAGGTTGGGTTCTAGGGCAGTCTCCTTGCATTCAGATTTAGTTTAAATACATGTTGATTAGGTTCGGTTGGGCGGAGCACAGTAATTACAGGGTCGGAGGAAATGTGCATCTGGCTTGCTATAAATTTGCCGTTGCTGCATGTTGAGGAGCCAGGTTGGAATCAAGGTTGGACATCCTATCTGTTATCTGTGTCTCAGCAGATGGGCGTATAATGGCTTAGTGTACCATTGTTGCATGGCTGCCTACGTCTTGATTGTGCTATCAGCGAGCCAGTTCCCTACTGTTTTCCAATTACTTGAACGACATTGACAGCGTGGCTGATGGGGTGCAGGGCATGCATACTAGTATCCCTGGTTTTATTGTCACTGTGCTGATGGCCGGTCAAGTTTGAGACAATATTGGGCTAACTTGCTCAAACATGAAAAGCTTCCACTCTAGATGACGTCCCTGCTAGCCCCTAGATGATGATGATGGCGTACTACATAGGTCCAGGGAGATAGCAAACTCCCTACTACGAGGTTGAAACGAAACTGGAAGTTGATAAATAAAAGGGAAGCAAGAGAGGCAGCCTGGAAGCGATAACAAAAAATAGGGGGGACAACCAAGGCATAACAGTAGGAAAATCACCCCCTACTATCTGCCCCTACACTAGAGTGATGTTAACCTACGCTACCCTTGGGTGGCTTGTCAACACCAAAAAGTGAGAGGTGATACTCATTCAAAAATTTTGGGCATGGTGTGCGACAAGCAGATCAATCTGAACACTGCAGCTGCTGGCGTAGCACTTCGTCCGTTCTCAACAGCAGGCTCGTTCAGAGTCAACCTTGCCAACAGGTAACATGCGTACGCGTACGTATATATGGCTTCTCAAGACTTACGCAATTTCTGCTGGTATGTATGCGATTCAGATTTGGGCCACTCCTTACTTACAACAAGGCAAAGCAAGAGGTGGACAATCCCCTGCAGAAATGACTGCTGGCAGTGTTGAAGAGGATGTTGGAGGTCAGAGACACCACGCCCTCTTGGTGTGTCATGCACGAGTGCGGAGCGGAACCCCTACAGTTCATCAATTGGTTTCGTGCGGCTTCAGACTTCAGACTTCGTGCCCAAATCCTACGTGCTTTGAGACAGCGTTATGGAACCAAAGTAACTCCCCCACCTGTGACCTGTGTGATGCTGATGATCCAACATCAGATAAAACAGGAATCAGTTGAAATGCGGTTGGATTTCAACTGCGGAAGTTTCCAGGATGAACAGCATGCTATTTTCCACTGCACACTCCCCCAGACAGTGTCTCTTTGCTCGCAGGAGATACGAGTCCTTATTCTCAGAGGCAAGAGCACAGGAAGCTTCTACTTTTTTGGCTTTATCTGTATCGGGTAGCCCCCATTGTAGCCAATGTAACCATTGTATCGGGTAGCTACCCTGAAAGCCTAGTGGCCCGTGGTCAGGCCAGACTCTTCGGGGTCGCGGGTTTGAATCCGCCTGGTAGCGTGAGTACTTCGCTGTCCGGCCGACAGCAACGTCTCCATACCTTATTCCTTCCTTGTGGTGTTAGTACCCCTGCGTAGTTTATCTTTTCTTTCCTGTAAACCCTAACTCTAAACTCTTTTGCACCAGAGCAACAACAAACTCTATTCTTTTCTGCATGAACTGATTGTTTTATATGAGCAGGCTAACAGTCATACGCTTTGACTGAAGGCCTTTCCTTGTAAACCTTGTAAACCTTAAGCCAGAACATAAACAAGCTTTATTTTCCCTCATGAGCTAATCGCTTTTTATGAGCAGGCTAGCAGTCGCACTTCTTGACTGAAGGCCTTTTTTTGTAATCCTCGTTAACTTCCATTCAAAGGGGTGGGGTCGATCAATGTGCGCTATTGCATGAACTGGGCATACCACGTTTTGTTCTGACGTCTTTTGTAACAGTAGTGAACACGCTTTGGCAGACAGGCCACACACGTCTTTGTGGCTCGTTAAGACGTATGTTATTCCTGCTGGCATGTTTGGTAGTCAAGTATGGGGTACTGGATTCTTGCAGGCAGGCAGGGAGTTCTCTAGCCCGCTGTCTATGCTTCATTTGCATTTTCTGAAGGGCACGTTAGGTGTGAAGCAGTCTACCACTAACTGGGCTGTACTCCGAGAATGTGGACATGAACCGTTACAATTCTTCTGGTTTCGATCAGCTGTCAAGCTTTTCAATAGTATGCTTAATACCAATAGTGACACTTTGCGGAGGGTAGTCCAGGCTGATTTCGATTTATAGCCTCGTTCAAGTGCCTGCTGGACAGCTCAATTGCTGAGCGCTTTTCAGGGACTGCGTGGGTGTGAGTTGTATGTATGAGCTGTTCAAACTGGGCATGCTATTCCCATGCAAGAGTTTACTGCAGATTTGAAGCATAGGATGAAAGGTGTTTGGAGAGACGCTGAGCTGGTGGACCCCAACACACACAACAACAAACTGGCCACCTATCATTCTTGGTTTGCCATCCCTTTTTCTAGAAAT
>Ga0307947_1001320_pt1 | contig 19422 bp, 18 predicted proteins | sample OrgLakmetagen232_FD_201840 | JGI IMG/M metagenome (GOLD analysis project Ga0307947, IMG submission 201840) | Saline water microbial communities from Organic Lake, Antarctica - #232 | ecosystem: Environmental > Aquatic > Non-marine Saline and Alkaline > Saline | place: Antarctica: Organic Lake...
CCCCGCCCAGTGTAGTTCACCCCGCGCGGCGCCCGCATATTTTAAGTTAATTTTGGGTTGGCCCGAAGGGCCAGCCCAAATTGGTTTCGGGCAGACCGGAACTTGCAGGGGCGCAGCCCCTGCAAGTTTCGGGCAGACCGCATTATTTTAAATTTAGCTTAGGGCAAAATTTAGGTACGGGTAAAGGCAAAAGTGGACATGGCAGCCGCGGGGCGCTGACTCGGGGAAGGGGGAGGGGGAGGGGAGGAGGGAGGAAAGCAGCACCCTGAAGGCGAGGGGCCAGCTGAACCAGGAGAGGCCAGCACGGCAGAAGGGGGGGACGCGATGGAAGTTGACGGGCAGGGTTGCCCTCGAGCCCCCTCAGCCACAAGCACCCTCTTTCGTCCCAGTCCTTCCGAGTTCAGCTCCCCCTGCTCAGCCTCCTACAGTGCCCTCTGAGCCAGCCCCCACAGAGCCCCCTCCCTCACAGCATGCAGCTGCTCAGCCCATGGGCATTGTGCAGTTTTGCACCCTGCTGCTGCACAGGCTGGTGGGCGTTGCTGTGGACAAACCACAGGGCAAAGGGTGGGCATGTTGATAAAGTGCATTTGCAAGCAAGATGCATGGAGAGCATGCAAGCTGTGCGCGCAAAGAGTGTGTCTCCCACCTCCAGGGGCCTGCGCTTACCCCTTTCTCCTTCCCATGCAGTGAAATTGTTGACCTCACACAAGATGATGAGGAAAAGAGAAAAAGGATGTTGTCAAATAGGCCACACGCAAGAATTGGGTGGAAAAGTTTCCCTGGATTGAGTGCGGTTGCATGGTGCTAAACCAACTGCACAAAAAGGTTAGCCAAATTGAGATTGGGAGGCTTGAAGATGGTATAGATGATGGTGAGCCAGATTTTGACTTTGCTTTATGCGCTGATGATGGCAGTGATGATGATGATGGTGATGATGATGTTCTATGGCTTGAGGATGAAGAAGGCAGTGGTGAAGTTGAGGATGAATTTATTTTTGCTCTTGATCCCGACAGTGTGGCAGTTGTTCAAGTTGAAGGTGAAGCCTCATTTTTGGAGAACATTTGATATTACCAATGTAACAAGATACTGCCTCCTCCTCCTGTCCCCCCGCCCTAAGTGAACCTCATAAAGGCCTTCAAATTTATTGAACACTCACACACCGGAAAAATTTTGAAAGGCAAAACCGCAACTATTTCCAAAGCCCCTTAGGGCAGCCCGCACTTATTCTCAACAAGGCTTAGGGCAAACCGGAACTTTGAAAATACGCCTGAACAACACTGGTTGTATCCCTCACTTCATTTTTGCACATGAAACAACGCAGGCAGCAGGTGGCTGCTTTTGGCGCTGCCCTCCGATCCGGCCAGCTCGACATGCTCCAGTTTCAACTGCACACAAAGGTCAGCGCTCACATTCTGCATTTGCTCAACATGCTCCAGTTTCATTTGCTCGACATGCTGCAGTTTTAAGTACACACAAAGGTCAGCGCTCATATTCTGCATCGATTACTGCTGTGCTGTTTTTACTGGTTGCTTATGCCGACGTTAAGTGACTCGCATAAACCACACTTTAATATCAAGAAGCCCTCATTAGCTTACACTCTGCTACTTTCGATTTTATTACAGTTGCAGTTTCCGTTTCCGTTTGGTGTTTTGAGGTTTTACCTTGTTCTCATAGGTCGAGCAGCCATCCCAGGCTGAATGCCTTTGTAATTCAAACTAAATCTGACTAAATCGATAAATTGCCACAAAGGTACTTGCCTCCAAGGTACGCGCCTACAAGGAATATATTTAGAAAACTGCCTCCTGGCTTTGAGGAGTGCCGTTTGCATTGGCATTGAGACTGATGCCTTTCAAATGTCTTGCTGCAAACTACAAGCTCACGTAGACTCTTTAGTTCTAGGTTTGGCCGATTCTCTTATTAAAATATATGGGTTCTGTAGAAGTGGCATCTGCAACGCTTGAAGATGGTGCCTCATAGTGCCTCTGACCAATAATGCCTGCTGGCACGGCATATTTGTTGTCACGCAGGTACCTCTCACCACCACATCCATTGTGCGGCTTGTTTCTTATTATTATGGGAAGAGTATGAAAAGAATATGAGGAACTGTGTAAGCACTGAATACTCCCACGTTAATCAGAGTTAAGGAGCCACTCAAGTACCAGGTACTGTTAAACACCCCACCACAGAAAAATAAATTGTTTATGGGGATCAGGAGAGTTGCAGGCTTGGCCTAAAACTGGCTCCTGGCGAGAGTTGGTAATCGTATTGGAAAGGGCACGTCTGGTATGGACAAGCTTAGCAGAGGAGGGCAGATTGCACGTGGAGCTTGGAGGTGAGCTTCTGTATTCTTTCAGGACCAAGACCCAAGTCTTGATAATTTTGCCTCGAACACAGTTTGTTCTTCGCACCGTGTAGGGATTCTCTGTGGCTGACTTCCTGGAGGCAATTCAGGAGCAAACAGACAAAGAAAGGGCCGGAAGGGGGCAGACTCCGATGGAACAGTGAGAAGGAGGCTGGTCTGAACTGCAAGAATGTGCATGTCATATTTTTAATGGGCTGAGAAGCATAACATGTTTACATCGTAGCTTAGCACCTCACCAGGAGTTGTACAGTCTGCCATGCCCAATCATTGGCAGCAACAAATCGTGTGACAGAGCAGTTAAGTTGGTTGACAGTTGAGAGTTTCTATTTGTCTTGTTCAATAAGCTGGATTGCCAGTCTTATTGGTAACCTTATTATCTTCTGGATTTGATAGGTTTGGTAATCAATTTACAACATGGAACTCTAAGAGGTACCTTTACTCCTCAAGAGACCCTGTGCCGTGTAAGGTCTCCGATCCTATTTGTTCGTTTATATAACGTGTAACCACAATGAGGCCGAGAGGTCTGTCTGAGTCATGGGTCCCAGCTCCGGGAAGGAGCAGCAGTGTGGCAACCACGCAAAGCTGAATAGACACAGAGTAGTAGACACACATACATGTGTGCAGAGAGGAGCGCAAGGGCATGAGCCAGAGAACTGGTTGAAGCAATAGGGACCACGCGATGCAAAGAACTCACTCCTTTGCTTGCTGGGTGGTTTTTCCACCTTGGAGGCCTTTCTTGGTAATTTGATATGACAAGTCGGCCTTTTTTTGAACACAAGCAAAACAACACCCTAATAATTTTGCCGGTAGCTGGCAGTGTCACCGCTGCCCGTGTTCCTTTTTGTTCTCTTGCTACCTGGTGTTCGTATCTAAACTATTACTATCAATGGTTGCAGTTTGGAATAACCTCGCATCTAAACTAGCGCTTCAAGTTGCATATAAAAATATAACAAAAGTATCACTCGTGGGGCTTGCAAATGAGGGCCAGCCTTGCATGGCAGGCTAATACATTTGCCAGCCTCAGCCAACAACAAAGTAAAAAAGGAAACATGGCTATGCTGATTGTGTTAATCCAGTGTGCTTTAGAGTTAAGGCAGTTAGGTGCCAGTACCTGTAGGCCCCTCACCGCCCAAATCAAGCTCAGGCTACTGCTTGGGATGAGAATTGGGGGAGTTGCGTGCAGAAGCGTCCATACCCACTCTTTGGCTGTAGTCCTTATTCGCAAGTAAGATTAGCGTTTCTTTAGCGGCCTTCAGTCAGTAGCGTTGAACTGAGCCTTTACAAAAGAAAATCAACTAGTTTAAATAGAATGGAATAATTTTTACAATTACTGAGGAAAAGGAGCCACTTTTGGACCGGGTATTGTACTCCCCCACCAGAAAGAAAAAACGGATCATCAAGAGGATTGCAGGCTTGGCTTGAACCCGGCTTCTGACTCAGGATGAGTATTGATAATGGTGTGTCTTGAAAAGAGCACGTCTGGTAAGGACAAGTTTAGCAGTTTAGCAAAAGTTGAAAGCGCCCTTCTGGAACAACATACAAATACCACTTTCCAAGCACTCCTGGGAATTGCAAATAATTGCCATATGGAACACCAGGGCAGGGTCTGCCTCAATGCTCACAATCAAGACTGGCTAAAATAACTTGCCAAAGAAATCCCTTAGGCAAGTGGGAAATTCGAAACATACATAACCATCCCTACCAAACAGCCTTAGGTTCCGGACAGCACTCAGGACTCAACAAAATAAATAAGCTACCTGCCGTATTGTTTGTTTTGTTCAAACTCTGCGGTATTGTTCAAACTCTCGACAAGTCAAACTTGCCCCCTCTGCCCACAAGTAGACAGTGCCCTGCACATCCTTTCTGGGTGCCAATACATGCAAATAAGGAACATGATCACCGAAAGACACAATTTAGCATGCCGCATAATCTTAAAGGCTATTAGCAAAACAGGCTCCTTAGAATCATGAATTGTCTCCAAAGATATAGGCAGCAACGAACGGATGACCATGCAAAATCTCAAATTTTGAAACAGCTGAATGTAGAATTGTTCCCAAATGGCTCTTCCCACCCCGCTTCCCAGATAAAGAGAGATTTACCGCCAGATTTTGTGCTGGTTACTCCCATCGCTGCAAAAACACAAAAACAACAATCTAATGTAGGAGGTTGGGTTCTTTGGAGTGGCAGGGGGCAATTGAGGGAGACTGGGAGCACCCCAGCAGCAGCCACCACCAGCCACTAGTACAGCACCAACCCCAGACAGCACCGACCTAAAGACCACAACAAAACTCGGCGCGACATCCACCTCGTCGAGATCAAGTACTGTGAGGACACCAGACCTCAGAACCAGCTGAACGCCGCAAAGGAACAGCACAAAGACCTTTGCAACATTCTCCAAGGAGCCTCCGTTACTCTCCACATCATCCTTTTGGGTGTGGGCGGCACCATCTACAACACCTATACTCTGAAGCCTTTCAAAGAACCGGGTCTCGATTCTCAAAGAGTTAAGAAGCTTGCCTCCAAGCTCCATGTGCACTCTGTGAACTTTGCTGCTAACTTGTCCATACCAGACGTGCCTTTTCCAGTACTGTTATCAACTCTTACCAGGAGCCGGTTTCAGGCCAAGCCTGCAACACTCTTGATCCCCATTGATTTTTCCTTTCCTTTTCGCGGTGGAAGAGCTTTACGGTACTCGGTACCAAAGTGGCTCCTTTTCCTTAATTAATGTGGAAAGTGGCTTTCACTGCCTGCGTAGTTTTTTTATTTCTTTTTCTTTAGCAGCGCAATTGACAAAATGCATATGGAACTAAAAGCAAATTCATTAACTCTTTGAGGCTCAGAGTGTGAAAGTTGCAGAAGGTGCCAATCGCACTCAAGAGGATGATATGGAGGGTAACAAAATCTACTTGCAGAGGCAAGTTGTCACACACCCTAGCTACAGCACACCGTCTACTGCTGTATGTCACGACGGATCATGGTACCAGCTTAAGCATGGATTGCAAGTAGTAGCCACATCCCCCCTATTTAACATGAAGGTGTCAAGGAAACTTGAGTATTCAATGGAAGTGTGTGTGTAAATAAAATATCTCTTTATTTTTTACGCAGCAGGGAAACCTGCCTAACCCGCAATCAAAAAGACAACGAAAAGAATCAGATATGCAAGGTAGATGTCACTGAAAGCACGTGGGAATCACTGCCGCCCCTCCTCTTGATGGCAGCGTGAGACTTAAAACATGTGTGCAATGCGTAGCGCCATGTTTGGCTAGATTAAGGACCGTGGGTCTGCACCATGTCACAAGACGAGACATACACTTGTGGAGTGCAATGCAGCAAACTGAGTGGCTCCAGAGAAACACCAATCGAGAAAAAATAGGTCGGGTCGACAGTGTCCAGCCATGACTTTTGCATTTAATACACCGGTTGCCCTTTTTAATGTTAAAAGCGTTGTGTGAGAAAGTTCCCATGGTGATAGTTTAGTCTACAACAGTCTAATTTTCATGTGAATGTCTCTTCTGTAATTTCCGCCAGCTAAAGATTGATCAGAGTTGTCAGATCAAATCACCGTCACTGCAAAGTATATACGACTCAGCACAACGGCTAAGTGCCTGTTGTAATTGATCATTGGTTGCGCCTTGGACCAAGAAATGCCTCTAAAGTGGAAAAACTGTCCAGCAGAGAAGTGAGTTATTTGCATCACTGGTCCCTAATGCTTCTGCCGGTTCTGTACATCCACGTTTGTGCGCTCTCTGCTCATACCCGTGCTCTTTTGCGTGTGTCTATCTCTGCTATTGATACTCATCTTTGGTTGGCTACTATACCGCTGTCCCTTCCAGGAGCTGGGACCGTTTGCTCGGACATCCTCGGTCCCATTGTGTGATATGTTAATATGATTCGACGAATAAATAGAATCAGAGACCTTACATGATACAGGATCTCTTAAGAATCCCCTTAAAATGGTACCTCTTAGAATGCTCCCATGTTGTCAACTGACCACCAAAACTACCAAATGCAGAAGCTGAAGTTTATCAACATGACTGGCACATCCAGCTTATTGAAGAAGACATACATACACTCTCAATTGTCAACCAACTAACTGCTTGTCACACGATTCGTCGCTGCCACTGATTGAGCGTGACAGGGCTCATAAATTTAGATTCACAGGTCACTGGCGGTAAGCAAGAGAGCAAGGATAGGAAACTAGCAAAATTAACAGAAGCAAAGAAAAAAGCATTAGGATGCAAAGAAAAGAATAAAGGCTGCGCTGGAAGTAGTAACACATGATCCAGTGTGATTAAGGAAAGTTATAGAAAGAGTGCAGATAATATCAATTACGCCAGCATAAATTAGGAAAGGATGTTGTTTTGTGTGCTGCACCATTCAATGGATGCAGGGCCATACAACATTCCACCTGTAGGATAAAATGATTTCTCCTTCCTGCTGACTTTGGGCCCGAGACTCTTTTTTGTGTTATTCTCTCCGCCCTTTGTCTGGCACGGTGGGATTCTGTACGGCTCAACCCATGGGTTGACAGTGTTCTTTCCTTATTTATGCCGAAAGTGTTTACAACATGTTTTACTGTTTACTTTTTACTTTTTGAACAAAAAGGAATTCTTACCACCGAAACCTAATCACATATCATTTAGTATCAGGCGATTTGTGTGCAGAAGCACCAGTTTAAAAAGAAAAGAAAAGACTCCGCTGGTAGTGATGACACAGCCAACAGATTTACGTAGGTGCCCGTACCAGGCAACCCCCCACCATGTAAATACAAAAAAAAACTAGTGTGGGTCAGGGGGGTTGTGTGCCGTGGCACCCAGACCCACACCATGACTGTTGTTGCTTAAGTTGTATTGCAGTGCGTGCATATCTTGTTTTTATGAGTGTAGATGCATGTCAGATGGAGTGTTCATTCACTTTGATTTTTAATACTATGATGGCAATCCAGATTGAGGTCTACCAGAGGTTTTGTCTGCATGGTCTTTGTAAGTAGTCCCCATTACTCCAATGAGGATCACGTGGAGCTTGACCTCCCTATATCCCTATCTATGTCATAGTATGTAATGATGTAATGGGACGCATAAGAAGCAAGCACCTAAGAAGCAAGCACTACGCCAGGCTCCTGCCAGCGGCTAGCCTCATCAAACACCCCCACACGCACGCACACGACAAGCTTGGCAGAACAAAGCAGCAGAGCGTCGTCAGAAGAAGATCTGCATTACAGGAGGCGCAGCAAGGCCGCCTACTAAGATAGTCCACAAAATATTGACAAGTGCCTGATGTGTTTCAACAGCACAGGCTGCTTGCACTCAGAACGGATCCGTTTCCAAAAAAATTCTGGTCTGGGCTTCTGAATCCTAGTACCGTATTAAAGTCTCGCAAATATGCTTTCAGCGAGTCAGAAGTACTGGCTCTCGTCAAAAACCCATTGCCCCATATTTTTTTAAACCATATTTATTTAACTTCCGGATCCAGTGCTCCGTTAGACTTCGGGTGAATTATAAATTTGGAGGTTTCCATGATGGGGTGTCCATTTTTGATTAAACATGTTGAAATATGTTTTCTCAATTAACGACTTATAGAGCTTGGACTCGCGTACAAATGAGCTGACCATGACAAGATCTTCCCCCACTGTGCCCCGCTCAAGGGTCAAGGGGAGGCTACCTTTAAGAGTTAAGAGTCAGTCCTCCCTCAAACAACTCCAGCATGGAGGTGAAATGCCGCAGCAAATCCCCCCCCAAATGGAGCAAGGACTCACAGAGCAAGGGCAGGGCGTTGCCCAGTCCTCCTTCTTCACCATGTAGGTGAAATGTGCTTACCTACATTATGAAGGGCTTGCCAAGTCGGCATGAATAGTATTCCTTCACTCACTTATCCCAATGCAAACACGAAACGGTAAACCATCTCTTTGCAGTTGTGCCTGTGTGGCGTACATCCTCTTGAGCAGCCTCATGAAAAGGTTCTGCCACTCAAACCCTGCAGCGGTGGCAATGTGGCAAGCAGAGGTAGGCCAATGCCTGCATGTCAGGTGGCCATATAAGTGCATTCACAAGTACGCATGCACACCCACCCAAGTACATGCACACGCACGCACGCACACACATACACTCATGCACAAAACACTCCCATGCACATACACATACACATACACGCACACACACATACACACACATGTACACATACACACACACACACACTCTCTCTCTCTCTCTCTCTCTCTCTCCCTCCCCCTCTCTCTCTCACACGCACAAACACACACACACATACAGACAAGCACGCACACGCATATGCACCCGCACTTGGGCACACACACATATGCATGCTTGCACAGAAACACACACGCACACACACGCACACACACATACAAACAGCATGCATGCATAGAAACACACACGCACATACACGCACACATACATACAAACACACGCACATGCACATACACACAAGCACACACGCATATGCAGTGCACCTGCACACGCATGCACACACGCACAGAAATACACGCATGTACACTCACGCACACACACATACGTACACATATACACACACAAACATGCATGCTCGCATACAAGTGACACAGCAATACTCCGCATAGATGCACGCACTTGCACAGATCACGTATTCCGCACGTCCTCCCAGGTGCCTCTCCTTTTGAGTCAGATGAGTGCCACCGCATTTTTTACGGCGATGGTGCTGAACCTGACTTCGTTCCTGTTTGAGGACTCGGTTGCAAAGCGCCAACTCGCGTTGCTGTCCTGCACGATAAAGGCAGCTGCGTGCTACTCTGACCTGCTGCTGTCCAGTGGGCAGCTGCCGATCATTTTTGATGCGCACGGGTCTCTGTGAGTACTGTTGGGTGTAAAAGTCTCATCAGCCTGATGCGAGGCGTGAGCAAACGCCTATGCATTCACTTGTTCTGTGCACAGCAAGCGTGTGAACAATTGTGGCCCAGATGAGCAGTTATACACATCTCTCACGCGTACGCATCACACTGGATACATGCGTGCTCAAAACACATGATGTGCTCACGCCAGATTCGTGCAACACAATTATGTATTCACACGCACCTACGCACACACTGGTGACCGAACGCGCTTGCACACACACACACACACACACACACACACACACACAAACACACACACCTCCATGCACCCACTCGACACCCACTTTTAACGCATGCGTAGGCTCATCCCCCACCGCTACGTGCAATGGGCGGTGACCACCCCCCTCATGGTGCTCATCCTGTCCAAGCTCTCGGACTTTCGCTGGCAGCGCACTGCCATAGTGATGGGTGCTGATTGCGCAATGGTGCTGATGGGTCTGGCGTCTCACTTCCTCCCCAACCCGTACCACTGTAAGCTGCCTCTCACAGACCGGTGCAGGAATGCTGCGTAGTAGTGCCGAGCACTTAACTTTAATACCGTAGTGCCTCTCATATATACTCTCTGCTCTGCAGCAAATATGCTGTGTAGTATTGAATGTCGCAAAAAACATATCACTCTCTGAACTTGGACACCATGTGGAATGCTGCTCTGGAAAGCGTTCACAAGGGCCTATCGACAGAAAATAGTCTTTTCTTGTTTGTCAAATGGTAGCCGCCCAAAGACCACCCTATAAACATAGGGTGGTGAGCTTGAACGCACCCCACATTGTCTACGGCAGACTGTGTGATGGTCCTGGTGGGCCGTGCGCGTCTTTTTGCCCACCTGCCGATTCGGGCGACGTTATGTACCCACGCATGCATGCACATGCGCTTGCGTGTCGATAAGCTGTGAAAGCTGCCTGCGTACAGGGCTGCCCTTTGGCGTGAGCATGTGCCTGTTTGGCTACGTTATGCACAAATGCATGTGTGCAAACTATGTGCGTACAGGGCTGCCCTTTAGCATAAGCATGTGCCTGTTTGGCTACGTTATGCACAAATGCATGTGTGCAAACTATGTGCGTACAGGGCTGCCCTTTAGCATGAGCATGTGCCTGTTTGGCTACGTCATGTATGAGCTAGCTGGCATGGTGGCCAGCGCCATCAGAGAATCCGGAGACTGCAAGGACTGCGTCAATTCCAAAAACTCCCTGGTGTTCATCTACGTCTGTACGCTGCTCATTTGGTCGCTGTTCCCGGTGGCCTGGATTGCCACGTGAGTGGGTTGTGTGTCTCGTGTGTGTGTGTGTTGTGTGTGTGTGTCGTGTGCGTACGTGCGTGTGTGTGCATGTGCGTTTCTGTGCGTGCATGTGCTTGCATGTGCACTTGTGCGTGTGTCTTGCTTTAACTTTCCTGGAAATGTTGGCACTGGAATGCGTTTGCTTCAGAGTCTGTGAAATGGACTCGTTGCAGTGCCCGTGTGCTGCTTGTTTCTCTGACATGATGTGAAGAAATCAGGAGCACTGTTCAATTATAGCCTGTGGGTGGCAGCGATTGTTATGTTATGTGCATACATGTACTGCGCAAAAGACAAAGATGGTATCAGTCCGATTACTCATTCAGCAACGGTCTTGCCACGGCTAAAGTAGTTAGCATGCAGAGGTGTTATAATTAGTCAAGCTATTTCTTATTTGTTTTGCTGCATCTTTTTCTGGCCTAAAGGCCCCTGTTTTTCCAGGCGTTGCATGTTTTGGATGGAAGTACGCACCCTTAAAAATGACGTGCACTGGCCCTTGCCAGAGATCTTTCCAATCATGCAAAAAAGTGGACGCCCCATCTTAAAACCCTTGCTGCTTTTACGGCGTCTGCAAGCATGCAGAAACGTAAATCAGAGTCTTTGGAATAGAAACCTTTTCGTTTCGCCCTTCCTCTCACGGTCGCAGGTACTTCAACCCTTCCCGCATCTTTTTCAACAACACTCTCTTGTTCTTTGCAAATTTTGGCGCCAAGGTGGGTGCCCCCTTGCTTCGTAGAAGGGCTGTCTCTTACGCCCGCAGTTCTCGCGGCAGTGCATACGTCATGCTCGTTTAATATCCGTCTTTTTGTGTGCCCACACTTTGTGCATGCAAGGCCACACCCTAACACTCCTCCACAGAGCAGAACAGGCTCAGTGTCAAAAATAGATTGCCAGGTTCCCAGCTCTTGACTTCATCATGTCTTCATCAGAAGCCAATGTAAAGGTGTTGTTGTGGCTCTGAACCCTGAGATACAGATAATTTCTAGCCTCCGTCCAAAATAAAAGCAATGCTCCAGATGAGGTAGTTGCGCAGCCGTCCCTTATGTCTGTTACCAAGGGAAGCGTAATGCAGATTTTTAGATTCCTCGATGGCTCCTCTTCCTCAATGAATGTGCAGAGTGGCTTTCAGTGCTAGCGCCGCTTTTCCTTGTTTTCAAGCTAGACTGAGAGGAAGCAGTTCATGCTTTGCGACCTGACACGTGAAGTGGAGCGTTTGCACACAAGTAGGGTTGGCCATAATGATATATATCCGGCGTCAATACGGAATGTTCTGCAGGGAAATCACCAGATATACGGTCATATACGGTCAGGCCTGTGCACTTACGCCGTAAAGTTGGGTTCTGGACCGTAATTACGGTACCGACCGTAATTACCCGGTACAGTACGGTCCAAATTGCGGTCGGCCAAAATTACGGTGTCAGACCGTACAAGACGGTGCCACCGTACAGTACTATTGTGACCGTAATTTCACCGTTTTGCTCCATTTTCGACCCAAAACATTTCTTTTCTTTTTGCATCAATTGTCTATGAATTAAGCACAAATTATCAAGCAGGAATCAAGTACTGCGTCTGACTTTGAGTTTCCATGCAAGCCACTGCTGGGCCTTCCCAAGCTGATGCAGCTCCAACCAAACCTCAGGCTCGTTCAGGGAAACATTGTGTGGCGTCCACATGTGAGAGGAGCATGCTGGAGGCAGAAAATGGGAGGTTTTGGGGTTGAGAGGCCTTTCTAAGGCTATTTTTGCACTGGCAGCGCCAGCTTGGCACCGTACCGTACACCGTACAGTAAATTACCGCAATCATGGTAAAATACGGTCCCCCAAAATCTTATACACGCCTTGAGTCACAAAATTACGGTACGTACAGGAAGGCGCGTACCGTACCGTACACCGTACAGTGCACAGGCCTGTATAGGGTGTATATATATGGTTATGCCACCCTACGCAAAAGGCGTATGTGGTAGCTGCAGCTAAGTGCCTGATCTTTGTGTATTCAAGAACTTATAACCGTTTATGATTCAGGCTTTAAATGTTACTATTACCTTGCTCTGAATGCAGTGCCTTCTGCCGAGCAGTTAGTCGATTGTTTTTTCGTACCTCATCCTGATGCCCCAACACTACTGGTTCCATTACATCTCTATCCTGGTACCCTACATCATCTGGTCCTTATTTTTGTGCCTACTCCTGATCCCAAAGCCATCCACCCTAAGTATATGATAACCCTACGTCCTTGATCCTGATACCCAAAATCATTGTCTCTTTCATTCGTAACCCTCATTCTCGTAATTTCTCTCTGATCCTCTCACTCCCCTGATCCTCAATCATATCTCTCTGATCCTCTCACTCCCCTGATCCTCAATAAAATCTTTCTGATCCTCCCAATCCCCTGATCCTGAATAACATCTCTCTGATCCTCTCACTCCCCTGATCCTCAAGAACATATCTCTGATCCTCCCAATCCCCTTGATCCACAATGACGTCTCTCTGATCTTCGTAACATCTCCTGTGCACTCCTCACACAGGTGCTGTTTTCATCGTCCATCATGTACGGCAACTTCATCACAATCGCGCAACGCCGCATCAACGCGCGCTTTAAGGAAGAAAATAGAGATCGTATCCAGGTGTGTGGGCAAACTGCTTGTATTTGAGCTTGCAAGTGTATGTGTTTGCAAATAATGTGCATTTGTGTGTTTGTGTATGTGTGTGCTTGTGTGTATATGTGTGTATGAGCACATGGGATGGCAGCCTTGTACTGCTACATCTCCCACTCAAAGTTTGTGTTTGCAGCTATTACAGCGCATTCTTAATTAATTTCACATTTCAACCAAGCTTAAAAAGGGTTAAGCGTTCACCATCTTCATTGCAGCAATCATCTACCAAATGCTGCACATCCTCATTTGTTGACCTCATTTGTTAAATCACCATCTTGGCCTGCTCACTAACTCTTTGCGAAACGCGTGCACACACATACACACACACATATTTTCTGCCTCAACTTGGGGATCCGTCTGCAGATCATCACAGATTTGAAGGAGGCAGTCACACGCAAAGACCAGTTCATGAGTCTCATGAGCCACGAGCTACGCACACCCTTGAACGGGATCATTCAATTAGGGGACGCCTTGTGCAGGGGGGCAGGTGTGTGGGAGGTTGTGTATCTGCATTTGTTTGTGTTTGTGTCTGTGTATATGTGTGCGTGTGTGTATGTGTGTGTGCACGGTTTGTGTTTGTGTCTGTATACATGTGTGTGTGCGTGTGTGTGTGTGTGTGTGTGTATGTGCACGCAATGCAAGGGTGGGTGTGTCACACATGCATGCCAAGGCTGTCTTCCTCTGATTCACATCATCCATGAAGGAACTTTTCCTGCAGAGGGGCAGAGGTGCGGGAGGATGTGTGTGTATATGTGTGTGCGTGTGTTCATATGTGTGCGTGTGTGTATGTGTGTGTTTGCGTGTGCATGTGTGTGTGCGCGCAACGCAAGGGATGGGTGTCATACATTTGATGAACCCTGCCTCTGGGTTGCATCATCCATACAAGGGGATGCCTCGAGAGAGGTGTGGGGGGGGGAGGGTATAGAAAGAGCGTGCGCAATATAGGGAGTGTTTATTGTGTGGATTTTTGCCTCTGGGCCGCAGTATTCATATGAGGGCTTAGACAGTGGTTGGTGTGTGGCATGTAGGCTTCAAGCTGGTGTGCCGCAAGAACTGTGCTCACGCACACTCCTAGGTCACACATTATTGGGAGACGAGGGTGCTGAGAGGTGATGGTGTGTACAGAGTGACGGTGCAGCATGCAGTGGTGGTGCAGCATGCAGTGACGGTGCAGCATGCAGCGACGGAGCAGCATACAATGATGGTGCAGCATACAGTGACGGTGCAGCATACAGTGATGGTGCAGCGTACAGTGATGGTGCAGCATACAGTGATGGTGCAGCATACAGTGGTGGTGCAGCATACAGTGACGGTGCAGCATACAGTGACGGTGCAGCATACAGTGGTGGTGCAGCTAAAGCAATGTGCCACTTTTTTAAGCGCAGCCCAAAAATTATCATGTGGGGTTTACATACAGTATTCTTGGCAGGGAACTCTTGCAATTCACGATTGTGTGTGGTGGGGGTGGTGCAGATGCACATTTCTGATTGCCCTCCCTGTATGGTTTCCACACAGGGAGATCCTTTGTGTTTCGTCAGGTCAGGGGATGTAGAGGGTGACACCTTAAGCGTGGCTTTTTGTAGTGTGAAGGGGGGCTGGAAGTTTGAGTGCCAGTAGCCTTATCGAGGTCACTGCTGCCCATACGTAGTGGCTGGAATTGCACGAGCACTAAAACGTGCCACACATGCGTCCACGTATAAACGCAATGGCCGCGACGTACGCATGTTGGTGTGTCCATGCGTGGCTGCTTGCAGGTGGCGAGCTCAATCCTAAAGGACAGCACTTTCTCCGGACCATGAAGAACAGCGGGTGTGTGTGTGTGGATGTGTGTGTGCATTTTTGTGTGTCGGTGTGGGTATGTGAGTGCGTGCACTGAAAGCGTGTACACGGCACTCTTATTTCTTGCTGCCACTCTTGTGACAACCTTGATAAGCTCGTATATTTAAGAAGGAGGCCCCTGTTTGAGAGCTAGGTTTAATCTTTTTCGCAGGGTAGTGTGTGTGTTTGCTCAAGGGAGCCTGTACAAACCAAAAAAATCTCGGTTTCCTTCCTCATGCATTTCAAAGAGGAAACAGCACACACTGTGGGACCATTCCCCACATCAGTAATATGGAATACAGCTCGGGTTGGCCAGAACCATATAATATATGCAGTGTTGGAGTTGCTGAGGTGGGGGCACGTTCACACACACATATATATTTATGCGCACACACACATATATGCACACACGCGCACACACACACACACATATGTATATGCACACACACACTCACACATGCACACATTTGTAATCACACTCTTGCACACAAACACACAGAAATGTGCACACATACAAACTTACATACACGCACGCACACACGCACGCACGCACATGGACATACCCGCAACACACACATATATATTCACACACTACTGCTGCACAGGAGCAATAGTGGGCGGAAGAGTATTGGTACCAGGAGTAGCAGGTACCTGAAATGAAAGATGGCAGGAAGACGGCAGGGATGCGTGCAATCGCACATATACACACAAACGCAAACACATGACACAAAGACACGCACACACACGTGAGCACAGCCCACACACATGCAAACACACGTCTTGCAGACCTACACATGCACGCACGCACGCAGGCACACGCATCGAACACACAAATACACGTACACATTTGTACTTGTGCACGTCATGCCCGCACAAAGTATGATAGACATAACACAGAACGTGGAAATAACACTAAGGGTTACGGGGAAGCAGCACGCACAGGAAATGTCAACGCACCAACAAGCCACGGGAAATCAGCGAGCCCAAGTATTGGAAAAGAGCGTCCAGGGTTGCGCCGAAGCCTGGATTCAGCTGCGGGGCCAATGCCTGCTTTCAGGCCAGAGTTGCTTGGAGGGGATGGGCCGAACAGCACTGGGGCACGACAGCCTTCAAGGGGATCAGGTGAGAGGGGGGTGGTAGGTGCTTGACCGTGAGTGAGGTAACAGAGCTGGTGAGTGGGTGGGTAGTTGCTTGACCGTGAGTGAGGTAACAGAGCCCAAGGTCACAGTCGGCTTGAACGTGTGAGACAAGCTGGTGTCCTGCCGGCAGTTGCTTGGACGTGAGTGAGCTAACAGAGCTGGTGTCCTGCAGGGCTGCATACTTGGAAACACTAATTGCTCTCAAGGTATCGGTCTGGAGCAGGGGGCTGCCAGCCACCCTCCAGATCCCCACTAGTTTTCTCTTTCCTTTGGTGGGGGAGACTCACGGCACTTCGGGCCAATGTGTCTCCGTTTCCTTAATTGATGCAGGGAGTGTTTTGCTGCCTACGTTATCTCTTTTTTCTTTCTACATAGTGGGCCTGAACGTGTGGAACGAGCTGGTGTCCTGCATGGTCAACCAGTGCCTGTGTGAAAGCAGTGCTCACTACGTATGCACAATTACGTGTCAGTGTGAGAGCACATATCACATATACCATCGGCAATGAGGAAAAATTATATGTAGTGAAGTGTGGCAAGGGACTCCTTTTAAAACATGGGAAGATTTCGCAGTCACGTCAGTCAAGTATCCAAGTCAATGACTAGCAAGGCTGTCTTTATAAGGCTTTGGGCAATCAGCTAAGCCTTCAAATCCCGACTAACACGCAGCTGTGCAAAGCTGTACATTACGCATCATTTGATGTGGTCGTACATTACGCATCATTTGATGTGGTCGTACATTACGCATCATTTGATGTGGTCGTACATTACGCATCATTTGATGTACATTACGCATCATTTGATGTGGTTGCAGGGCCCTTTTTGCTTCTCTCTCTCCTTTCTGGCCCACTCAAGAATATTGTTTCGTTCTATTCAGCACCTCCAAACACTGTATGAACAAAAGTACATACACACCTGCACAAACACGCTAATTGCATGCGCAAGCACTCCTGGCCTTTGTGTAAGCCTGGCAGGCAAATCAGACAGCTCTCCTTTGCGTTTACATACACACACAAACACTAAACAGCCCGATTTGCACCTCACATGTAAGCACACATGAGTTCATCAACACAGGACACACACACACATACACACGCACACTAAACAGCCCGATTTGCACCTCACATGTAAGCACACACCAGCGCATCAGATTAACACAGGACACACACACATACACACGCACACTATACAGCCCGATTTGCACCTCACATGTAAGCACACACCAGTGCATCAAATCAACACAGGACACACACATACACACGCACACTATACAGCCCGATTTGCACCTCACATGTAAGCACACATTAGTGCATCAACACAGGCACACACATACACATATGCACAAGCACACTAAACAGCTCGATTTGCACCTCACATGTAAGCACACACCAGTGCATCAAATCAACACAGGACACACACACATACACATATGCACACGCACACTAAACAGCCCGATTTGCACCTCACATGTAAGCACACATTAGTGCATCAACACAGGACACTCACATACACATATGCACAAGCACACTAAACAGCTCGATTTGCACCTCACATGTAAGCACACACCAGTGCATCAGATCAACACAGGACACACACACATACACACATACACACATACACACGCACACAATACAGCCCGATCTGCACCTCACATGTAAGCACACACCAGCGCATCAACGCAATGCAGGCCGACTAGACAGCCCTTCTATAACACATATCCTGCACCCCGCGTTGAGTGAAAAGATCAAGGACATGGTGTTTGTGGAGGTGCCTGCGTGCGTGGACCATTCAGAGACCAACTTAGAGCAGCAACCTCTTAGGAAGCAAGGTGCGTACATAATACCGACTGTGTTTGTATGTGTTTGTGTGTGCGTGTGCGTGTGCGTGTGCGTGTGCGTGTGCGTGTGCGTGTATAGAGCAGCAACTTCTTAGGAAGCAAGGTGCGTACATCATACCGACTGTGTTTGTGTGTGTTTGTGTGTGCGTGTGCGTGTGCGTGTGCGTGTATAGAGCAGCAACTTCTTAGGAAGCAAGGTGCGTACATCATACCGACTGTGTTTGTGTGTCTTTGTGTGTGCGTGTGCGTGTGCGTGTGCGTGTGCGTGTGCGTGTGCGTGTGCGTGTGCGTGTGCGTGTGCGTGTATAGAGCAGCAACCTCTTAGGAAGCAAGGTGCGTACATCATACCGACTGTGTTTGTGTGTGTTTGTGTGTGCGTGTGCGTGTGCGTGTGCGTGTGCGTGTGCGTGTGCATGTGCGTGTGCGTGTGCGTGTGCGTGTGCGTGTATGTGTGTGCCTCCTGTGAAGCTGACTGCTGTAGGGCTGCATGCCCAAGCGTGAAAGAAGCCCTGCTCCTCCTGCCCCTCTCAGCTTGCCTGTGCAACACACCTCTGTTGTGTCTGTGTGTGTGGGGTGTTGTGTGTGTGCGTGTGCGTGTGTGTGTGCGTGTGCGTGTGTGTGTGTGTGTGTGTGTTCAACCTGCCCATAGAGCTGCGGAATGAGATTAAGCATACAGCTTGTCAACAATGAAAACTAACTCGTAACGGCCGACCAATTCAGAAGTACACAGCACTGAGACCCGTGCTGTTGACAGCAACACCTAAATGTTGATGACGTGACGCAGGCACAAATGCCAAAAGGGATCAGAGAGTGCAACCAGTTCATAAAGACACAGCACTAAGGCCTGTGCTGTTGACAGCAACACCTAAATGTTGATGACGTGACGCAGGCACACATGCCAAAAGGGATCAGAGAGTTCAACCAATTCATAAAGACACAGCACTGAGACCCGTGCTGTTGACAGCGACACCTAAATGTTGATAACGTGACGCAGGCACACATGCCAAAAGGGATCAGAGAGTGCAACCAGTTCATAAGGACACAGCACTAAGGCCTGTGCTGTTGATAGCGACACCTAAATGTTGATAACGTGACGCAGGCACACATGCCATTAGGGAACAAAGAGGAGAGAAGGCCCCTGCAGCGGCCGTGGGGGTTGTCGCTGCAGCTCAGCCCGAACGCCACCATGGAGGTGCCCCTGCAATGTTTCAGCAGGTACGAATGTTTGTATGTATGCATTTACGTGTGTGTGTGTGCGTGTGCGTGTGTGTGTGTGCGTGTGTGCTGTTGCACAATTCGAGTGTGGGTGTGGGTGCTACGTAGATGAGGGTTACTGCTGTACCTACGCCTGGACGCCCACGATATGTAGTTTGAGCAGGGTGTGTGTGTGCTTGTATGTGGGTGTGGGTGAGAGTGAGGGTGAGGGTGGGAGTGAGGGTGAGGGTGAGGGTGAGGGTGAGGGT
>Ga0307947_1001322_pt1 | contig 19410 bp, 21 predicted proteins | sample OrgLakmetagen232_FD_201840 | JGI IMG/M metagenome (GOLD analysis project Ga0307947, IMG submission 201840) | Saline water microbial communities from Organic Lake, Antarctica - #232 | ecosystem: Environmental > Aquatic > Non-marine Saline and Alkaline > Saline | place: Antarctica: Organic Lake...
TGCACATTGTGAACATGTGAATGCACAGTGTGAAGATGTGAATGCACAGTGTGAACAGAGGGTCTCCCCCTGTTGGTTGCCAATATTTGCTTGGTAACCTGTGTGCGTGTGAACGTGCGAATGCACATTGTGAACATGTGAATGCACAGTGTGAAGATGTGAATGCACAGTGTGAACAGAGGGTCTCCCCCTGTTGGTTGCCAATATTTGCTTGGTAACCTGTGTGCGTGTGAACGTGCGAATGCACAGTGTGAACATGTGAATGCACAGTGTGAAGATGTGAATGCACCGTGTGAACGGAGGGTCTCCCCCTGTTGGTTGCCAATATTTGCTTGGTAACCTGTGTGCGTGTGAACGTGCGAATGCACAGTGTGAACATGTGAATGCACACTGTGAACATGTGAATGCACAGTGTGAACGGAGGGTCTCCCCCTGTTGGTTGCCAATATTTGCTTGGTAACCTGTGTGCGTGTGAACGTGCGAATGCACAGTGTGAACATGTGAATGCACAATGTGAATAGAGGGTCTCCCCCTGTTGATTGCCAATATTTGCTTGGTAACCTGTGTGCGTGTGAACGTGCAAATGCACAGTGTGAACATGTGATTGCACCGTGTGAACATGTGAATGCACAGTGTGAACAGAGGGTCTCCCCCTGTTGATTGCCAATATTTGCTTGGTAACCTGTGTGCGTGTGAACGTGCGAATGCACAGTTGGAGGAAAGGAGCGTGTGAACAAGTGGATGCACAGTGTGAATGTTTGAATGCACAGTGTGGACGTGTGAATGCACAGTGTGAATGTGTGGATGCACAGTGTGAATGTTTGAATGCACAGTGTGAACGTGTGGATGCACAGTGTGGACGTGTGGATGCACAGTGCGAACGTGTGGATGCACAGTGTGAACGTGTGAATGCACAGTGTGAACATGTGAATGCACAGTTGGAGGAAAGGAGCATGTGGACGTGTGGATGCACAGTGTAAACGTGTGGATGCACAGTGTGAACGTGTGGATGCACAGTGTGAACGAGTGGATGCACAGTGTGAACGAGTGGATGCACAGTGTGGATGTTTGAATGCACAGTGTGGACGTGTGGATGCACAGTGTGAACGTGTGAATGCACAGTGTGAACGTGTGGATGCACAGTGTGAACGTGTGGATGCACAGTGTGAACGTGTGGATGCACAGTGTGAATATGTGTGGATGCACAGTGTGAACGTGTGGATGCACAGTGTGAACGTGTGGATGCACAGTGTGAACGTGTGGATGCACAGTGTGAACGTGTGGATGCACAGCGTGGATGTTTGAATGCACAGTGTGGACGTGTGAATGCACAGTGTGAACGTGTGGATGCACAGTGTGGACGTGTGGATGCTCTGTGTGGAAGTGTGAATGCACAGTTGGAGGAAAGGAGCAGGTGTCGGAACTGTCAGCAGCATTTCATTTATGTAATGGGTCGTTTTAGCAGGAGCAGGTGCTAAAACTGTCAGCAACATGGATCGTTCTAGCAAGCAGCGTGTGCAGTGTTCTGCGCTCTCAATTGTGCAGAGTAAGGTATACGCAATGCACCTCCACATGGGCGGCCTACCCACATCAAACAGCCTCTTGCATTTTGCAAGTGAGCAAACACGATCTGGTTTTCTCACAACACATGCACGCATAAACACACCAGATTCGAAATGAGAAATCACAATCTGGCCTTCTCACAACACATGCACATTATGCACATGCACGCATACACACACTCAATATGCAGTATTTTACGCGCGCACACACATACACGCACCTGTTGATACACGCACACTCAAACTCACACACGCGCACACACACTCACACACACGTGCACTCACACACACTTATGAAAACAAGCAGGCACACACAAATGCACAGGTGCGCACACACACACACGCACACACATACACGCACACAAAAGCATATACACTCATCACACACCGCACTGTCCCACTCACATCAGATAGCTTTGCATTGAATTCCGTGGTGAAGACCACATCATCTTCTGTGATCAAAAGTGGGAGATCGGGCTGGCCCAAATACTCGGGCACACCCAACGCTGTAATGTATGTGGTTTGCGGGCTCAACACCTGCAACACGAAAATCAAAAGAAGGAGCAGGACGTGCTGCATTGTTTTGTTTACAATTAGTCACGTCAAACAGATTCAAGGTCGTGGTGTATGTGGTTTGTGGGCTTAACACCTGCAACACGAAAACCAATAGAAGGAGCAGGGCGTGCTGCATTGTTTTGTTTACATTTAGTCACGTCAAACAGATTCAAGGCTGTGGTGTATGTGGTTTGCGGGCTCAACACCTGCAACACGAAAACCAATAGAAGGAGCAGGGCGTGCTGCATTGTTTTGTTTACATTTAATCACGTCAAAGGTTGTGGTGTATGTGGTTTGCGGGCTCAACACCTGCAACACGACAATTAATAGAAAGAGCAGGGCGTGCTGCATTGTTTGCATTTAGCCAGGTCAAACAAATCCAAGGCTGGGTTCCCTTTTCTTTTATTTTTGGAGCAGCTTCAACATTGAACAAAAGCGTGGTGCTGAGCTGAGTTCCCTTTTCTTTTATTCTTGGAGCAGCTTCAGCACTGAACGTTAGTCTGGTATTGAGCTGGGTTGCCTTTTCTTTTATGCTTGGAGCAGCTTCAACATTGAACAAAAGCGTGGTGCTGAGCTGAGTTCCCTTTTTTTTTATTCTTGGAGCAGCTTCAACACTGAACAAAAGCGTGGTGTTGAGCTGAATTCCCTTTTCAGTTATTCTTGGAGCAGCTTCAACATTGAACAAAATCATGGTGCTGAGCTGAGTTCCCTTAACTTTTATGCTTGGAGCAGCTTCAGCACTGAACGCGAGTCTGGTATTGAGCTGGGTTTTCCTTTTATGCTTGGAGCAGCGTGTGCGCCTGTGGGGGCGGGTTTTCCCATATATAAAATTCTCTCACTGAGGATCCGTGACAGGAATCGGGTTCTGAGTCCCGGAGGGAGACTTTTCTTCTTCCTGTGAATCATTCCTGCCCCTGCTGCCCTTTGCACAGACCCGTCAGGTGTTACGAGGTTTAAGAGTTGGGACCATAAAAGCACACAAAAGGAATGAGCTAGGTTGGCCAGAACCGTATATGCGTATATGCACATTGTAGATGACCGTATAATTGGTAATCTTCCTGCCAAAAATACCGTATGTACACAGTTAACCGTACATACATATCGTTCTGGCCATATGCCGTACATACGGTTCTGGCCAGCCCTAGGAATGAGGCGCTCTACTAGTGTTGGTAGACAGGCAGTTAAAAGCCTATTGTGAAGGAAGACACACAGATAGGGTTGGCCCAAACCACACCTACATGCGTGCTTAAGGTGTGTATAAAGGCATTTTTGGCAGGGGATTTTGCATACGGGCATGTACTGTACACTGTACAGTATGTGAATTTTTGGCCCTATACTTTTTTACAACACACCACACTGTGATCGAGCTGGCAGGCACAGAAAAAAAACTGAAGTGCTGAGGCACAGACGAGCATGTGTGCGTGTGTGTATGTGTGTGTATGTGTGTTTGTGTTTGTCTCAAGGATAGCACGCACACACTTCCTTCATGTTATGGCACAGAATCAAAATCTGCTGGTTGAAGCACGCTTTGTTATCCACAAACAGTGTACAGAAAAAAACGGCACAACCACACAGACGAGCACGTGTGTGTGTGTGCCTGTGTGTGTGCGTGTGTGTGTGTGTGTGTGTGTGTGTGTGTGTTGTGTGTGTGTGTGTGCGTGTGTTGTGTGTGTGTGTGTGTGTCAAGGAACGGCACAACCATACACTTGGAGTGGTTGGCCACGAAAACAAGGAACCACTGCGTCAGCTTCGTCACTGGTCCTTTTATGGGGAAACTGGCAAATGGGCGGTGCTACTTTTTTACGGAAAAGCAGGCAAACAGGCACATTTGTAGTTGGGGCTGTTTTCAGAGGGAGAGACGGTAGACGAAACACGTCAAGACTGCCAGGCACAAAAAATTCTGTGTGCTGGCTGAATCACAGTATGGTGATTTAAAAGGTGTACCGTTGGCCAGAACCGTATATCTGCACCGTATATGACCCTATGTATGGTGATTTCCCTGCTAAAAATACCGTATGTGCACCGTATATACGTTTAAATGTATGGTTCTGACCAACCCTAGCTAACATACATCAGCAAATGTTACGAGCCTCAAACCTCACGACAGGCAACGCACATTCCAAGGGTTGGCCAGAACCATACATTTATAGATATATCCAGTGTACATACGGTATTTTCATCAGGGAAATCATCATACATAAGGTCATATAGGGTGCAGATATACGGTTCTGGCCAACCCTAGAAAAGTATTTTGGCACATTCACTTCCACAGGCACGTGGCCCCAGTGTTCACGTGCTGTGTCTGAAGCGCGGGTTGTTGAAAAAAGAAAGTGTTTGGCGCACACAAACCACACACTCAAGGTCCACTGACGTGAAAGAAACAAACATCCACGTGCTGTCTGAGGCGCAGGTTGTTGACCAAAGAAAGTGTTTGGCGCACGCAAACCACACACTCAAGGTCCACAGGCATGAAAGAAACAAACATCCACGTGCTGTCTGAAGCGCAGGTTGTTGAGAAAAGAAAGTGTTTGGCGCACACAAACCACACACTCAAGGTCCAAGGGCGTAAAAGAAACAAACATCCACGTGCTGTCTGAAGCGCGGGTTGTTGAACAAGAAAGTATTTGGCGCGCACAAACCACACACTCAAGGTCCACAGGCGTGAAAGAAACAAACATCCACGTGCTGTCTGAAGCGCAGGTTGTTGAACAAAGAAAGTACTTGTGCACACACACACACACATACACAAACTGCGCACCGTGAGCTCCTCAGGCACAAAAAATACATTCACGTGCTGGCTGAAGCGCAGGTTGTAGAGCTCGGGGGGTACGTTGGAGGCGTTGTAATGCTTGCACCAGGCGATGGACAACGAGGCAGGGGCCATGCCATGGAGCAGGCCATTGAGCAGGGTGTAAGAGAGGCTCTTGGCCCAGTGCGGCCTGATGTGGATGAAGTACAATCAAGAGAAGACAAGTTTGAGTATGAAACTGTGATGTGCGTATTGAAATTTTTGGTTTGTGGCGGGGCAGTTTTATCATTGTTCAAATGTTTCAGAGCACAAGGGGGGGGAGTATTGACATGGGTTTTGATTAGGGTTTGCCGGAAAATATACATACAGTTATACACGGTGTTTTTGGCAGGGAAATCCCCAGATACACGGTCATTTACAGTTTATACATACGGTTCTGGCCAACCCTACTTATAATGTCTTTAATGATGAGCTCACAGGTTGTAGAGTCGGCCTACAACTCTGCAGCCTGTGAACTCAGTACTGCAAAAAACGCATTTATACATTAAAATATGAAAACGCTGCAAAATTCCTGCGGGCCCCATAGCAGAAAACTCATCTTCTTGTTGAGTGCAGAAAAGCATTCCTCGCCCCCTTGCAGAAAACTCCTCTTCTTTTTGAGTGCAAAAAAAGAATTTCTCCCCCCGGAACTTTCATTTCCCATCCCGAGGGGATTCTGATGCCATGAACAAGAATGTTAATACGTTTATACCAAAAAAAGAAAAAAGGATACAATTTGCGGAATCACTTGTGCTACACACAATCACACATCTACTGAATGCAAACTGCCGCTGTCACACGTCATATGCCACACGTAACACAAGTTCCTGGTTACCATGAATGCAGCTACAAAGTTGTTATTGTGTGATGATCATTGTGTGTTGATCAATGTGTGGTGACCAATGTGTGATGATCATTTTGTGTTGATCATTGTGTGTTGATCATTGTGTGTTGATCCTTGTGTGTTGATTGTTGTGTGTTGATCATTGTGTGTTGATCATTGTGTGTTGATCATTGTGTGTTGATCATTGTGTGTTGATCAATGTGTGGTGATCAATGTGTGATGATCATTGTGTGTTGATCATTGTGAGTTGATCATTGTGTGTTGATCATTGTGTGTTGATCTACTAGCTACCCTAGAAAGAAGGCTCTTTGGCAAAATGACCAAATGGTAACACAGCTCACGAGTGATTGAGAAGCTGGACTGTTTAGGAAGGGCAGTGTTAGAACATAAGTGAACACTTACGCATTTATGCAATTGCAGACATGCACACTGAAAAGTTAACGGACGTAATCTTTTGCGCAGGATGTCGACGTTCAAGGTTGGCCAAAACCATATATGTACCGTGTAGGTAAATACGGTATTTAATGGCGGGGGAATCCAACCAAGTACACAGCCACATACGGTGTATATATGCGGTTCTGGCCAACCTTATAATGCCAAAAGCACTGCATGTCTACCATACATGTACCTGTACGAATTCTGGCCAACCCTATCTGTCTATGTCGCATCGCACCTCAAATTGCATGAAGTCACGACCCAATGGAAGGCGATGGGTGGCCCGTCAAAGGTCAAACCCTTTCGTAGACCTGAGGCACGAAACGGAAATGTGCCTTGCCACTCATATGTGTACATTCGTTGTGCACATGCGCGTGTGTGTGTTTGTGCACGTGTGAGTGTATTTGTGTGTGTGTATGTGTGTGTGAGTGTGTTTGTGTGTGTATGTGTGTGTGTGTCAAGCAAAGTAAATAACTTTGAGGCCCGGCTCCTCATGACAGTCTTGATCGCTTGCCAAGTTGCAAAACAGGAGGGGACTTGCACCTTGTGCTAGTAATATATACCTGCAGGCATTACCTTCATGTTCTTTTTGGAGCAGTTTTGGTGGGGACAGGTCACGGGCACCCGTCCAATTGGCTTCAAAAGCAGCGTGTGAGGGAGGGGGGGCAAGCAGCAGATTCAGGAGCAGCAGGAGCATGGCCGCACGTGAATAGTGGACGTTGTGCTGCTGTGCGTCCCAGGAAGAGTTTCATGCTTCCTTCCCTGGAAGCATGCACTTGTAGCCCTGTGGGTGTGGACAGGAAGCAAACGTGGCCTCAGCCAACCCAAGCTGATTTGCACTGTGGCACGTGTGCTGCACATGTGTATTTGCGTGCGCCCTGCACGGTCAATGCGCCCACATCTACGTGCACTACACGTGTGCAATGTTACTCAGCCGTTCAATGTGTGTAAAGCAAAATCTGCGTGCATGCGTGCGTGTTGTCCTGTAGGTTGTTGTGGAGGCGTTGTGTGTGTATATGTATATGTGCATGTGCGTGCATGCACATGCCATGTATGTGTGCTTTGTGTGTGGGGGACAGTGGGCAAGAAGCCTGGCTTGCCTTAGACTGACTGTATAAGGATCAGCAGGATGAAAATGACTGCGCACCGGACTGTTCTGCTTCCCCCCGAGCCAAATTATAATGGAATTAAAAATAATAAATGTATATTCTGGACTAATGAATGAATTGTTTTGACAAAGTAAGGTGATCCTGGCTCGCCGCGCACGTAAACGTGTGCGCACGCGTGCGTGCATGCACTGCAAATACACACGTGCTCGTGCATGATAATAGCACACGCACAAATGCATGCAGGCACACACACTCACATAACACACATGCACGCATACACGGACACAAACACACACGCAATATAACCCATTAATAGGCAAACTTCCGTGCCTTCCCCCGAGGTCAGTACGGCCACATTATCACTGGACTTGCCCGACGCGGTTTGATCACTAAGATCTGTGGAGCCATTCAGTGTCTGACAGGGACGAGAAACCTAAGGATAATGTGCATACCTAGGCATGCTAACCCTTTTTATACAGTCAAGCTTGAAATCACACACACGTCTAGTGAAGTCTGAACAAATGCTAGGCTCTTAAGACTGACTCTGGAGTCTTGACATCTAAAATGATAAGCTCCATTTTTTTGTGCTTCTCACAACTACCACATGGATGACTATGAGTAGGGTTGGCCAGAACAAGACATATATACGGTGTATAAACGGTATTTTTGGCAGGGAGATCACCGTATGTACGGGTCATATACGGTATACGGTGTATATATTAGGTTCTGGCCATCCCTAAATATGAGCAGGTCTGCCAAAACAGGCTTGCAACAACGAAATAAAATGCATTGCACGAACACAGACGTGCGCTAAATACACAGTTCAAGTGCATGGCTATGCAAAGGTTGTGGAATGAGACTAGGGAAATGCATTCACACACACTGCACATCCACGGCTTCTTCGGCTGCCTTGTTTTCTTATCATTTTTCTTTGGTATGTGTGCGACCATGCTTGCAGCTCGCCAGCCATAAACTCGTCGTCATCCCTCACCACAATTACACTCCACTTCAGCTCCATATAAGGTGTGTGTGCATGCGCGTGTGTGTGCTTGTGTGTGCGTGTGTGTAGGGGGAGTGGGGGTGCTTGTAAAACGATTGCCATTTATTTGCTTCTGTCTAAACGGGGCCTCTAGATTCTGATGAACATTCTAACATGAGTTCTGCCTGCACCACAGAAAAGAAGAAAAGTATTAGCACAGAATAAAAAGCACGATATCCTTTAAGGAGGGATCTTGGAGTGTAGTGGCTAAAGAGGGATCTTGGAGTGTAGTGGCAAGGAGGGATCTTGGAGTGTAGTGGCTAAAGAGGGATCTTGGAGTGTAGTGGCTAAGGAGGGATCTTGGAGTGTAGTGGCTAAAGAGGGATCTTGGAGTGAAGTGCTCAACCGAAATCCTGGCATTAGGGTTTCTGGAAATACTCTGAGCTTCCATAGAATATAAAAGGAATGCAGGTAGTGCAAACACTACTGACATGGATTAGGAAGCTTCCCCAAAAATTGATAAATGCTTCTTGCGAGCATCTTTCTACTTCACAGACTTCTATGCTTCTAAAGAATAAGCAATACAATATTTGGTGCATCCAAAATTGTTGGCTTGCGTATTCCACTTCTTGGCTTGCTTATCCAAGCATAAATGCCTCTTCTTGAGTTTACCATGCTTATCCTCAAACTCAAGAACAGGAAAAACTTCTTATCCTTGACAGAAAAATTCAGGGAGAATGAAAAAACCTTTGGTTTCCCTCACCCCAAAATTCTTCATTCCCAAAATGTGCAGGTTAGTAAGAATATTTTTTGCCTGGGCTGCTAGGCTTTCGCGTGTTTAGACAGCCACAGCAACGTCACACATCTATGCACACTTATGGCAAGCGCAGCACTGACGCGCGTGCGTGCTTGCGTGCATACATGTACGCACATGCACCACGGGCAGCGGAACACAGACGGACCCTTGACTTGCCCAAACTGCTCATCCAACCCCCCCCCCACACACACACGCACACACTCTCAGATGCAAACACAAATATACATACACACTTGCGCACACACACAAACTAGACTCACGCACACACTAAACAGGTTATACATTCTCGCACTTACAGAAGCCACTCCTTAGCCCTGACTGCCTTTGTGGGGAAGATGTTACGACGAATCACGGTACCAGCTTCAACGTGGATTGCAAGTATGGGCTATAAAAATCACACGATTCGTCCACGCCACTGATTTAGCATGGCAAAGAAGGAAAAACTACGCAGGCAGTAACAATGACGCACCATCTCGTTAAAAATAAAGCCACTCTCTTTCCAGTGCGTGCGTGCCCCAAATCTTTTAGCTGGTTTACTTTGTGTGGACTTCAATGTTTGCGCCAATGCTGTTTTCTTTTGCACATATTTACAGACTACCTACAAATTTCCTGTACTACCCCATGTTGTTAGCCTCATCACTTCAAATCACTGCATAGAAATTTGGCACTGCCCATCCTTCCTACATACACCTTCCACCTCAACATGAGTGTTTGACGTCAAAATCCTGCGCACCTTATCACGCCACGCATCAACATACACCTCTCCCTCAATGCTGAAGGGATTGGCACTGCCCACTTGACCAACAAGGACAACGAGTGTCCTAATACCCACGATGAGTTGCACACCCAGCACAATGAGATCTGCCGAACGATCACAACATGTGCATGCAAAGTTTGACGCTGCCCATTCCACTGGCAATTGCTGCCTAAGGTATGTGAGGAGGGCGGGAGCTTGTCACTGCATGCACACACACCTCCTGCCCAGGTGAAAGCAAAACCACACGGGCAGTGAACAAGATTACCCCCAGTCCTTTCAAACATTATTAAGGAACAAGATCCTCTCAAGTACTGTCAAGATCCTCTCCAGTATTGTCAAAATCCTCTACCAAAACAAAAGTTGATGTGAAAATGAACATGTATGGGTAGATTATGTCACCTATTGAACATGTATGGGTAGATGATGTCACAACAAACCAATAGGGTTGGCCAGAACCATATATATAGAAACTTTAGTTGATGGGAAAATGAACATGTATGGGTAGGTCATGTCACCCAATAAACATGCCTGGGTAGATCATGTCCGTATGTGTCGACATGTCCACATTCATGTGGGTAGATCATGTCCATATGAATGAGGGCAGATCATGTCACAACAAACCAATAGGGTTGGCAGAACCATACATATAGAAACATAAGTTCATGGGAAAATGAACATGCATGGGTAGGTCATGTCACCCAATAAACATGCATGTGTAGATCATGTCCCAACAAACCAATAGGGTTGGCCAGTTACATATATATAGAAACATAAGTTGATGTGAAAATGAACATGTATGGGTAGGTCATGTTACCTAATAAACATGCATGGGTAGATCATGTCCGTACGTGTCGACATGTCCAAATTCCTGTGGGAAAATCATGTCCATATGAATGAGGGCAGATCATGTCACAACATACCAATAGGGTTTGCCAGAAACATATACCTATACAGAAACACAATTTGATGGGAAGATGAACACGTATGGGCAGGTCATGTTAACCAATAAACATGCATGGGTAGATGTGTCAAGATGTCCACATTCATGTGGGTAGATCATGTCCATATGAATGTGGGTAGATTAGGTCACAACAAACTGGTGGTCTTGTCCTTTATTACCAGCTTAAATAATACACGAGATAAGGGAAAAAAGAAATAAGGAAAAAAGAGAAAAAGATAAAACGTCTGATAGTGTAAACATGGATTGCAGACATGGGCTACATCACGCACACACATCAAGTAATGTGAAAAGGAATTTGCATGGGTGGATAATGTTATAAACAGTACTAGCTTTCGCACTGATTGCAGACATGGGCTACTTCACGCACATACATCGTGTGTTTGTCACGGATACAAATTGACAAGGTATCCTTCGTCCTTGTTCTAAGGAAAGAGAAAAAAACCCAGAGGTGGCCGACGGAGGACTGAAAAGGGGGTGTTTATGAAATGTTCCCAGAGTATGCGCACCACAGCTGGCAGTTATAAAGCTTAGCACCCAGAGGTAGCTGCTGATAACACCTGAGCTTGAAAGCTGCCTAATTATTAATACCTAATTGCCTGCAGCGTGAACCCCACTTTTTACCACCAATCTGTTATATCTCACCACCAACTGACCCGATTTGTGTCATTTTTATATGAATAGCCTACATCTTAAATCTTAATGAAGCGGAGCAGTAGTTGGCCAGGTACCCCATTTTGGCCCATTCCCCTTTAACAAATTCAGCAAAAGGGGTGCCAAAAAGGGTGGAAAACCAAGTTCCGCCAAATCCGGTTTTCAGCGTGTCAAACGATTCCTGATCATAAAAGAATCCTGTCGTGTTTTGAGGTGAAAAGAGGCCCTGGGTAGAGTGTGGTGGCTCAATACGTACACATTCAGTGCCGAAATTTGAACTGGATTTCTGTCCAGACCACTGGGGTGGTCCATTTGGCCTCAAACTTCATGAACCATCTAGTTATATTATTTACCTAAACACGGTTTGCATCGAAACAGGAACATTTTCATGACTTTTTCTTTGTTGACCCCCTCTGGAAAAAAACTACGCAGTGATGAACCACTCCCCACAATAATGAAAAAGGAAAAGGAGGCCATGTTAATACTGAGTACCGCAAAACTCCTCCACCAAAAAGAATAAGAGATCGATGAGGATCAGGAGGGCTGCAGGCTTGAGCTGAAACTGGCTCCTGATGAGAGTTGGTAATGGCACTGGAAACTGCGCGTCTGGTATGGACAAGTTTGGCAGCGCAGTTAAAAGAATGTACATAAAGCTTGGAAGCAAGTTTTTTAACTCTTTGAAAATCAAGACCCAGCTCCTTAAAAGGCTCCAGTGTGTGATTGTTGTATATGGTGCCACCCACTCCCAAAAGGATGGTGTGGAGGGTAATGGAGGCTCCTTGAAGGATAGAGCAGAAGCCTTTGTGCTGTTCCTGTGCGGCGCTCAGCTGGTTCTGAGGTCTAGTGTCCTCACAGTTCATGACCTAAATGAGGTGAATGTCTTGTTGAAGATTGCTGAGATTTTTGTGTCGGTGCTGTCTGGGGAAGGTGGATCTTCTAATGGCTGGAGGTTCTGCTGAGGTGCTCCTAATCTACCTCAGTTGCCCCCTGCCACTCCTATGAACCCATCCCCCTTCATTGCTAGTCTGTTGTTTCTTTGTATTCACGGACATGGGAGCAACCAGTACAGCATCTAGACGGCTGGAGGTAAACCTATTTTTGCCTGAGAAGCGGGTTGGAAAGAGCTACTTTGGTATAATTCTAGTTTCAGCTGTATCAGGGATCTGGCGATTTTGCGTAGCCAGCCGTTAGCTGCTACCTATATCCTTGCAGACAAAGCAGGATCCTAGGGAGCCTGTCTTGCTGATGGCTTTGAAGATCATGCTGCATGCTAAGTTGTGTCTTTCAGTGATCATATTTCTTATTTGCGTGTGTTGGCATTCAGAAAGTATATGCAGGGCACTGTTTAATTGAGGGCAGAGGGGGCAAGTTAGGCTTATTGGGTGCTTAAACCATATCGCTTGCTTTTGGTTGTACGGGGTTCCTGCTCTGTGCTTCATAATCATGCACTTCGTTTTAACAGGACATAGGTGCTGTTAGGTAAGCATTGTTAGCGGCTCCATAGGCAGTGCCATATTTGATAAGGGTCTGATATTATTCATGGTAGTTTGCTATGGTGTTGGCATTTCTTAGTTTGCGGAGGGGGTGCATGTGTGCTTGTAAGGCGTCATGGTCATTGGTTAGGTACCAAAGCCTTGAGGTAGGTGACTGGGCTGTGTTTGGTTGATTTTGTATGATTCGGTGCTCTTCATATTCTTTTGCAAGCCAATAGATGTTGTAGAAGGGATTTCCCTCAGGGCCGGCTGTTTTTATAGAGGTATCGGCAACGTCAGAATAGGTTGTGAATGATTTTCTAGCAAGAGTGTCAGCGTATTCATTGCCTATAATACCTGTGTGGAAATTGACTTTGTGGTAATGAATGGGCGGTGGTGACTGGTGGATGTTTTGGCAATGGATTGGAGGACATCTTCCTGGATGTGGTGGCGGTGGAGGTTTGGGTGTGAGAGCTGCTTCTTAATTTGGTGCATTGAGGTTAGAATATCTGTGGCTATATGGGAGTAGCCGTGAATGATCGCGGCTGCTATAGCTGCTAGCTCTGCTCGTGAGATGGCATTGGTTGTGCCTACGCCTCTTGGGTTTACACAATGGGATACTATTAAGCAGGGTGGAATACACCTGATCCTACGTCTTGCCCTTCTTTGTGTTTTTAAGACTACCATCAGTCAAAATCTTGTGCTTTACAGATCAGGTTTGGGCTGGAGCTGTGTGTGATCGCTTTGTCAGAGCACTGGGGTGGTTCAGGGTACTTGTTGTAACATAGGGGCCTTGTGGGGTTTGACAAAGGTGGTCGTTCAGTAGTATCCTTACTTTATAAAGGCCAGGAGTCTTATCAGTGCCAATTGCAGAGGGGTAGGGATCGTTGTGAATGCAATTGATTTCCCACTTTGCCTTAGGAACTTCTTTGGCAAGCTCTTTTAGCCTATATTTGTTGCAAGCATCGAGGCATTTCTGCCTTTAGTATTCCATGTGGCAATGGTCTGCAATTCCAAGGAGTGTTTAAAAAGGGGGTCATGGTCAAAGGGGGATGCCATTTTTTCTTAATGACGGTTATAAAATGGGGGGGAAGCAATTGTGAAATTTAGTTTTGGTTATTAGTCTAATGTTTGGAGGTAGCAATATTTTTGCGTGTGATGAGGCCTGCGAGTTCTGGTGCGAAATTCATGGGTGGTGGGTGAGATGTTGTCACGTAAGCCGCACTATTTTGCCTTTTCAAAAGCCCTTTGAAGAATTTTAAAACGCTCAGGGTGAGCATGCCTTTGAAATTTCGTTTACGTTGTAGATGCAAGCTCCTGTGGCAGTGCACACTTCTGGGAGTATAGGTTTGAGATTCAGTGTCATTTCCCTGGTGCTTCATGAGATCAACGTCAGTGACCAGACATTGCAGCGCTCATTGCTACAATGTCTGCTTGAGGGTTGGTGGGTTCAATGTCAAAATTGGCTTTTATAAGAAGTTTGATGCCATAGGGCTGGTATGAATTTTTTGCTTGGTTGGCTGAGAACCCCTGTTTTGGAAGATCATTAAGGTTTGTGTCTAATGCAGGTTGCGGTAGGTTTGGTGCCGTGGTATGCTCGTCGTACTTTCGGATGCTGCGTCAAAAATTTCACAGGTATTTTGCAATTCTTTTGGCTATTGCTCCCATGTTACCTTCCACGAGACTTTCACCAGTTCTCTTTTGAGGGATTTAAAGGTCCGTTCTCTCTTTTAATTTACTTAGGTTAAAACAGGCTGGGCAAGCCCATGTGTCATTGGTGTCAATAGCCTTTTGCTCGTTGGTATTGTAGCAGTTAGTTTTAAGTAGGTACTGCCAATGGTAGGTATGAATACAGACGTCGCATATGTGCATGCATTTAAAAGGAGGGAGCAAACCCAGAGGTTCAAGTCCTAAATGGTAGGAGCACATTTCACAGGATGCACTTGCAATATCAGTGCTGGGTTTTTGGTCCTATCCGACTGCTTTGATTAGGGGTAGGGCGCATCTTTCTAAACTCATAGGAGCGTAGTACATGTGGTATTGCTTCTGTCTTTCTGGGGGGCCAGCATCTCTACCCCTTTTGTTGCAATTGTAAAATTTCCAATCATCTTATGGTGGACGTCCAGATCATTATGATTAAGCGTATTTATGGCCTCAGTGGGTGTCATAGGGACCATGTCTTTCTTGTACGTCCAGAGTTCTTGTTGGATGTGGGTAGTGCGCAAGGGGGTCAGACTTAGGCTAGGTAGGCATTGGGTTACATCAAGGAGCTTGCATCTTCTTTTTCTTTGGGGTCTGTGTTGTGCATGTGGTTCTACGTAGTCTGTACTCGAAGGTTGGGTTATTGTGGATGCGGTAGGTTGGGTTTATGTTACTTATTTGCTGTGTGAAGGAACTGGTACTATTGTCTTGTGGGATGGAAGGAGTAGTTGTCTGTGTAAGCGTGTGTTTTGCGGGTTGACTGTGGCAAGCGGTATGTGAGCGTGTTATGCATTTGTTGGGACGGCTATTGGCTGGTTGTTCTGTGGAGTGGAGTGAATATTGCGTGTTGAGGAGATGTTGCTGTCTTACTATCTTGTCTCCTAGTATGGGCTCATGATGCTGAGAGTGTTGTGCTGGTGCAGCTGCGTTTCTGTAGGGGATCTCTTTTTTCTTGGTTGTGTTGGTTTAGGCGCACCAGTCATCACAATGGCTAAGCTGCTTTATCCTGGCTAAATCTTAGCTTCCCTAGCCTTTACGTTGAGTGCCTTGCAATTGTGTAGCCAGACATGCCCTCGGCCCGTTGCCTTTTACTCTTTACTAGCGCTGTCTTCCTAAACCTGGAATTTACGTAGGCACCAAAGTACGCAAGCTTTCCTTTCTTCTTTCCTTCCCGTGCTTGACCTTCTTGTATACGTTCTGCCCTTCATCTCATCAACCTGGTTGCCCCCCCTACTATCTTTTATTTCTTCCAGCCTGCCTCTCTTGCTCACTTTCTACTTATCAACTTTCGTTTCAACCTCATAGTGGGGAGTTTGCTATCTCCCCTTGACCCATATAATACGCCAAACAACATCAGCCTCAGGCATGCCCACTTTAATCAATTTTTTTGGCATGAACTTGTACAAGAAAACGCTTAAGGTTATGGACCGCTAACTGGGCTGTACTCCAAGAATGTGGACATTAACCGTTGTCGTTTTACTGGTTTTGTTCAGCTGTTAACCTTTTCAATAGTATGCTTTATACTATTACAGTCACTTTGTGGAAGGTGGTCCAGGCTAATCTCAATTTACAGCCTTGTTCAAGTGCCTGCTGGACTGCTCAATTACTGAGCGCTTCCCAATACTGTGTAAGTGTGAGTCATTTGTACCAGCTGTCCAAACTGGGCGTGCTATTTCCATGCAAGAGTTTACTGCAGACCTGAAGCACAGGATGTGAGGTGTTTGGAAAGACGCTGAGTTGTTGGATTCTAACACGCACAACAACAAGCTGGCCAACTGTTATCCATGTTTTGCTATCCCTTTTTCTATTATTAACCGTATGCCGACTTTTGTACCACGGTATTTCTATCTTGATCTGTTCAAGCATGTTATGCACCACGTCATTAGGCTCCACTTGCGTACGCATACTCTGAAAGTTGAGGCAGCAGCGTGGCTTGAAGGTGGATCTTGCATATGTAACCGGTTCCCTGGTGGAGATGAAAATTTCCAAAACGAGGTGCATTATCTTATATTCTGCCAAGAACATCAGGTTTGTGAGCTGATAAGGTATTCTATATATTGGTTACACCTTTTTTTGAGGCAGGACTTTTCAACAACACAACCCTATCTGCTGCAACAGGTCAACAACCAATTTGTTCATAATTTCCTTTCTCGGCAATACACTAGATTTTTTCTCTTTCTTTCTGAGCTTATGGAATAATTTGTGGCTGACCGAGATCAGTTAGCAGCCGATTAGCCAAACAACCTGGCTGAAGGTCTCCCCCCCTTGTAACCATCTATCTTGGTTAAAGGGGGCACAACTCACCCTTGTAAACACAGATTTAAGAGGGAACATGTGAGGAATGAAAAAAGTGGGGCTCATCATTCCAGGCCCCACCAATTGTCAGTATGCCAATTAAAGTGTCTGGCCGGCTTTGGTGGCAGGATTAATCTCTCTGTAGCCCATTCAAAAACGCCTATAGGCCCAGCGGTTTAACTACCATCAGCATATCCGTTGCCTCCAAAGCAGACAAGTATGGATAGAACCAACCAGAACAGACTTTTGGCGACATTACATGCCATGGCTACTCCATTGGGCCTGAGAGCTGGATTTTATCAGAGGGGGTTATCTGAGGAAATGTCCAAAAATGCTCTTTTTTGCATTTAAGGGGCAACCACTCTCACGTCAATTCACCATATTGAACCCAATCTAGCTTCAAACTGTTGCTGATATTATAATCTACAAAAGCATGTGCTCAGATTTAGGTAAGTCGCCCTGTGTAAGGAATGACAGGACTAAATGCACACGTGGTGTACCTGTACCCTAAATATGTGCTCTCCATGGGGAATGGTGCATATATTTGCATATCTCGCTAACGACTTGCTCTTTTCGCTCCATTGTTTTTGCAATGATCTTTATCTATTATAGGAACTCCAAAACACCAAATATCACTCAGTTTGGTGCGCTAGCTGATCAGATACAGCATATGGCTGCTCAAAAAGCAAGGTTCACGCCGCGGCTGCTGAGGCAAGTGGCCGTAACTGATAGGTTTCAAGCTCAGCTGTATTGAAATACATAGCAGAGCTGAGATTGAAACCTGCCAGTCACGGCCACCTGCCCTAGGAGCATGCAAAAAACATACCCATTCTGGGCCTCAGATAACCCCCTCTGGGATTCCGTCAAATAAAAGTGAAAGAAGAGGATCAACCAAAAACTGCTTTCCGGTGAACCAAATCTCTATGTATGCGCGTATGCCATTTGGGATATGTTACGCGACTGCTCAAAATTTTAAAGGTTCATGGACCGTGAAATTGTGGAGCAGAATAACAGAGGAGCTGTGCTTTGCTCAATGACTAATTTACAGCAAGACTGCTGATGAACACTTGGGTCATTTCAAACAAGTGCTGGAAGGATGCAATTTAAAAGCTCATCCAGACAAAATTGTAATCTGTAATCTGTGTTATTGTTGTATAATGTTAAGGGCACAATGGCAGTGAATGTTAGGCCTACCCCCTAGCGAAGCATAAGTTGCAGCAGTATTTTAAAACCACATACTATTATGTCTGATCGAAAGTGCCCTTCTAAAACAACATACAAATACCACTTTCCAAACACTCCTGGGAACTGCAGATCATTGCCATATGGAACACCAAGGGCAGGGTCTGCCTCACTGCTCACAACAAAGACTGGCTAAAAGACTTGCCAAAGAAACTCCTGAGGCAAAGTGGGAAATTCAAAACATACATAATCATCCCTACCAAACAGCCATAGGTTCCGGAAAACACTCAGGACATGACAAATTTAATAAGCTACTCAATGACCACCCTCGTGCCTCAGAAGGCCAAGATATAACAACTGCCCTAATTAGCACTGACCAACCTCATAATTGTAATATCGACAAAGCACCCCAAAACAGCTCCAGTCAAAACCTAACCCGTAAGGTATAAGATTGGCGGGATTGGACCTACACTGATGGCAGCCTGCAAAAGAATGAAGTAGGGCAAGACACCGGATTAGGCGTACGCGTATACCACCCTCACTTAAATGTTTCCCACTATGAAAGCCCAAAGGGTATGGGTATAACCAACACCATCTCACATGTAGAGCTAGCAGCTATAGCAGCTGCAGTCATTCACGGCTACTCACATATAGCCACAGACAGCCTTACATCACTGCACCAAATTAAAAAACAACTCTCACACCCGAATCTCCATCGCCACCACATCCAAGGAGATGTCCTTCAATCCATTGCTAAAGCAATCCGCCAATCACCATCACCTATCCCCTTCTTCAAAGTTAAGTCCCATGCCAGTATTATCGTTTGTTGGGACGGCTATTGGTTATTTGTTCTGTGGAGTGGAGTGAATATTGCGTGTTGAGATGTTGTCTAAGGTGTATGGTATTCCTGCTGGGATGTATGTGAGTCAGGTGTGGGGCATAGTATATCTGAGTAAAGGCAGTGAATTTGGTAGCCAGTTACAGAAGAGGCATCTGTGTTCCTTGAGGCGCATTCTTGGAGTGAAAACAGCACAATAAATTGGGCGGTGCTTAGAGAGTGCGGTCAGGAGCCCTTGCAATTTTTCTGGTTCCGTGCTTCCATCAGGTTATTTAATAGCATGCTTGATTCCAACAGTGAGACTCTACGACGTGTGCTGAAGGCAGATTTGCATCTGGCTTCTTTTGATAGTTCTTGCTGGTCTGCTCAAGTCTCAAATGCGTTCAATGGAATGCAAAGTAGTGCAATGTTCAAACAGAAAATGCTGAGAGCCACACAGGTTCCCATGCAAGAGTTCATTTGCG
>Ga0307947_1001326_pt1 | contig 19391 bp, 22 predicted proteins | sample OrgLakmetagen232_FD_201840 | JGI IMG/M metagenome (GOLD analysis project Ga0307947, IMG submission 201840) | Saline water microbial communities from Organic Lake, Antarctica - #232 | ecosystem: Environmental > Aquatic > Non-marine Saline and Alkaline > Saline | place: Antarctica: Organic Lake...
GTGCAACAAGTGGCCCCCCCTCCATAGCAGACCCTGTCACCACCTCACTGTTTGTGCACCGTGAGATCGCAGATCATGTGCAACAAGTGGCCCCCCCTCCATAGCAGACCCTGCCACCACCTCACTGATTGCGCTCCGTGAGATCACAGATCATGTGCAATATGTGGCCTTTCCTTCCATAGCAGACCCTGCCACCACCTCACTGATTGCGCACCGTGAGATCACAGATCATGTGCAGTATGTGGCCTCCCCCCACAGCAAACCCTGCCACCATTGCCACCACAGGCTTTGGCAACCGTCTGATCTGGATCTGCAAGGTGAGAGGGACGGAGGTGAGGGTTCAAGCTTCAGGGTCGAATAGGTCAGGTAGAAAGCTATAATGCTCAATTAGGTCAGATAGAAAGCTTTAGAGATCAAATAGGTCGAATAGAAAGGTAAGATAAAATATAGACAATTTGGTTAGATACAAGCGATAAGGGCTAACTCCAGGGAGTTCTCATTGGTACAATGATAGAATTGAAATACACTCTACAACTGCAGGGAGCCGGAAGTGATAAACTTTAAGATCGGTTGAGGAGTATAAAATTAGGCAAGGCAATAGCGGCTTTGAGAGGGATGGAGCCACAAGGCAGCCTAGAGTCTGATTAGACAAGGCAATGATTTTAGACGAGGAAATGACAGCTTCAGAAGGGATGGAGTCACGAGCCAGCCTAGAGTTTGATTTTAGAAAAGGCAATCACAACTTCAAGAGGGAAGGAGTCACGAGCCAGTCTAGAGTTCGATTTTAGACGAGGCAAATCACAACTTCAAGAGGGATGAAATCATGAACCAGCCCCAGCCTAGAGTTTATTTTTAACAAGGCAATGATAGCTTCAAAAGAGATGGAGTTACGAGCCAGCCTAGAGTTTGGTTTTAGACGAGGCAATGACAGCTTCAAGAGGGATGACGTCACGAGCCAGTCTAGAGTTTGATTTTAGACGAGGCAATCACAACTTCAAGAGGGATGGAGTCATGAACCAGCCCCAGCCTAGAGTTTGCTATATGACGAGGCAATGGCGGCTTTAAGAGGGATGGAGTCACGAGCCAGCCTAGTTTGATATTTGATAGAGTCACGAGCCAAGTGAAAGGTGCACGGTCAATGAATGAAGCATGCAGCACCCCGGAGCAATGTCAAAGTGCGCTCGACTAATGCGCGGCGTTCTTTATTTTTGATGCGCGTCGTCGTCCTCCATGGCACAACGTCAAAGATCGAAGCATGCACCACCCCAAGGAGCACGTGTGTGTGTGTGTGTGAGTGTGTGTGTGAGTGTGTGGGTGAGTGTGTGTGTGAGTGAGTGTGTGAGTGAATGAGTGTGTGTGTACGTGTGTGTGAGTGAGTGAGTGTGTGTGTGTGTATGTGTATGTGTGATGTGTGTGTGTGTACTGTGCCTTGGAACAATGTAAGTGTTGCCCAAACTGCGTTTTTACCTGCAGGTCTAGCACATTGAGGCGAGGCACGTTGTCTTCGCCCACGTACCCTCCTTTTCCACGCACGGACTGGTCACCACCACTGCAGAACGCCTGAGTGCCGGCGCCTGAGAGTATTTAGCATCAGCAGACTCCTGAGTGTACTCGCATCAGCAACATCAGACAAGGGAAGCCATGGCCCTCAAATGCACCACACCAGCGTCTGTTTGAGTCATTTGCATCAAGGGCGTGAAAGGTCGCTGCATTAGGCTCAACCACGGATTGGTCCCCACCGCTGCGGAATGTCTGAGTGACGGCGCCTGAGTGTATTCAGCATCAGCAAACACAGAAACAAGGAAGGGAGTGCGTTTGTTCGCTGAGCAGTCTTCAAGCTAGCCCTGATTGAAGGGTCAGGATGCTGTACCTTTAATATTGGTCGTGGCTGCTGGCTAATTCACAATAGGTGATTGAAGGGTCAGGATACTGGATACTGTACCTTCACCTTGATGGTATCGGTGGCTGCCGGTAATCTTAAAATTTGCGATTGAAGGGTCAGCGTGTCGTACCTTCACTGATGATGGCTGCAGACTAGCTGACCTGCTGTGAGGTTTAAGGGCCGCACCAACTTACAGGCTGACACCTGTAATTCCAGCCATACCGGTTTACAAGCAAGCTGACTCTTTACATATGACTTCCTCTCACTTACGGAAGCTCTACAGCCATACTAATAGGGTTGGCCCGAACCATATATATACGGTGTATATACGGTATTTTTAGCAGGGAAATCACCAAATATACGGTCATATACGGTGCATACATACGGTTCTGGCCAACCCTACATACTAACCTACAAGCTACACCACGCCCTTTGTGTCAGATTTAGTTTCAATTTCCGACACTGGTTAATTTTGTTTCACCAGCCAATTGCCATCAGCCAGAGTCTCGGGCTGTAGGCCATCTTTGTAACCCTTGTAACTAGGGTTGGCCAGAACCGTATATATACACCGTATATGACCGTATATATGGTGATTTCACTGCCAACAATACCGTATACATATATATATGACCGTATATATATGGTTCTGGCCAACCCTACTTGTAACCCACTCACCACCGCCCTGCCTGAGCCCGTCCAATCCGTGAGGATGACAGGATGACCACACTGACCTACCCAGCCAAAAACTAACCATGAAGTCGGTAGGCGCTTCGGCCTTAAGATGTAGCGAACATGCGTTTATTTTTGAGGACAGTTGCGCCAGCCTCCAAGCAAGCTAGCTGACAATTTCTGGCCATGAGACCGACACAAACATGCCGCCTGTCTTACCTATGAGGACAACCACACCAGCCTACTAGCAAGCTAGCATGCTTGCCCTATCTGTCAGGCCTCCAACCTGCGAAGCCTACAAGCAAACGTACTCGTCCCACCTGTGAGAATGATAGCCCCGCATTTGGGATCGTCCCGTGCATCAGCAAAGCACCAGGACATCTCCTGGACTGCATGCATGCATAAATGGGGGGGAAATGACGGTTAAGGAAGTCGTGTATAAATTAAGGAAGTCATGCATAAATGGGGGAAAAGTGACGGTTAAGGAAGTCAATATGACGCACAGCCCTCGACCGCAGCAAGTTTCAAGACACTACAGGTGCCCCCTGAACTACTGAAAGCTACAATTTTTTTAATAAGCTTTATCTCTCCTGCATGGCAACATGTAGCGTGTGCACAAAGTGATGAGTGAAGGTGCACCATCTCCAGCATCAGCAAAATGAGTATATATATCCTGTTCTCTGAAAGCGCACACATTGTTGAGACATGCGTGTTACCTCGCAAAACGCAATGAAAACTTGCTTTTCGCGTGCAAGAATTGCATTTGCACCTGAGAGGTAAGCGCTTTTAAGTCAGACAAGCGTCCAGTAAGGGACATCTGTGGGGCCTCAAGCTGAATACGTTCAGAGCTCAACGGCGCATTTGCTGAAAGCTGAAAGCTATGAAATTACAGTACGTAGTAAGATGCAAGGTTTTTGCAAGAAGAAAGGAGGAGGATGCAAGCAAGCACGCACGTTTGGCAAAGTAGTAGGACAATTGGTTGGCGCGGGCGGTGATATCAAGCCAACGATACCTGCATCTAAAGATGAACATGAATGCGACCAGACTGGACAGGTGGTGGTTACGGTGGAGCATAAACCTACTACGATGAATACTCCTCGTAACCAGTAATTGGCAAGGAGGTTGGAGAAGTGAAGTGGACTCAGAATTGAGGAAGAAGAATGACGGTGCATCTTAAACAGCAAACCATTCGTAATAAACGGCAGAGGGGGTGAGATGAACGCGCAGGCGCATCCTCTAACAAGCTGTCATTGACTAAAACATGGAAATAAATGACGACAGGGATTAACCTCATTGACACATTATGAGATTTGTGGAACGGGCTGCAGAAGTGAATGCCGTCGATGAGTTGCTATTTTCTACACTCACCGGTCCTGGGTGTGAAGGCGTTCCTCCTCTCAGGGCGGTTTATGGTTATCTGCAGGCCCATATAATAAGAGGAGAGGAATAGGAGACATGTAGCAGCCAAGGGAGACACCGTCAGTTCAGAAAATCGGGGTTTTGATGCAAGCTTGGGTGCACGCATGTCTGTTGCCAGGGCACACCTTTGCAATCCCTTCTCCTGCAGCCTTATCGTACAAGACCTCCTGCAGCTGCTCCTTAGCCACCACCTCTATCCTCCTCCAAACAGGCGGGCTGCGCGACACTTTGCCGTGGATTCGATCATAAGATGACGCTGTGGGTGCCTGGGTTGTTCCAGACGTAGAGGCCATCCCAATGCCTCTATTGCTGCTAGGGGAAGCGTTGTTGTGGGCCTCTCCCCCCTCCTCTCCCCTCTGAGGCTGAATTGTGCCCACGACTTGGCGTGCAAGCACATTCAACCGTTTATTAGAACGCTCCATTTTGATTAATTTATTTCGTATAGTTTTTGTCAGTATATCTTGCTGCATATAGCTCCATCCACGAAGGCATGCTTAAACCACTTCTGACTTTTGTCTGTCATTTCAGACTCATGTTTGCATAAAATAAGGAATGAGGAGAAGTGCCTGCTTGCTCCTGCTCTGTCTGGGGTTGTTCACATCCGCACGATTGCCATCGCCCTCCCCTTTGCATGGGATACATGCTGATGCGTCTAGCCGTCACAGGGAGCAGAGTGTAGAGGTAGCATCTCAAGCCCCAGGGAAGGACGCCAGCAGTGTTGTGTCACATCAAGACGCGGTTGGCAAACATCACGCAGAACACATTTCCGTCCCTGAGGCCGCGAGTGCCGGATACCTGGATGTTGTGTCAGAACTGGGATCAAGGTGAAGCTTGCTACGCTTGAGCATCTGCAGAACAATATCTCTGAGCGCACAAGAACACATCACATGCGCCTGCGGCACACATGTGTGTCACGTAACTTCATATTTTGAACAACCGCAGGATGTATTACATGTTCTATGAGGCAAGAGAGGAGTCACAGACAAAGAAAGACAAGACGCCTATCGTACTGTGGCTTCAGGGAGGTAAGCCTGTCTTAATTCACCACATGCGCACTCACGTACACGTGTCCACACGCATACAGCTACATAGGCGTGCGCGCGCGCACACACACACACACACACACACACACACACACACACACACAAACACACATACACACGCACGCACACACACACACACACAGACACACACACACACACACAGACACATACACACGCACGCACAAACACGCACACATACATACATGCAGACACACGCACAAACGCACACGTGAAAATGCACACTGCCACATATGCACACACACACGCTCATACACAAAGACAGACACAAACACACTCTCACACAAATACGCACATGCATACATATACACACACGCACACGCACTCACGCGCGCACACACATACATAAACACACATACCTATACATACACACACCATTGCAGGTCCAGGGTGTAGCTCGCTTTTTGGCATGGTACGTGCGTGTAACTGTATGTATGTCGTGTGTGTATGTCTCTGTGTGTGTGTGTGCGTGCGCATGTGTGTGCGCTTGCTTACACGTGCACGCTTTCAACAATTTTGCCATGACCCCCCAGGGTAACCTTCGCACTGTCGATGTTTCTGAAGCCCAAGCACATGCGCTCTCTGAAGCTATCTAAGGTTTAGATGAGCTGCGTTAAAGGATGCATGTATCTGTAATACCAAACGCCGTGAAATTGAGGACCCCCACTTTTACTGCAAACAAGGTTTTATTTGCAGCTGCGCCATATGAAACCTGCTTTGGGATTTATCTGCACTTGGCAGAGCCTCAAAACACACTAAGAACTGGGTCGCAGCACTAGGGTTGGCCAAAACCGCATGTGTACACTGTATCTGACCGTATACTTGGTGATTTCCCTGCCAGAAATACCGTATATGTACCGTATATATGTACAGTTCTGGCTAAACCTACGCAGCACACACTTACAGCCGCTGTAGCTCCTTATATGGGACCTTACTTTTCACCTCCTCTTCCCAACTGTTCATCTCTGTTCATCTCACTCTCTTACATCTTGTTGCATTGGTAAAAGGGTTATCGATTGGATATCAATTCTTGTAGTACTTTGTACCACACACGTTACATGTTACAGATCTCACTCAATATGGAGATCTGATTGGGGCTTCACCCTTCACTGCCGACATCACACTTATTGGGTGGACAATCACATCAAACTTCCACACATGTTACATGTTACATGTTACAGATTTCACTTAATATGAAGATCTGATTGGGGCTTCACCCTTCACTGCCGGCATCACACCTATTGTGTGAACAATCACATCAAACTTAGTTTTCACTTCTCACACAACTTAGAACACGTCCTATTTTGCTCCTCGCCTCACACTGACGTCCTCACCTGCAACTGCACATCAATGGGCCCTGCTGGGTGCTCAAAGATGACCATACATTTACACAAATCAGAATCTGCTCCTCACACAACCAAGGATGTGTCATACGGTCATTTGGGACGTTCAATATGTCAAAATACGCGTTACTTACGGAATACGCGTATAATACGACCGTACTTTAAGTAATTTCAAGAGTGCCGATTTTTGACCCAAAATGGACCCGATTCGTCCCAAAATCACCCAAAACGTCCCCAATTATTTTCCACTATGATATATGTTATTACAGTATAACATAATAGCATACGAAGCTCATTGAGAGGCCGTCGGTGGGGCGGAAATTGCCTAAAAAGGCCAATAACGGCCAAAAACGGCCTAAAACGGCAAATTTTTCAGTTGTATGATACGGCCAGATGTGTACGGTAAAACACATGTTTAATACAATACGGCGTATTATAGAAATACGCCGTATGACACATCCCTGCAACCAACGTTTGCCCACGTCCTCACCTGCAGCTGTACATCAATGGGCCCTGCTGGGTGCTCAAATACAACCATACCTCCAACCTTCAACACAAACTGCAATCTGCTCCTCACACAATTAACGTGTGCCCACTCCTCACATGCAGCTGCACATCAATGGGCCCTGCTGGGTGCTCAAATACAACCATACCTTCAACCTTCAACACAAACTCTAATCTGCTCCTCACACAACCAACATGTGCCCACTCCTCACCTGCAGCTGTACATCAATGGGCCCTGCTGGGTGCTCAAATACAACCATACCTTCAACCTTCAACACAAACTGCAATCTGCTCCTCACACAACTAACATGTGCCCGCTCCTGACCTGCAGCTGCACATCAATGGGCCCTGCTGGGTGCTCAAATACAACCATACCTTCAACCTTCAACACAAACTACAATCTGCTCCTCACACAATTGACGTGTGCCCACGTCCTCACCTGCAGCTGCACATCAATGGGCCCTGCTGGGTGCTCAAATACAACCATACCTTCAACCTTTAACACAAACTACAATCTGCTCCTCACACAACCAACGTATGCCCACGTCCTCACCTGCAGCTGCACATCAATGGCCCTGCTGGGTGCTCAAATACAACCATACCTTCAACCTTCAACACAAACTACAATCTGCTCCTCACACAACCAACGTGTGCCCAATCCTCACCTGCAGCTGCACATCAACGGGCCCAGCTGGGTGCAAAATACAACCATACCTTCAACCTTCAACACAAACTACAATCTGCTCCTCACACAACCAACATGTGCCCAATCCTCACCTGCAGCTGTACATCAATGGGCCCTGCTGGGTGCTCAAATACAACCATACCTTCAACCTTTAACACAAACTGCAATCTGCTCCTCACACAACCAACATGTGCCCACGTCCTCACCTGCAGCTGCACATCAATGGGCCCTGCTGGGTGCTCAAATGCAACCATACCTCCAACCTTCAACACAAACTACAATCTGCTCCTCACACAACCAACATGTGCCCACTCCTCACCTGCAGCTGCACATCAACGGGCCCAGCTGGGTGCTCAAATACAACCATACCTTCAACCTTCAACACAAACTACAATCTGCTCCTCACACAACCAACGTGTGCCCACGTCCTCACCTGCAGCTGCACATCAATGGGCCCTGCTGGGTGCTCAAATACAACCATACCTCCAACCTTTAACACAAACTACAATCTGCTCCTCACACAACCAACATGTGCCCACTCCTCACCTGCAGCTGCACATCAACGGGCCCAGCTGGGTGCTCAAATACAACCATACCTTCAACCTTCAACACAAACTACAATCTGCTCCTCACACAACCAACGTTTGCCCACTCCTCACGTGCAGCTGCACATCAATGGGCCCTGCTGGGTGCTCAAATACAACCATACCTTCAACCTTCAACACAAACTACAATCTGCTCCTCACACAACCAACATGTGCCCACTCCTCACCTGCAGCTGTACATCAATGGGCCCTATTGGGTGAACGAAGATGATCTGACACTCCGCACAAACCCGGGCTCTTGGAACCGCCTGTATGGGCTGCTGTACATAGAGCAGCCTATTGCAACCGGTTTCAGTGAAGCAGGTGAGAGGCACGTGTCTACAAAGTGAATAAACAGATGAAACGTGTGAGAAGGTCTCCGCTGTACATAGAGCAGCCTAATGCAACCGGTTTCAGTGAAGCAGGTGAGAGGCACATGTGTACAGGGGGAATAAACGTATGAAACGGTCTAGGTGGGAAGGTCTCTGCTTTCGTCAAGCAATTTGTGACAGGTTTCAGTGAGGCAGATGAGAGGCACATGTGTACAGGGGGAATAAACGTATGAAACGGTCTAGGTGGGAAGGGCTCTGCTTTCGTCAAGCAGTTTATTGCAACTGGTTTCAGTGCGGCAGGTGAGAGGCACATGTGTACAGAAGGAATAAATGCATAATATGATCTAGGTGAGAAGGGCTCTGCTTTTGTCAAGCAATTTATTGTGACTGGTTTCAGTGAGGCAGGTGAGAGGCACGTGTGTACAGGGTATGATAAAGACAGGAGGGCTTTGCTCTCATTGAGCTGCCATGTCAAAGCCAACGTTTGTCGCCGATGGTGTGCTAGTCCTCCGACATGTACCTCGACAAGTTCACCACGACAGGTTTTAATGAAACAAGGGGGACACACTCATGCGGTGAGATATGGTGGTGCCAGTGCTACGTGACAGTCCGTGCAGGACAGTCTGGGCTGGACGGTCTGGATAATCTGGGCTGGATAGTCTGGTCTAAACGGGCTGGGCTGGACGGTCTGGATAATCTGGGCTGGATAGTCTGGTCTGGACAGTCTGGGCTGGACGGTCTGGATAGTCTGGGCTGGATAGTCTGGTGTGGACGGTCCGGGCTGGACGGTCTGGACAGTTTGGGCTGGCTAATCTGTTTGACGGTCTGGATAGTCTGGGCTGGATAGTCTGGTCTGGACGGTCTGGGCTGGACGGTCTGGATAGTCCGTGCTGGACAGTCTGGGCTGGACGGTCTGGATAGTCTGGTCTGGATAGTCTGGGCTGGATAGTCTGGTCTGGACGGTCCGGGCTGGACGGTTTGGACAATTTGGGCTAGTTCATCTGTTTGACGGTCTGGATAGTTTGGGCTGGACGGTTTGGGCTGGGCGGTCTGAATAATTTGGGCGGTTGATGTGTTTAGCGGTCTGGATAGTCTGGGCTGGACGGTCTGGGCTGGGCGGTCTGTGTTTTTATTGATGAGCAGCCTTTTGCGACCGTTTTTTCATGAAAGTGATGCTAAGCCATGATGCTGGCAGCACATCCTCTTTTTTGTGTTAGCAGCTCATTATGGGCGTTTTTGAGTATCTTAGTGACATGCCTTGTGAGTGAAATGCCTTCTTAGTGAGATGGGTAGAAACGGAAAGGGGGGGGACCCACTTCATGTTTAAAAATCCTGCACTGTTCCCAATGCCCCACACACTCTGACATAAAGGAGGGTATTTGACATTAATTAGTGATCAATTCAGCAGGGCATTCATTAGTGATCAGGAGGAGCATTCATTAGTCATCAAGAGGACATTCATTAGTGATCAATTTAGGAGGGCGTCTGACATTCACTGGTGATCAATTCAGCAAAGCGTCTGACATTCATCAGTGATCAAATGTTTGATGCAGGCAGACAAGCCATCCCAGACAACGAGGTCAACGTTGCAGCCGACCTGTACGCAGCGCTCAACGATTTTTACGCTCGGAACGCACCCCATTTTGACGACAGGCCCTTGATCGTGGCCGGGGAGAGCTACGCAGGTTTGTGCTTTCCTTGTATGCACGACAAAATGTAATTTGTTGTGACAGGCCATTCTGACGACAGGCCCTTGATCATGGCCGGGGAGAGCTACGCAGGTTTGTGTTTTCCTTGTATGCACGACAAAATGTAATTTGTTGTGACAGGCCATTCTGACGACAGGCCCTTGATCATGGCCGGGGAGAGCTACACAGGTTTGTGTTTTCCTTGTGTGCACGACAAAATGTAATTTGTTGTGACAGGCCATTCTGACAACAGGCCCTTGATCGTGGCCGGGGAGAGCTACGCGGGTTGTGTTTTCCTTGTGCACGACAAAACGTTATTTTGTGACTGGCTGTTGCCGAAAACAGAGTGGAGCAGGTCTCAGTCTTTGATACCCCAATCTAAAACTACATGCCAATAATTTGCCTTTTCCTTGTTCATGGCCAACAAATGCCTCTTCCTTGTTCATAGCCAACAAATGCATCTTCCTTGCTCATGGCCAACAAATGCCTCTTCCTTGTTCATGGCTTGATAACCATGTCAACTCCATTAATGAATGATGAAATAAACAAAACCATGGCTGTCCACATTTACTGCATCACTCATCAGAGTGACGGAGTCAAGGCATAGTGGCAGCAGAAGCACCCGCGCTATCATGTGCTCTCTGCTGCACATAGTTTCATTCTTGTATGCCTGTGTGTATGTGTGTGCGTGCATGTGTGTGCGTGCGTCTGGGTGTGGGTGTATGTCTGTGCGTGTGCGTGTGTGTGTGTGTGTGTGTGTGTGTGTGGATGTGGGTGTGGCTGTGTGTCCATGCGTGTGTGTGGGTGTGTGTGTGTCTGTATGTGCGTGCGTGTGTGTAGGTATGGATGTTGTGTAGCTGGGTGGGTTGGGGGATAGGGATTAGCCAAATCCCTGTCAGTACAGGTATTATGTCGTGCATTTCCAATTTTCTGCAATAAAACTGAATGTTTGGTGTTGGAACACACAAACTGGGCCAACAAAGTGTGAAAGTTGAATATTTCCGGAGATTATTTGATGGGAATCCATATGCATTTTTTTTGGGCGTGCTGTAAAAAGTGTGTGTTTGTATGGATGTGTATGCCCAAATAGCTCCTACTAGCCGCCGCAACAATATGTGGGAAGTTCGGCCACATAGGGTCGTATTCTAGTCTGTGCGCTTTCTGTGTGTGAGCTCTCTGTGTTACTAGGCAAACCCAGCTTACTAGTTTATAATAGTAGGAGTATGTAATGAAATCATCTGCTGATGTTGCATCATCTGCTGATGTTGCATTTGCTTGCAGGCAAATACGTGCCCAGCTTGTCACACTACATCCTCCAAGTGGATGCCTTGGCGCATGGGTACTATGACCAGCTGCATGTGAGTGAGCATTGAACTCATGCACACACATGCACACTTGGACTCATGCACACACACACACATACACACACACATGCATGCAAAAACATGCTCACACTTACACACGCAAGCACATGCACGCACACACGCACACGCGCGCACATACACGCACACACACACATACACACACACATACACACACACATACATGCACACACACACGCATACAGACACATGCAAAATCATGCGCACACACACATACTTCCTGCATGGGCACCATGTTCGGCCACGTGTGTATGAATAGGCGCTGTAGCCACACTGAGACAGACATGCTTCTGTATGTGGGCACAAGCCACTTCCAGCTGCGTATGTGAGACAGATACTTCTGTATGTGTGCTCTCGCAAGCCTCTGTATATGAGACAGATGCTTCTGTATGTGTGCTCTCGCAAGCCTCTGTATATGAGACAGATGCTTCTGTATGTGGGCTCTCGCAAGCCTCTTTATATGAGACAGATGCTTCTGTATGTGTGCTCTCGCAAGCCTCTGTATATGAGGCAGATGCTTCTGTATGTGTGCTCTTGCAAGCCTCTAAATATGAGACAGATGCTTCTGTATGTGGGCACAAGCCACACCCAGCTGTGCGTTGAGGTGTACATGCACTGGTGACTTTTTCCACAGCACCGAGACGCATGGGTGAGCACAACAGCAGGCGTCAAGACTAAATGCAATGGGGGTTGTCCAACAACAGGTTCTGAACACACTCACGCACTAGCTGCGTGCCGCACACGTTCGCTACTTGTATATCAGACCAGACCTGATCAGACCTGATCAGACCAGACCAGACCAGACCAGACCAGACCAGACCAGACCAGACCAGACCAGACCAGACCAGACCAGACCAGACCAGACCAGACCAGACCTGATCAGACCAGACCAGACCAGACCAGATCAGACCAGACCAGACCAGACCAGACCAGACCAGACCAGACCAGATCTGATCAGACCAGACCAGACCAGACCAGACCTGATCAGACCAGATCAGACCAGACCAGACCAGACCTGATCAGACCAGGCCAGACCTGATCAGATCAGACCAGACCAGACCTGACCTGACCTGATCAGACCAGATTAGACCTGATCAGACCAGACCAGACCAGCGGCATTGACAAAGGGCCTCCCCAGTAACCTTACAAATTCCTGCACATACAACTGCCTACCAACACCAACCATTGCGTGTGCAGGGTCGGCTTTTTCATTACAAACAAATTGGTAAAGCATACGCAACCCACTGCTCACCTCCCTCGCTGCACACCCGCCCAACCGTGTGTGTGTATGTGTGCGCGTGGAAGGTTGGCTCTTTTCACTACAGTCAAACAAACATTTGATCAAGCATACACCACCCATTGCTCACCTCCCTTGCTGCACACCCGCCGACTTTTGAGTCTGCTGGTAATGTTGATGCTAAACTAAGAATAGGATGTCAAGACCATGTGTATCAGGACTATATATATATATAGCGTCCTCACTCTTTAAATTAGGATTTTAACTTGAAATTGCGTCGCCTGCACCACCCACTATTCTCTCACGCAGCACCTGCGCCTCAACATGCCTGCTGGTGACTTCAGGCCTACGACTGCATTACCAACGACTAATCATCCTACTCACACCACTTTATGTTCTCTCACGCAGCACCCCCACCTCATCATGCCTGCTGTTGACTTCAGACCTAAGACCGCATTGCTAACAACTAATCATCCTACTCACACCACCCACTGTTGTCCAAGCTACTTACACCACCCAACCTATTCTCTCACGCAGCACCCCCACCTCATCACGCCTGCTGATGACTTCAGACCTAAAACCACATTGCCAACAACTATCATCCTACTCACACCACTTTCTGTTCTTCCACCAGCACTTTCACCTCAACACACCTGCTGGTGACTTCAGACCTAAGACCGCATTGCTAACAACTAATCATCCTACCCACACCACCCACTGTTGTCCAAGCTACTTACACCACCCATTGGTGAGAACCCATTGTTCTCTCACCCAGCACCTGTGCCTCAACACGCCTGCTGGTGACTTCAGGCCTAGGACCGCATTGCCAACGACTAATCACCCCACTTACACCACCCATTGTTCTCTCACGCAGCACCCCCGCCTCATCACGCCTGCTGGTGATGATGAGCCTGAGCCCTCTTTACTAATTTCTCATGAGTCTGCCTACACAACTTTTCTTCCTCGCAGCACCCCCACCTCATCGCCTGCTGGTGACTTCAGGCCTACGATCGCATTACCAACGACTAATCATCCTACTCACACCACTTTATGTTCTCTCACGCAGCACCCTCACCTCATCACGCCTGCTGGTGACTTCAGGCCTAAGACCGCATTGCTAACAACTAATCATCCTACTCACACCACCCACGGTTGTCCAAACTACTTACACCACCCATTGTTCTCTCACGCAGCACCCGCGCCTCATCACGCCTGCTGGTGACTTCAGGCCTAAGACCGTATTGCCAACAACTAATCATCCTACTCACACCACCCAATGGTCTTCCACGCAGCACCCTCGCCTCATCAAGCCTGCTGGTGACTTTGGGCCTGGATCGCACTCGCATGTGAATATAAGCCGTCCTGCTTTCAAGCTAGGTGGCCTAGCAATCGGGAATGGCTGGACAGGTTGGTTTCTTTGTAATATTAGTGTGAGCCTTGTGATGCTTTTTTAAAAGGCTCTGACCTTGTGATGCTCTTTTTGTTAGACTCAGACCGTGTGATGCTTTTTTGTCAGGCTCTGACCTCGTGTTGCTTTTTTGTTAGGCTCTGACCTTGTGATGCTTATTTGTTAGACTCTGACCTCGTGGTACTTTTTTTGTTAAAATCTGACCTTGTGATGCTTTTGTGTTAGACTCTGACCTTGTGATGCTTTTTTTTGTAGGGTTCTGACCTTGTGATGCCTTTTCTGTAAGGCTCTGTCTGGTCTGACCTTGTGGTTTTTTTTTGTAAGGCTCTGACCTTGTGATGCTTTTTCTGTTAGACGCTGACCTTGTGATGCTTTTTTTGTAAGACGTAAGCCCTGTAATGCCTCTTTTGCAAGGCTCTGACCTTTTCTCCTCTCTGCAAAGGGGGAACCCGATTCTGGTTCTGTTTTCTTTGTCAATTGTGTGCACACATGTACACATGCATGCGCATTTACACACACGCAAACTAGCATATATTCAATCACACATACAAACACATTCACGCGCACACATACACACAAACCTTAGAGCGCGCGCGCACACACACACAACACACGCTCACACGCACACACAGATGCAAATACCCAGCAGCTGGTCCAGGGGGAAGTAGCGTGGAGTATGGGCTTGCTGGACAATGACCAAAGAAGGGTTGTAGATGCCATGAGTGCCGAAGTGATTGAGCTGGTGAGAAGCACAGCACGCCCCAGAAAAGCATGCTTGTGAATGTGCTGGAGTGTGTGTCAGCATATTGTGTGTAAGTGAGCATGAGTGTTAATGTAATTGAGCTGGTGAGAAGCACAGCACGCCCCAGAAAAGCATGCTAGTGAATGTGCTGGAGTGCGTGCTAGCATATTGTGTGTAAGTGAGCATGAGTGTTAATGTGATTGAGCTGGTGAGAAGCACAGCGCGCCCCAGGAAAGCATGCTTGTGGATGTGCTGAGTGCGTGCTAGCATATTGTGTGTGGTGTACATATTGTGTGTGTGTAAGTGAGCATGAGTGCCAAAGTGATTTGGATGGTGAGAAGCACAGCGAGCCACAGAAAATCATGCTTGTGAATGCACTGAGTGCGCGCTAGCATGAGTGTGCAGCGTACGTATTGTGTGTGTAAGTGAGCATGAGTGCCTAAGTGATTGAGCTGGTGAGAAGCACAGCGCGCCCCAGAAAATCATGCTTGTGAATGCACTGAGTGCGTGCTAGCATGAGTGTGTAGCGTACATGTTGTGTGTGCGTATAAGTGAGCATGAGTGCCAAAGTGATTGAGCTGGTGGGAAGTATGGCACACCCCAGACAAGCACGCGTGTGCTGCGCATGCTTGTGAATGCACCGAGTGTGTGCCCGTGTGGGTGTATATGAGTATTTTGTATGCTTGTGTGTGTGTCAAGGTGCAGACGATCGTAGCATCAGCGCATTTGCATGTTAAGATGACGCTACCATGATACCAAACGTCATAGTTAGGTTGAACTTTATCCTTTTCCTATTGCACCAGCAGATCACATATTTATTCTTTGTCCATGTGATGTCATGTGATGTGATGTGATGTGATGTGGTGTATGTGATGTGATTTGATGTGATGTGATGTGATGTGATGTGATGTGATGTGATGTGATGTGATGTGTCCAAGGCACCATGTAGATCAAGGCAAGCAGATCACAGATTTGTTTTCTGTCCATGTGATGTGGTGTGTTCATGGCACCATGTAGATTTACAGCAAAAAACGATGTTGTACCCACGCTAATGCCGTGTCCACTCGCACAATGTCCCTTCCACACGATTGCGTGCAAGAATACGTGCCCACACACAGACTTCCACACACGTACTGATTTCCATCAGCAAAAAACAAAGCTTATCTCTACCTCCTCCTGCAATTGCGTGCAGAGATACGCGCACACAGGCACGCGCGCACATACATACTGATTTGCTCTCCCCCTGCATGATGGTTCCTCTGCACGCACACGCAAACTAAGATACGCACACGCACTCGCACATACACACACACGTATATACACATATGCACACATACATACTGATTTGCTTTCCCCCTGCATGATGGTTCCTCTGCACGCACACACAATCACACACACGCACACGCACACGCACATACACACACGTATACACACACACACATACATACACACACATATACACACACACATACATACATACACACACATCAAAACACACACACAAGGCACTGGTGCTGCACACTTTTTACATCCGCCAATCAAAGCTCACTTTTTCGTTTGCTCAAGTTACACAGGGAGGCTGCTCATTTGCCTGTGCTCTGGGTCATACATTTTGAAACCTAAGCACAGGGATGCACAACAACAGCTGGCCTGCTAATTAATATATAATTTAATTTGTATGCATTGTTAGCACTTGCATGTGTGTGTTTGTGTGCCATGGGTTCCGTGCCTGGTAACGCTTCCATTTCTTGTACCAGCAAGTGCTGAGGAATACAACAAACACACGCGCACACACACACAAACACACACAAACACATACACACACAGAAACACACACACCACGCACACTCACAACTCTTTTTTCAACATTCAAGTGGCGCCCAAATCCATTTTCCTCTTACCTGAACGGCAACAAGTTATACAAAACATACTCTATATTTTTTTTTTATATCGCGATACACCGATTGTTATTTACGAGGATGTAGTTCTATAAACAGGAATTGAGCTGACGGGCACATGGTCACGCATATTTGATGTGCGGTGCAAAATCCCTTTTGCCTTTGCAGGTGAAAAGCAAGAGGCTCCACAAGGCACGTAAGCTGAGTGATGAGGTTAACAATTTAATTGCGCAAGCCAGTGGGTCCGCCACTCTGGAAGATGTGCGGAGGTATGCTTTATGTGTGTGTGTCGTGTGTGTTGTGTGCAAGTGTGTGTGTGTGTGTGTGAGCGTGTGTGTACGGAGGGACACTTTGTGTGAGTTGTGTGTGTGGGTACATGTGTGTGTGCGTGTGTGTGTGCGTTGGGGGGAAAGGAATTGTTTGTTGGTTTGTGTAGTTTTGCATGGTGTGTGCAGGTTTTTGTGTAAGCACACACGTATTCCCTGTATGTGCGTGTGCTGTCAAACCTAACCCTCAAGCTTAGTCCTGCATGATATTGCAGGCTAAGATGCAGCTCTCGTTGTGACCGTTGTGTTTTTCTGCCAGCCAGGTGCTTATGTATGGCAGTTTACTTGCAGAGTTTTGCGAGCTATGTTGCAACCCTGCTTAATGTTCACCACTGCAATAAATACCTCACTACTTGTGATGCCTGTACGTGTACGACCATTGAAATGCGACCTTGTGATGCTTGCAGGAATGTGGGCGGTTTGATGCAGCCTTGCCTGTGGACCGCTACCCATAATCATCAACCACGTGGGCATGCCTGTGCGATCGTTGTGTGTGCAATCTTATGATGCTTGCAGGAATGTGGGCGGTTTGATGCAGCCTTGCCTGTGGACCGCTACCCATAAGCATCAACCACGTGGGCATGCCTGTGCGATCGTTGTGTGTGCAATCTTATGATGCTTGCAGGAATGTGGGCGATTTGATGCAGCCTTGCCTGTGGACCGCTACCCATAATCATCAACCACGTGGGCATGCCTGTGCGATCGTTGTGTGTGCAATCTTATGATGCTTGCAGGAATGTGGGCGGTTTGATGCAGCCTTGCCTGTGGACCGCTACCCATGATCATCAACCACGTGGGCATGCCTGTGCGATCGTTGTGTGTGCAATCTTATGATGCTTGCAGGAATGTGAGCGGTACGATGCAGCCTTGCCTGTGGACCGCTACCCATGATCATCAACCACGTGGGCATGCCTGTGCGATCGTTGTGTGTGCAATCTAATGATGCTTGCAGGAATGTGAGCAGTTCGATGCAGCCTTGCCTTTGGACCGCTACCCATAATCATCAACCACGTGGGCATGCTTGTGCGACCACTCAATTGCGCCCCTGTGGTGCTTGCAGGAATGTGGGTTATGATGGAACCCTGCTCGTGGACCGTTACATTCAAAGAATGACAGCGTGTGTTCGTGTCTTGACCACCATATCAATGCGCCCCTATGATGCTTGCAGGAATGTGGGCTATGATGGAACCCTGCTTGTGGACCGTTACATCATTCAAAAAATGACCGCGTGTGTTCGTGTCTTGACCACCATATCAATGCGCCCCTATGATGCTTGCAGGAATGTGGGCTATGATGGAACCCTGCTTGTTGGCCGTTACATTCAAAGATTGACCGCGCGTGTTCATGTCTTGACCACCATATCAGTGTGCCCCTATGATGCTTGCAGGAATGTGGGCTATGATGGATCCCTGCTTGTGGACCGCTACCTTAACCAAGACAGCTTCAAAAAGAGCATGGGGGTGCATGGCAACAAAGAGTGAGTGAGAGCGTGAGTGAGTGAGTGAGAATGAGAGTGAGAGTGAGAGTGAGAGTGAGGGTGAGAGTGATTGTGAGAGTGAGAGTGAGAGTGAGAGTGAGAGTGAGAGTGAGAGTGAGAGTGACCCTGTGACTTTGAAGTAGACCAATAGGAGTGAAAGCAGCATGGAGAGTGAGGGTGACAGTGGCTTTGAAGCAGACCAACAGGAGTGAATACAATGTGGAGGTAGAGAGTGAAAGTGAAAGGGTGAGAGTAGAGGGTGAAATTGGAAGGGCCACAGTGACTTTGAAGCGGACCAAAAGGAGTGGAAACAGTATGGAGGTAGTGAAAGTGAAAGGGTGAGAGTAGGGTGAGAGTAGGGTGAGAGTAGAGGGTGAAAACGAAAGGGCCACAGCGACTTTGAAGCGGACCAAAAGGAGTGGAAACAGTATGGAGGTAGTGAAAGTGAAAGGGTGAGAGTAGAGGGTGAAAACGAAAGGGCCACAGCGACTTTGAAGCGGACCAAAAGGAGTGGAAGCAGTATGAAAAAGAGTCAGCGGACCAAAAGGAGTCAGCGGACCAAAAGGAGTGGAAACAGTATGAAAAAGAGTCAGCGGACCAAAAGGAGTGGAGTAACGGTGGACCAAAAGGAGTGGAAACAGTATGGAGAGTAGAGAGTGGGTTAGAGTAACGGTGGACCAAAAGGAGTGGAGTAACGGTGGACCAAAAGGAGTGGAAACAGTATGGAAAGTAGAGAGTGGGTTAGAGTAACGGT
>Ga0307947_1001327_pt1:0-12500 | contig 19379 bp, 26 predicted proteins | sample OrgLakmetagen232_FD_201840 | JGI IMG/M metagenome (GOLD analysis project Ga0307947, IMG submission 201840) | Saline water microbial communities from Organic Lake, Antarctica - #232 | ecosystem: Environmental > Aquatic > Non-marine Saline and Alkaline > Saline | place: Antarctica: Organic...
AGGTCAACAACCAACTTGTTCATGATTTCCTTTCTCAGCAGAACAATAGACTTTTTCTTTTTCTTTCTGAGCTTATGGATTTATTTGTGGCTGGCCGAGACCAGTCAGCAGCCGATCAGCCAAACTCCCTGGCTGAAGGTCACCCCCCATTGTAACCATTGTAACCATAAGTTTCTACACAAATACACTCGCCGTAACTGATGTCAAACGTGGAATTCTCGCCTCGATGCGATTTGAGCTGGTACTTACACAGTATTGAGAGCTCAGTATTGAAAAAGTAATCGGACAATAAGCACACATTGTTATCAAGGTATCACATCAAACACACCAATGGGACAGCCCTTGAAATCAAACATGTAATTCAGCAGCACGCCAAAAGAAATGAGCTGCATGCGTACACACTGTCTCAAACAACTGTTTCAAAATGTGAACACTCTCTCATGACACACACAAACACACACGCCTCAACAAGACACACCACAGACTGAAGGGTAACAAACAGCAGCTGGAAATCAATAACACCAGTCGTTTTGACAGCGTGCCCGTGATCATGGAGCCTCGATTGTCAAGCCACAACAGTTATGGCTGGAATTCTATAAGCAACGGCTTAAGACAGCTCAGCTGTGAGGCCCACACGTGGGGGCTTGGCAAAGGGCTGCAGTCCGTTCACCACGGCAGATGCGCTCACCTGCGTGCGCGTGTGTACATGTAAATTTGTGTAAGTGTGTGAGTGCATGTATGTGTGTAGGTGTGAAAGATGGGGAAGGCAAGCAGGCTAATTGTCACGCTACTCAGGGGTGATGAAGGCACACCAACACACAAAGACGAACTGAAACAAATTTTAGTACTAACAGGGAGGTACAGAAATGAAAAGGAAACAACCAAGTGCATCACAACAGTCAGACACAGTGTCTCATTTTAGCCATGAACAAAAAAGGAAACATAGCACTCCACAGGGGGTGGGCAAGGACCACAAGAAAATGCGTCAGAGGGGTACACAGCAATTCAGGTGGTGTGCAGCAGGCGCGGAACATAGACAATAAACAGAGAATCATATAATCCTTGCCTTATAGCGAGGGGTGGTCTCCTTTCACCAGACTGGGTGTGTTTGCACTATCAGCATAGTCTATTAAGTTCCGTTTCTTTTTTGTAGTACACTCACCGCAAGGGGTGGGCCTCCAGGGACCAGCAGGACGTCGCTGTAGTGCATGGACACCTGTATTTGCATGAGTGGGCGCCAAATGGTTTGCTGTCGGTAAGGGATAGTTCATGATGTGTGAATTCGTGAGTGAGGGGATGGGCCTCCAGGAACATCGTGGCAGTGTATGGACACCTGCACTGCACGAGTGGGCGCCCAATGGTTTGTTATGCTGTAAAGGGGCGTGCCGCAATAAACGAGCAATACGTCGCTGTAGTGCATGGACACCTGTATTTGCATGAGTGGGCGCCAAATGGTTTGCTGTCGGTTAGGGATGGTTCATGATGTGTGAATTCGTGAGTGAGGGGTAGTGCATGGACACCTGCACTGCACGAGTGGGCGCCCAATGGTTTGTCATGCTGGAAAGGGGCGTGCCGCAATGAACGAGCAAAGCTTCACTGTAGTGCTTGGACACCAGCAGTGCTGAAATCGTAGTAGTGCGGGAAGGAAGTGAGCGGCAACCCTGCTTGGTTGCACAAAACAAGCCAGACTTAATTGCAGTGCCTGACTGCTTGCGTGCATTCGCGTATCGTCGTGCAATCGAGTATGCGTCGTGCTTGACAGCTTGCGTGCATTCGATAATCGTTGTGCAATCAAATATGTAGGGTTGGCCAGAACCGTATATATACACCGTATATGGCCATATATTTGGAAAATTTCCTGCCAGAAGTACTGTATATACACCGTATAAGTATGGTTCTGGCCAGCCCTATAAATATGCGTCACATGGTTGTTATCAAGCGAGTATGCGTCACATGGGTTTAAAGGTGTGTAGGGAGGTGGTGGCAAGGGCTCTGTGGTTTATGGCAACCGAGCCCCCATTAATGATTCGTTTTATTACAGGTTTAATGGGAGCAAATGCTGGGCTAGGAGAAGTAAAGCATTTGTTCAGGGTTGGCCAGAACCGTATATATACACCGTATATGACCGTATATTTGGTGATTTCCCTGCCAAAACTACCGTATATACACCGTATACATAGGGTTCTGGCCAACCCTACAAATGAGCAATTGAGCGAAAGCAATTAAGCGCATCCGCAAATGAGCAAGTGCGGCCACACGCCTCTTTCTGTTCAACCGCATATAAAAAAAAGGTCTTGCTCCTGCCCCCGGAGCCCACTGTTCCTTTCTTGTGCGCATTGCTTATGTGTAGGGTTGGCCAGAACCGCAATTATACACTGGGTACAGTCGTACATTTGGTGATTTCCCTGCCAAAAATACCGTAATGTCACAGTATATACATGGTTAGCAATGTGGGAGGCAAATCAGAGTGGTACTCAGTTTGCCAAGTGACTCGTTGTGCACACACCACTTACCAAGGCCACGGTACTCAGTTTGCCAAGTGACCTGTTGTGCACACACCACTTACCAAGGCCACGGTACTCAGTTTGCCAAGCGGCCCGTTGTGCACACACCACTAATGAAGGACATGGTACTCAGTCAATGACCCTTTGTTTCCCTCCCTCACACCAAGGCCAAGGTTATTTCAAAATGACAGTCAGAAGCGGTGCAATAACAGCCTGTGCGTGCGCATTCTTGCAATCACATGCACGCATATGCAAGCGCATCCTCAAACGCACCCACTAAGATTACCTACACTCGTTTACATACACCCACACCCACACCCACACCCACGCCTAAAGCCACATTCACGCCCACACTCACACTCACACCCACACCCACCCACATGCACCCACATCCGCCCACATCCACACCCACACATACACACATGCACCCACACCCACACCTGCCCACATCCTCATCCACGCCCACGCCCACACCCAAGACCATGCCCACACCGACACCCACACCCAACCCACACATACACGCACGCACCATGCCGTTGCTGTCCACACGCCACTTGGCCAGGGCACTGCCGCTAGCAGCGGGCACCTGCAGGAGTGAAATTCACACACAGACACACAATATGATAAGAGGATGAACACAATAGAGCCCCCCCTTCAACATAAGATTTCAGACGCCTAAGAAATTTCCACGTTTGGACGCACACACACAAACACGCTCTCGCACGCGCACACACACACACACGCACACACACGCACACACACATACACAAACAACCACCCCACACTCACCTTGGTGGACACGCCCACAGACACATTGGGAGGGGGGACCACACACACGCACACACACACACACAACCACCTACACACTCACCTTGGTGGACACGCCCACAGACACATTGGGAGGGGGGACCAAAGAGGGGGCGGGTGCGGAGTAGAGAGGGGCCAGGGACAGCTCTTGCCCCAGCTCCAGGCCCAGGGCGCTCTTGTCAGAGATCTTCCACTGTGCATACACACATAGCGTGCGTGAGGAAGGTGCGTGAGGGCGCTCTTGTCAGAGATCTTCCACTGTGCATACACACATAGCGTGCGTGAGAAAGGTGCGTGAAGATGGTATTGTCAGAGACCTTCCACTGTGCATACACACACAACGTGCGTGAGGAAGGTGCGTGAGGACGGTATTGTCAGAGACCTTCCAGCACACGCACAAGCAGTGCGAGCAATGGTGAGGACGGTTTCGTCAGGGATCTTCCAGTACACACACAATCAGTGCGAGCGATGGTGTCCGAGGGGGGTGTTGTGCGGTAATAGGAAGTGCCCGATGAGGTAGCACTTACACACACGAACAAAGTCACACACAAACTGGCATAAGCAAAGAATCTGACGCAGGAGGAAGAAAACACACGCAAGCAAGCGGATGCGCACCCATGCACGCACGCACAAGCGCATGCACACCAACACACACGCAACACGCACACACAAACACATTTATCCGTCCTCCCCCCCTCTCCCCAACAAACGTACCCCGTAAGCCAGCTTGGCCTTTACGGTGGGGGCAGCTGTCTTCGAGGCCTTAGCACCGTTTGACAGGAAGGCAGCCACCTGGTGAACCTGTGTGTGTGAGAGAGAGTGTGAGTGTGTGTGTATGTGTGTGTGTGTGTATGTTTGTGGGGCAGCTGTCTTCGAGGCCTTAGCACCGTTTGACATTAAGGCAGCCACCTGGGAAACCTGTGTGTGTGAGAGAGAGTGCGTGTATGTGTGTATGTCTGTGGGGGAAGTGTATGCGAGTGTTTACTGTTTGACAGGAAGGCAGCTACCTGGCAAACCTGTGTGAGAGAGTGTATGTGTGTGTATGTGTGTGTGGGGGAAGTGTGTGTGCGCGTGCTCACTGTTAACAGGAGAACAACAGCCTGCTACAACACAGAGAGAGAGAGAGTGTGTGTGTGTCGTTATTGTGTGTATGTGTGTGTGTGTGTGTAAGTACGTAAGTATGGCACCTCGCGCTTGTGTAATAGCATAAGACCAGTGACCGAGCCTTCAATCGTGTAAGGAGGGTTGTCCATGATCACACATATATACGGTGAATATACCGTGTGAATATACGGTGTGAATATACGGTATTCTAGGGCAAGGGAAATTGCCATATGCATGTCTTAATAAAAAAATGTATCCAACGTATGTAAGTACGTTTTACAAGTTATGGAGTTGTTTAAATAGGAATAGGATAGACATATCCTTATAGTACATGCGTCGCAGGAGTAACCTGATGCAGTAGTATTTCAGGATCAGGATCTGCTTAACAGGCAGCAACGATTGCTTTGCCTTAAGTGTAGGGTTGGCCAGAACCATATATATACGGTGTATATAAGGTATTTTTGGCAGGAAAATCATCAAATATACGGTCATATACGGTGTATATATACGGTTCTGGCCAACCCTACTTAAGTGCCGATGACCATATACACACAGCTTGCGCCATAGGGGTGGCAGGGGTGCCCAGAGTCTAGGAGGGCGTGCCCAGTTATCAAGGAAAAAGCAACTTGCACAGCTTTCACAAGCGAATAACCAAGCAGGCACAGATTACATTTTAGGTGTGGCAGGTGCCCAGAGTTTAGGAGGGTGTGCCCAGTTTTCAAGGAAAAAGCAACTTGCATAGCTTTCACAAGCGAACCACGCAGGTACAGATTACACCTTAGGTGTGGCAGGTGCCCAGAATCTAGGAGGGTGTGCCCAGTTTTCAAGGAAAAAGCAACTTGCATAACTTTCACAAGCGAATAACCAAGCAGGCACAGATTACACCTTAGGTGTAGCAGGTGCCCAGAGTCTAGGAGAGCGTGCCCATTTATCAAGGAAAAAGCAACTTGCATAGCTTTCACAAGCAAACCATGCAGGCACAGATTACATTTTAGGTGCAGCAGGTGCCCAGAGTCTAGGAGGGTGTGCCCAGTTAGTTAGGAAACATCAACTTGCATCGATTTTATAGTAAAAAAAGAAACTACGCAGGCAGTGAGAAACCACTCCCACAATAATTAAAAGGAGCCACTTTGGTACCGGGCTCCGCAACAAGTGACCAAGCACGCACAGCTTGCGTTGTAGGTAGGTGTAGCGGGTGCCCACAGTCCAGAAGGACAATCCCAGTTTCTAAGCAGGTTTTCTGGCTTGCTTACCTTACCAGTGATGCATTCATCATAACTTGCGTCGTAGGTGCCCAGAGTCCAGGAGGACATGCCTAGATTTTAAACAGACGATTGCAACTTGCTCTTCTAGACAAGAGATGCACTAATCATAACTTACGTCGTAGGTGTAGCTGGTGCCCAGAGTCCAGGAGGACATACCCCCCACAATGCTAGCAGCGGCCCGTGCTGCAGGGGTGGCACCTGCACATTTAAAATGTGAGCAGTGATTTGTGTCAGATTTAGTTTCAATTTTCGTTTGTTTCACCAGCCAATTGCCATCAGCCAGAGTCTCGGGCTGTAGGCCATCCTTGTAACCCTAGCGAGAGCAGTGATTCGAACAGGAATGGGGTGGCACCTGCACATTAGGAATGTGAGCAGTGATTCGAACAGGAATGGGGTGGCACCTGCACATTGAATGAGCAGTGATTCGAACAGGAATGGGGTGGCACCTGCACATTTGAAATGTGAGCAGTGATTCGAACAGGAAACATGCACGGTACTCAGGGAAAGAGCTGGCAGCTGCCCATGCAGCTGGTGCGGCACCTGTGTTTGTGTATGTGTGTGTGCATGTGTGTGTGCATGTGTGTGCGTGTATGTGTGTGTGCATGTGTGTGTGCATGTGTGTGCATGTGTGTGTGTGTCACAATGTAGGCACTCGCAACACAAATAGTAAGAGCAGAGAGTCAGAAAGGCATTGCTTCTGCACACAATGTTGCACAGGCAGATGGGGTGGCACTTGCACAAGGAACTACATGGCCACACACACACACACCCACCCCCACCCACCCACCCACCCACAACACCCACACCCACACCCACACCCACACCCACACACCCACAACACACACACATACACAGGTCAGCAACAAAAAACTATTTTTCTGGCAGCTATCTCCGCAGGCATTTTTCCTATACGTCCTTCCAATATCACACTTATGGCAACAAGCATTATGCAAAGGAAGGTGGGTGGGATTGTGAGGTTGCAATGCAAGCAAGCACATGCGCCGCAACAAAGAGGAAAACAGGGACAGGGACAAGGACAGTCATCGTCATCTGTATCACTGTCAGGAATGCCTGGCCATGGTTACGATTTGGAACAAAGTACAACAAACATATTCCATGCTCAACATCCCTAACAATCATAATGGATGCTCCTGGCACTAGAACAGATGATTAGGGTTGGCCAGAACCATGTATATACACCGTATATGACCGTACATATGGTGATTTCCCTGCCAAAATACCGTATATACGCCGTATATATACGGTTCTGGTCAGCCCTACAGATGATTGATGGGCCTGCACTTACAGAGGCAAAGCATGCGGGAAACAGTGCATCTTTGTCTGTTCCATTGTCGATTACATCCGACACATTGTTACTTTAGGGATTAGGGTTTACACCTAACCCTACAACTTGAACATCACACAAAACAAGGTGAGCTAGGCTTTGTCCTGAGTTAGGCTTCCTAGTCCTGAGCTAGGCTTCCTAGTCCTGAGCCTAAGTGTGAGCTAGGCTTCGTCCTGAGCCCTGACGGCAAACTAAGTGTTTCTGATATCGATGAAGATGATTGGTGAGCTTAATTGTTAAAGAGGCAGAGGAAGCAGCCCTTGAATCGACACGAGCAGAAACGAGGCAGTGACTGAGGTGGAATCCAAACATGGTCATGCGCGGCAGAGGGTGTGAGCAGGATGAGGGGCGGGTTGAAAGAAGCGAAAGAAGCAGCCCTGGATCGACACGAGCAGGAACAAGGCGGTGACTGTAGTGGAATCTAATTATGGTCATGCGCGGCAAAGGGTGTGAGCAGGATGAGAGGCGGGTTGAAAGAAGCGAAAGAAGCAGCCCTTGGATCGACGCGAGCAGGAACAAGGCAGTGACTGTGGTGGAATCTAAGCATGGTCATGCGCGGCAGAGGGTGTGAGCAGGATGAGGGGCGGGTTGAAAGAAGCGAAAGAAGCAGCCCTTGGATCGACGCGAGCAGAAACGAGGCAGTGACTGAGGTGGAATCCAAACATAGTCATGCACGGCAAAGGGTGTGAGCAGGATGAGAGGCGGGCTGAGAGAAGCAAAAGAAGCAGCCCTGGATCGACGCGAGCAGAAACAAGGCAGTGACTGTAGTGGAATCTAATTATGGTCATGCGCGGCAGAGGGTGTGAGCAGGATGAGGGGCGGGTTGAAAGAAGCGAAAGAAGCAGCCCTTGGATCGACACGAGCAGGAACAAGGCAGTGACTGTGGTGGAATCCAAACATGGTCATGCGCGGCAGAGGGTGTGAGCAGGATGAGGGGCGGGTTGAAAGAAGCGAAAGAAGCAGCCCTTGGATCGACACGAGCAGAAACAAGGCAGTGACTGTGGTGGAATCTAAACATGGTCATGCGCGGCAGAGGGTGATGCAAGCTGCTGTACAGTTATTAGATAAAGGAGCCGCAGGTGCTCTTAAACTGCAGTGCACACACACCAATGCTATGTGGGGACACGCTCGTGCCACATGGGCATACCCTCTTGCCACCACTCTCATGAATCATTAGGGTTGGCCATAACCGTATTAAAACATCGTATATGACCATATATTTGGTGATTTCCCTGCCAAAAATACCGTATATACACCCTATATATATGCGGTTTTGTCCAACCCTACTCATGATCATACCACATGGAAGTATCAGACGCAATGAAGTCAGCAACTGCGGCCTCCATTCCACACTAATAAAAGCAGCATCTGGGAGCGACAGCTTAAGTACTAGGGGAATCTAAAAATAAAAGCATGGTATCTAATTTAATAAAAGCCTCTTGGATTGACAGCTTATGTACTAGGGGAATCTAAAATAAAAACAACATCTGGGAATGACAGCTTGTGTACTAGGTGCGTTAGGGCATCCTTCTGCATGCATAAAAATCATATACAACAGTCCCCTACCCTATGACGGAACTGCTGTAGGTATATAACTTATTGTACATGCCCCCCTTTTATGTACGCCTCCAGGGGCATCAGCTGCGGCCTCCTTTAAGCAATCATTTAAATCACGAATTCGATTGATGAAAAACAAATCACACGCAGACGTACCAGGAGCGTTGGGGGCAACAGCTGCGGCATCCTTGGCAGCTTCAAATCACAAATTCGATTGATGAGCAACAAATCACACGCAGACGTACCAGGAGCGTTGGGGGCAACAGCTGCGGCCTCCTTTAAGCATTCATTCAAATTCTTTTAAGCATTCATTCAAATAATGAATTCGATTAATGAACAACAAATCACACGCAGACGTACCAGGAGCGTTGGGGGCAATAGCTGCGGCATCCTTGGCAGCAGTCATGGCCTTCCCAGTGTCAAACTTCATGTCAGCGCCGAACACCATAGCACCCACGCCTGCATAGTTTTAGTGCAGATGTTACGTAAGAATTGGCGCAGCGCAACGCAGGTGTATAGTAAGAAATGGCGCAGCGCAACGCAGGTGTTTAGTAAGATTTGGCACAGCGCAACGCAGGTATTTAGTAAGATTCAGCGCAGCGCAACGCAGGTGTATAGTAAGAAATGGCGCAGCGCAACGCAGGTGTTTAGTAAGATTTGGCACAGCGCAACGCAGGTATTTAGTAAGATTCAGCGCAGCGCAACGCAGGTATTTAGTAAGATTTGGCGCAGCGCAACGCAGGTGTTTAGTAAGATTTGGTGCAGCGCAACGCAGGTGTCTAGTAAGATTCGGCGCAGCGCAACGCAGGTATTCAGTCAGATTTGGCACAACGCAACGCAGGTGTTTAGTAAGATATGGCGCAGCGCAACGCAGATATTCAGTCAGATTTGGCACAACGCAAGGCCTGCGTCACGCAACACCTGCGCTACAATTTTAACGCAGATGTTCAGTAAGATTTGGCGCAGCGCAACGCAGGTGTTTAGTAAGATACGGCGCAGCGCAACGCAGATATTCAGTCAGATTTGGCACAACGCAACGCCTGCGTTACGCATCGCCTGCGCTACAATTTAACGCAGGTGTTCAGTAGGATTTTGCGACAACTTTATGCTCCAAACCAACTTTTTGCTCCAAATCAGCTTTTTGCTCCAAACCAGCTTTTTGCTCCAAACCAACTTTATGAGCGAGCGCTCCAAAAATATGCCGTTTGCGACAACTTTTTGAGCGAGCGCTCCCAAAAAGATGCCGTTTATGACAACTCTTTGAGCGAGCGCTCCAAAAAAGATGCCGTTTGCAACAACGTTTTGAGCAAGCGCTCCAAAGAAGATGCCGTTTGCACAACGTTTTGAGCGAGCGCTCCGAAAAAGATGCCGTTTGCGACAACTTTTTGGGCGAGCGCTCCAAAAAAGATGCCGTTTGCGACAACTTTTTGAGCGAGTGCTCCAAAAAAGATGCCGTTTGCGACAACTTTTTGAGCGAGCGCTCCCAAAAAGATGCCGTTTGCGACAACTTTTTGAGCGAGCGCTCCAAAAAAGATGCCGTTTGCGACAACTTTTCGAGCGAGCGCTCCAAAAAAGATGCCGTTTGCGACAACTTTTTGAGCGAGCGCTCCAAAAAAGATGCCGGGGATAAGCATCATGGTAAGGCACGGCAAAACTTTGATGGTGCACAAGACGTGGCCAGGATGGTGTACATGTAGGGTTGGCATAACCATTTGTATACACCACAAATGTAGGGTTGACCAAGCCGTTTGTATACAACGTATATGTAGGGTTGGCCAGAATTTTACATTTATAGGTGTATACGGTGTTTTACGGTATTTTTGGCAGGGAAATCACCAATTATACGGGCATATACGGTGTATATATACGGTTCTGGCCAACCCTGTATACGCCGTATATGACAGTTTTAAACCCTCAAGCGCAGCACGTCAAGTGCTGTGCTTGTAGCCTGTTGCGCTGTGGGTTACAGATGTACTTGAGGGTGCTGAACATGCGCTCAACCTCAAGTGACCCTGGCACCATCACTATCACCAGCTCTGCTAACATAACACTCCCCAAACCTGGCAACTCTGGCCTTTTTTGGTAGTTTCTTTTGCTCATTTCAACATGTTTGAACATGATAGTTATACGTATGGGAGAGATATCTGGAATTTGTGGTGTGTGAGGGCCTTTGGTAATAGAAATGTCTTACACAGGGCTGTCCCTGTGACCACTCCCCCCTTTGCAAGCCAAATAGTCCCACTTATTTTTGTGTCACCATATCACATTAACTTCACCATATCTCTGTAACTCTTGCACGTTTTTGAGACCTGAGACACGCGTTGGATGACTGCATCTTTCCTCCTTCAGCAAGTGCTCGACGATTGAGGAGAGGTGCAGAGATTGTGAAGATACTTAGCGCAACAAAAAGCATCTTCGATGTGCATTTGGGGACGGGAGCAGACGGGAGCAGCTGGTCGCAAGTGCAACACAGAGATTGTGATGCGTTACCTGTGCGCTACTCAGAAAAAATCACACCGTTTTTCACACAGTCCATCAATTGGCCACATTCAAATTCTCATTTCACGCATTTCATTTGGCCGTTCCTTGACACCCCCAAAAGCTTGATTTCCCTCGATTCTGAAAGTCGGAAACCCGTGATTTAATACCGGTATTTATAATATTTCTACACTGTTGTGAATTCCTGTTCTCTAAGCTAGGCACCTAAACCCTACAAAAACAAGGATTCATATATATTAAAATTGGAGCTAAGCAACTGACCAAAGAGCATATTAGAACATGCCCATTTTGGGTTCCTGGTGCCCCTGGATTGAAATTTTTTATACGTGCACAGCCTATGGACACGGAATTAGCCAAATTTAGACACGTGCAAATGCACATGAGCCCAAAGGCATGAGCTCATCACACACATGTATGGTGTTTGTGTGGCAAATTTAGACACGTGCAAAGGCACTTGAGCCCACAGACATGAGCTCATCACACACATGTACGGTGTTTGTGTGGCAAATCTAGACACGTGCAAATGCACATGAGCCCTAAGGCATGAGCTCATCACACACATGTATGGTGTTTGTGTGGCAAATCTAGACACGTGCAAATGCACATGAGCCCACAGGCATGAGCTCATCACACATTTGTATGGTGTTTGTGTGGTAACAGGTCTGGCCAGCTCCATAAGCAAAAGCACGTGATACACAGATGTGGGCTCCTACTGAAACGCTACTGGAACATGATGTACGCACATTCACAAAATGCTGCTCCACACACACGTTTACGTTTGCACTGTGTTGGGTCTGACTGCTCCAGCAGACACACCTACCACAAGGCAGACGCTGACACACACACAAACAACACACACACACATACACACACACACAAGCAATACACACACTCTCACACCCACAACTACCTGAAGCAGCAGTCAGGCCAATCACAGGCTTCCTGTCCAGCGTGGCATTGACCTGCAGGAGCAAACAATGATAAACCACTGGGGTTGAAACACATCGAGGCTTCACGTCCAGCGTGGCATTGACGTGCAGGAGCGGAATTATGTAACACCTTTTGAAGCTTCTTGCTTTGAGGTGGCGGAAAACACAACACCACTAAAACACCAATGAGACAGCAACTGGACAGCAGGCAACGCAATCGCAGGTTGGCGCATATTTAATGATATATCGTGAATTTATGAAGGTACCGGAATGACGCAGGTTGTAAGCTAAAATGTGCAACAAATGATAAGCCAGAACGTGCAACAACACTGTAGAGAACACCTGTGTGTGTGTGTGTGCGTGCGTGCGTGTGCGTGCGTGTGTGTGTGTGTGTGTGTGTGTGTGCACGTAACCCGCCTGCCTCAGGACTCCTGCTCATGCAAAGCTGGCAAATTCACGACCAGGCTCCAAAGCTTGGCAGACATGCAGA
>Ga0307947_1001327_pt1:17500-19379 | contig 19379 bp, 26 predicted proteins | sample OrgLakmetagen232_FD_201840 | JGI IMG/M metagenome (GOLD analysis project Ga0307947, IMG submission 201840) | Saline water microbial communities from Organic Lake, Antarctica - #232 | ecosystem: Environmental > Aquatic > Non-marine Saline and Alkaline > Saline | place: Antarctica...
GCTGCTCATGTTGCTGAACATGGAGCTGGGTTGGACTCACTGACTTAAGGCAGCTCACGTATCTGCACATCAAAATGGGTGCGAAGGCGTGTTGTTGTGTGTGTAGGCAAGTCCCAGATGCCGCTGCCAGCGTAAGAGCAAGTAGTTGTGCTCCCAAAGTGACATTGAGCAAGAGAGAGGCTTCTGTAAGCGGGCTTGTGAGCGCGTGCGTTTGTTAAACATGAATGCGCGCGACTTTGCTCAAAAGTAGGCACTCATGCTCAAAAGTACGCGCTCATGCTTTACTAATGTGTTTCATCATCAGGCTTGGAGTACTGTGAGTCACACATGTACGGTGGGCGAGCGCGTGCCATGGTTCCAACACTAGGGTGACGTGCATGAATCGCCGGGGAGAAGGGCTCAGAGTTGTTCTTAAGCCAGTCTCACTCCACCAATCTCCAGACTCCTAGTACACTTGAGACAAAAAGATGAGAGCAGAACCAAAGCTCCATCCAGAGAAAATTCCTCTGATGCCGAACAGACGTAACACGCGGATGCAGCAGCTTTGTTGTAAGCCAGGCCTCACATTCATTCTATGAAAGGATGTGGGAAAGCTTCGCTGATCCATCGGGCCTCCTGTCATAGTTTATACCACTCACCGGATATCTCCGGAGAACAATGAAATAGCTGCGTCGTTGTCGCCGTATAAAATAAATTATTTTACTTGTAAGGAATGCGTCACAATTCGGACGTCAACACAATTACAATAATTTAGCTGTGCCATCTTATCTTTCAAAATGCAAGCAGGGTTTTTAGCTCGAGCCAAAAGCAGGAGTGACTCTCCTCCCAGCGGCTCCTCCACCAGCACAGCAGGGGGTACTCCCTCTGCAACAATGAACCCTCTGCAAGCCCTGGCAACAATGTTCATGGGTAGGCATGCGCACGCTGCGCAGCAGCAGGGAGACGCAAGTGGTTTATAACAGCATGTGCACGCTGTGGCCTTGGCAGGTCATGTCCAGCTGCCTTGTGTCGCCAGAGTTAAAACATCACACAAATTTAAAGCAGACTAAAGGCAGCGCAGATGCCCATGACCATCCGAAAACTCTCCCTACACTTTATACGTACCTTGACGCAACACGTGCACGTCTTCACTTTAAAATACCCAGGCGAGAGCGGAGGCTGCACAGATCCCAACTGCACGTGCTGCCAAGTAGAACCCTTCCTCAATTTCCTGAAAGAAAATGTCCCCCCGAGCAGCCATCCGTCTGATGCTATGGCAGGCATCCAGGTGACAAGGGTTTCCTGAACTTGGGTAGTTGGTTAAACACTCTTTAAAAGCAAAAAATTGTCTTCTGTGTGTTGAATCCGCCTTGTTGTGTGCGTCGTCATGCAAGAGGATGCTGTTGACAGCTGAATAAGCTGGGTCTGTTTGCTATAAAGGGTGGCTATACGTATATTATAACTTGTTCAGGGAAAAAAAGCCTTTTATCTTTTTAATGATGCACTGGTATGTGACGTCGTACTTATGTTTTGCAGAATTTGTAGTACCTCTCTACTGCCTCCGCACCATAATCTTTTGTTTTGCGCAACAACATTTGTATACCAGTCCCACTGCGTTGTACTGAATTCACGCACTAGCGTTCGAGTACATTGTAATATCAAGCATAAGTACCATGTTAACTTGCCCCTTGCTTCTTATACCTGCCACTGAAATCATGTGCAGTAGTCATGAGGATACCCTAGCATGGGCATAATTTTGTCTCTAACCTGCTTGCATTTTTGCACTGTAACCACGCACAGAAGTCCATTAGGATTACCAAGTATGGGCATACACGTCTAACCTGCTGGCATTTTTGCACTGTAACCACGCACAGAAGTCCATTAGGATTACCAAGTATGG
>Ga0307947_1001333_pt1 | contig 19345 bp, 28 predicted proteins | sample OrgLakmetagen232_FD_201840 | JGI IMG/M metagenome (GOLD analysis project Ga0307947, IMG submission 201840) | Saline water microbial communities from Organic Lake, Antarctica - #232 | ecosystem: Environmental > Aquatic > Non-marine Saline and Alkaline > Saline | place: Antarctica: Organic Lake...
GGCAGTAGAGGGGCAGTAGGGGGGCAGTAGAGTCAGTAGAGGGGCAGTAGAGGGGCAGTAGAGGGGCAGTAGGGTCAGTAGGGGGCAGTAGAGGGTCAGTAGGGTCAGTAGAGGGACAGGAGAGGGGCACTAGTTATTATAGTAACACTAGGGTCAGCAGACACGGCCAATTCAACAAGCAACAAAGATCGGCGCTTGCAAACTAAGTACAAGAAAAAGTAGACGTCTGCGCTTATAAAGATCAGCTGCTTGAAGGAAAGACTTGCAGCTAGTGCTCACACTGCCCAGAAAGCTCCCACCAAGAAAGCAAAAAAAGAAATAGCCCCCATAAACACAAGTTTAGGACACATTCGGAGAAAAAGTAGTAGTAGATGATCTCTGATAAGTAGGATTAGTGCAAGCTAGATGCCATGTTGCTGCTCACAAAAATTACCTTTCCACTCATGCACTTAAGAACATCGCACACCAGTATCGCACACCTGCACATCCTCTCTGGGTTTCTATATAATCAAAAACATGCGGTATTGTTCAAACTCTCAACAAGTCGAACCTGCCCCCTCTGCCCACAAGTAGACAGTGCCCTGCACATCCTCTCTGGGTGCCAACACACGCAAATAAGATACATAATCACCGAGAGACACAACTTAGCATGCCGTTTGATCTTTAAGGCTATCAGCAAAACAGGCTCCTTAGGATCATGCATTGTCTCCAAAGATATAGGCAGCAACGAACGGATGACCATGCAAAATCTTATTCCTGAAACAGCTGAAAATATAATTGTTCCCAAATGGCTCTTCCCACCCCGCTTCCCAGATAAAGACAGATTTACCTCCAGCCGCCCAGATTTTGCGCTGGTTACTCCCATCGCTGCAAAAACACAAAAACAATAAACTAATGTAGGGGGGTGGGTTCTTCGAAGTGGCAGGGGGCAATTGAGGGAGACTGGGAGCACCTCAGCAGCACCGCCAGCCACTAGTACAGCCACCAACCCCAGACAGCACCAACCTAAAGACCTCAACAAAACTCGGCGCGACATCCACCTCGTGGAGATCAAGTACTGTGAGGACATCAGACCTCAGAACCAGCTGAACGCCGCAAAGGAACAGCACAAAGACCTTTGCAACATTCTCCAAGGAGCCTCTGTTACTCTCCACATCATCCTTTTGGGTGTGGGCGGCACCATCCTCTACAACACCCACACTCTGAAGCCTTTCAAGGAACTGGGTCTTGATTCTCAAAGAGTTAAGAAGCTTGCCTCCAAGCTCCATGTGCACTCTGTGAACTTTGCTGCTAAACTTGTCCATACTAGACGTGCCCTTTCCAGTACTGTTATCAACTCTCATCAGGAGCCGGTTTCAGGCCAAACCCTCCTGATTTTTCCTTTCCTTTTCGCGGTAAAGGAGCTTTACGGTACTCGGTACCAAAGTGACTCCTTTTCCTTAATCAAAGTGGGGAGTGGTTTCCACTGCCTGCGTAGTTTTTTCTTTTTTTCTTTTTTCTCACGTTATAAATCCCAGGAAAATCACACGATTTGTCCATGCCACTGATTTAGCATGACAATCGGATGTCATTTCTTAGAAAGACAAAAAATAGACTACGGGCAGTGAAAACCACTCCCCCTATTAATTAAGGAAAAGAGGAAATGAAAGCCACCTTGGTCCCAAGGACCATAAAAATCCTTTACCAGCAGACAAAAAAGGTCCAGTCTGGCACTTACCTCCCAGATGGCGGCACCTAGAAATTATCCTTGAGAACACGCAGAGAGTGAGCCTGAAATTCCACCCCCAGATACCTTTAAACCACAATCAAAAATAACTCAAGCTGAACCAGAAGGCACTAAAAACAGGAATTGGCTGCACTCCTCAATAAGAAAAAAGAAAATAAAATATAAGACTCCGCTGGTAGTGATGACACAGCCAGCATGATTAAGGGAGGGGGTTACTTAGGTGCCCGCGCCAGGCCACCCCCCACCACGCAAACAATTAATAAGAAATTAATGTGGGTCAGGGGGGTTGTGTGCCGTAGCACCCGGACCCAATCCTTGACTGTTGTTGCCTGTGTTATATTGCAGTGCATACCTTGTTTTATGAGTGCAGATGCATGTCTGATGGAGTTTTCGTTCAGTTTGTGAGTCAGTTTTTTAATCTTATGGTAATCCAGATTAAGGTCTGCCAGAGGTTTCTCTGTATAGTCTTTGTAGATAGTCCCCATAGCTCCAACGAGGATCACGTGAAGCTTTATTTCCCTATATCCTTGTCTGTTTAGGTTGGACATAAGCATGCTGTGCTGTGCTTTTGCTTTTTGGAGTTGGGGATCAGGCCTAGTGTCTTCACATAATTTAAACTCAATCAGGTAAACCTCCCACTGGTTTGGATTCAATTTCTTGTCTTTAGCGAGCTGTTGAAAGTTTGGGTTGCGGGTTGTTACGCGAGAGGAGCACACAGTGCTAGGTAGAAATAGGATGGCGTCAGGACGAGAAGAGGCTTTTAAAGCATGTGCTGTTAGTTTTGGAAGCAACCTAGAGGGCAGTGTTTTGTTGGCAGTGTTTCTTAGATCTAGGCCTTGCTCTGATAGTTTATCTGCGCTCCCTACGTCAGTGTAGGCAATTTGGTTGGCACCGCATGGTCCCTTTTGTAGGGCCTGGACAATCAGCACGCTTGCCGTATTATGGCGTTTTATAATCATGTTCCTCATTTTAGTGTGTTGGCAACCTGAGAGTATGCGAAGCGCACTATCAGTGCAAGTGCAGATGGGGCAGTTTGCATTGGCGTGTTTGTGATTGAAAATATGTACCAGTGCAATACCTCATAACATTACGCTTTTCGTAGAATTTGAGACTATTATTGTTCCAGAAAGAATTTGTGGTTTGTTTATTGATTAAAGGTCTAAGGTCCTTTGGGTAGTTGTAATATCCTGTTTTTGTTTTGGCACTCCCCAGTCTGTGTGATTTGCACATCTCTGTTTTCAGAGAGTGCACGAAGCCTAGGTGTAGTTGTCCCTCTTCCGCTTTGATTCTCATCGGTGTCTTTAGCCGCAAGCCAGTAAAGGTGTGTGTATGCATTACCGTCTGGAGCTGGAGGCTGAAAGTGCATGTCATGACCTCTGTCATGTAAGGCAGAGTGTTTGGCAATTGCATCTGCACATTCATTTCCGGCAATGCCACTATGGGCTTTCACTTTATAGAAGCAGATAGGTTCTGGTGAAGCATAAATCATAGATACAATTTGTTCTAGCAGATTTGAGTGTATATGGTTTCGTTGCATTGCAGGGAAGAGTAGCTGTTTTCTAATTTTCTAATTTGGCTTAGGGAGCATGCACTGTCCGTTGCAACCTGGGAATACTTATTGGTAAGCGCTGCTGCAATCCATGTGAGCTCAGCTCTATTGATGGTGTTTGTCATTCCCACGCATCCTGATTCCACATAACATTCAGCTTTGGTTTGAGGGCAGTATACCCCTGCGCCTATGCAGCTTCCGTCCGTGTATGCCCATAATTTCCAATTTGGGCACTTTAAATCAAACTGCTTATCGTCCCATGGTTGGAGGTGAACGTTAGTGTTTTGGCCTCTTTCCTGGCCAGTGACGTACTCTCTTTTTGATTTGAAGTACTGGGGGCAAACATGGTTGGTGATGTGGTCTGTGTCCTCTCTTGCAAGGTACTGATTTCCCCCCCAAACTGCTTCTGGGATACTCCTTTGTGTTTGCAGCCAATTCGGTGAGGCATCAGTTAAACGCTGTTGTGCTTCTTTGTTCCAGACACGATAATATCCATGCTCCAGGTGTGGTTGGAGAAATTACGTTGTACACCCTTTCACGAGGTTGGCATTTCATATGTGAGTTATGTCTTGGGGATAAGGCCAAGCGTGGTGCAGTATTTTGGGTTATCTCGCACCAATGTTCTGTAGGCATTGATGCTCTTGTTTTCCCAGTTGGGTAGAAATAAGAAGGTGGCGGTTGGTAGCTCGCTACACATCGCAGATCGTAGGGAGTGTTGCACGCACTTGAGCATTTTTGTGTCATCATACACTGGGTGGCAGATTGAGAAACCTGTAAACTTGGTGGCAAATGCATTGTAATTGGCACCAAAGACAATGCACGGTGATGTTCGCTTTAATATGAGGTGTTCCCAGGATCAAAGTTCAGAGCAGACGCCATTTTTCTTTTGAGGCCATGTTGTAGTGCTGCACTGATGTATTGGGGTAGGATACAGGAGTAGGATTCTAGTGTTAGTTGGCTTGCCTTAGGGGTTTTGAGGCGTGCTTGGTGGTCTTGGAGCAGACCCGCAATTTCAGAGGCTAGGCAATGAACAGGAGAAGACATATCTCTGTGTACTCCGTTTTCCTGAGTCCTCAAAACTAGACAAAATTGCCTTCAACAAGTGCATCAAAACTCTGTCATTTTGACTGATGGCTTTATCTCTAAATTAAAAAAATACCTCCAGGACCAGACGGGATTGTTAACGAGCTTCTGCGCATGCTTCCTGTAGAAATTTAAAACACCATACACATGCTACTAATGCGTATGTGAACTGCCGGCTTCACACCAAAAGCCTGGAAAACCAGTGACACCATCCTTATTGATAAGAACAAAGGAGATAAAACTCAGGTGTCCTTACATCGCCCGATCGGCCTTGCAGATATTCTTACAAGTTTTGGACACGCCTTATCACTAACACTCTGTGTGAGTACGCAAAGGCGCATTCCATACTCAGCACCACACAAGCTGGCTTCCAACACAAAAAATACAGTCCACCAGCTCCAAAACATAATTATGGCACTATAAGATGCCAAACTCTTTCGCAAAGACATCTATACCCTGATTGTTGACCTTACCTCAGCCTTTAACACCACTGACCATGATGAATACTTGGAATTATATATGATCCTGGCTTTCCCTACTGATGCCATAGATTCTGTCAGAATTCGCTATGAACATGCCACCACTCAAGTAGATCTCCCTTCCAAGGTTAGCACAAGCAAAATACCCATAGAAAGGGGTACTATACAAGGCGACACTCTCTCCATTTTTCTTTTTTCTATTCTTTACAAACTAGGTCTTCCAATAATGCAAGAAGAGTTGCCCGTGATAACCTAGCAGATGGCGCTGCCAATCCATACCCCCTAGCTATGAAATTAAGAGACATACAACTAAACAAACGCAATATATTTGATTGAAATTAAGTACTGTGTAGACACCTCCCCTATCCAACAGGCAGACAGCCGAACGGCACGAGAACAACATAAGCTGCTAATGCCTCGCTTACTCGGACATTGCAAAACCCTTCACACCATCCTGCTAGGAGCAACAGGCACCATCTACAGCACCCATACAAGGATCCCACTCCACAGCCTTGGAGTTACTGGCCTACATGCCACAGCACTTACGAAATTACTAAGCATACATGCAATCAGATCCGCAACAAAAATCAAACTGATGAGAAGAGACATTGTATACAACCCCCACAAATATACGAGCAATACTCCTGGTGGTGTGCAAAGCTTCTGCCTCCCAACCACCTGGCCCCCACTGAAAATCTCCTCATATTTTTTTCTCCAGGTGGGATGTTGTGTGTCTCTGCATTTAGGTGAATCATCAAGGATATTAAAATTTAAAGGGCACGGATTGGTGCAGTTTGTGAGCAATGATGTCTGTTTTTGTACCGTTCCAAATTTTCAACATTTTCTAGCAGGCCACCCACTGGGTCTTTCAGCCTGCTTTATTTAGGACAGCCTGTAGGTCTCTGCCTCCTGATCCCCGTTGAAAAGATTGAAAGCGCTTCCTCTTTGTGATCTCCAGGTGGGATGTTCTCTGCATCGACAGGATGGTGCAGAACAAAAAACGACATTCTTTCCTAATCCATGCTGATATATAGTATTTGCACGCAATCTGCAATCTTTAGTCTCCTATTTCAGATAACTAGATAATGAATTACCTAGCAGACTTTAACAAAACTCCCAGACTATATCAGACTCTCGAGGTAGTCCCGGCGGGCTCATAGGACCCTGCTAACTCATTTAAACACCTGTCTCCTTGCACAACTGTAAAGGACTTGGGTGTAGAAATGGATGTTGGATGCAAACATGCAGACGGCCGGCACAGCACGCACGTTTGACCACCGAACACGCTGATGGCGTGGGCTGCAGCATCCAGCAGGCAACAGTTTTTGTTTTAGAAAGATTGCTGCAGGCAGGTGGAACACCTCCACATGGAAAATCAGATTCTCTCCCAGAAGCGATTATAGCCAGGGAAAAGGTGGAGTGAGAACTCGCTGCCAAACAAACACGGCCGAAAGACGTGTGCAAAATACATTAATAACGAAATCATTGGGGACAATCTGTGTCCACACACTTTCTCACTCAGACCGAGATTCAGTGTAGAGCCCTGAGAGAAACAATTGAGAGAAGCGTGAACCGAGAGAAAACAGCTACAGCGTAAAGGAGAGAAGAATGAACACTCTACCCGGGATCAACGCCGTGAATGGACTGCTGCCCGCAGGAGGAGCTGGTCGCAGGGTGTGTTTTGTCGGATCTTGAGCAGCCGAGTGCAAGTGCTTGCAGGTGGTGCGGTAGCTGCGTAAATGCTAGAGGAGGAGTGCAAGTGCATTGGGAGGTAATGTTCATTGCCACCCTGTGTCGTCTCACACTTTCTCCCCCCCTCGTTCCCGCAGGCCGCTCCTTGCACGCAACCCCCTCGCAAGCTCGGCCAGCGTCAGGTATGATTGTGTCACGTACGCTCTCCCCCCCATTCTTTTTGATAATGGCGGTCATTGGATCCTCTAATTACGGGAGTGTGCGCATCATGGGGGAGAACAGCAAGCCCTCGCGCTGCCCTCGCCGACCAGCCACACACACGCACACGCACACACGCGATGACCTCACTTGGACACTCTGGTACTTATGTGCGCAGGTGAGGCGGGTACAGTCCCCGGAGCGGCCCATGACGGAGAGCGCCAAGCCCCTGCCCACCACATTCAAGAAGCAAAACGTGAGCGTGGACATGCGGGACGAGGGCTCTGAGAGTAAGTCGCACTGCTTGCACACTCCCTTGCATCGGTCGTTCCTCAGAACTGATGCGATGACTTATGTGTGTGTGTGCGTGTGCGAGCAGGCAAGGGCATGTTCACCAGCACCGACCCCGAGAAGAGACGTGTGGGCCCGGACAGCAAGGGCGACCGAGTGTGCGTCAAGGTGGTGTACGTTGTCCTCGAGGCGCAGTACCAGTCCGCCCTGTCAAATGCAGTGAAGAACATCAACTCCAAAAACGACAAGGTGGGTGTTGGGGCACAGGGACACACATACACACACACACACACACACACACACACTTCACACTTCACATGCCGTAGCTCAAATACGCTCTTGCAAAGCACAATCACACCGGCTCGAACACGCCTTCGCACTGCAAAAGACGTATGTGTGTATGGATGTGTATGGAAGCATCACTGCATGCATCCATACACCTCCATTGACACTCAGACCCGCGAGCGACTGCTTGAACAGCTGGTGCGCAACCCACATAAGCCCGCAGCCACTCACACAAGTAGCAAACACGTACACAAATACTTAAACAAACACGCACACAGGTGTGCTTTGAGATTGTCGGGTACCTGCTGGAGGAGCTGCGTGACAACAACAACCTGGAAGCCTTCAGGAAGGATGTGGAGAGTGCCAACATCTTTATTGGCTCTCTCATTTTCATTGAGGAGCTAGCTGAGAAGGTAGGTGCTTGAACAACAGCACGCTGTCTCCACACTCACAACAGGGCTCCTCAACCCCAAGAGCAGGTAGTGCGCCCAGAGGTGACAGTCAGCATCACGCCTTGGATATGATTTTCGACCCTTTTCAACGTAAATCGTGGTCTGCAGTTGCTGGAAAACAATTAAGGAATGAGGTTACCTAAAATACCTTCAACAAAGCTAGCTTGGTAGCAGTCCTCCTCCTCTGCAGAAAGTCGCAGACAACGTCAAATTGAGAGCGACATGGCTTGAAAATTCGCTTGGTCTGACGAGAAAGTAAAAGTATGGACACACACAGACAAATGATGCCAAAGGGCAACGTGCTTCTTTTTTGATATGTGATAGTTGCAATGGACTATGCAGAAGCAGTAACGTGCTAACTGTTGAGCACCTCCTCAAAAGTTGTGGCGAATTTCAATAAGCACGCCTTGGGAAGTGGAGGAGCACTATGTGTGTGTATGTGCTCAGGAATATTTGTTCACCTTGGTGTTGTGACCTTGCAGATCACGTCCGTCGTGGGCCCCAACCGCGACAGGCTGGATGCCTGCCTAGTGTTCCCCTCCATGCCTGCGGTCATGAAGCTCAACAAGCTGGGCACCTTCTCCATGGCCCAGCTGGGCCAAAGCAAGTCCATCATCGGGGACTTCATCAAGTCCGCACGCAAGGTGCGTGTTGTTTGGAACAGCAAGGCCCCCAGCCTGGCTTGGCTGCTGCATTCTTTCATCAACTGGCGCGCACGCCCCGCTTGCCCTGGACAGGGAGAGCTGTGCTTTGCTACAGCTGGGCACAATGTGTGCATGTATTTGGTCTTACCTGGACACAAGGCTTAGTCTTTATGCGTGTGTGTTTCTTGTTCTGACCAGACACTGGATCTGGACCCCAGGCACGCGTGTCTTTGCCAGGGAGTCGTGTGTTTTTACCTTAGCAGCCGGTGCGGTGTGTTTTTTAACTCACATCCTCTGCTGGCGTGATCTGGTGAACAACACCACACTTTTTTTTTTGAACTTCTGCACTTGACTCATCTTCACATTTACACACACACAAACTTGCAGAACAACGACAACTTTGAGGAGGGCCTGCTCAAGCTCGTGCGCACCCTGCCCAAGGTGCTGAAGTTCCTGCCTAGCGACAAGGCCCAGGACGCACGCAACTTTGTGCAATCCCTGCAGTACTGGCTGGGCGGCAACGCAGATAACCTGGAGAACCTGCTGATCTCCACTGCTCAGGTGTGTGGGTGTGGGTATGAGGGGGTGAGGGATAGTGCTTTGTGTCATTATAGGCCTTCAAGGCCTTACACAGATGCACCTCTCATCGTTGAACTGGCTGAGACCTGCGAGGCCCTGCCCCACTGGGTGAGGACCCAATGGCCCCCACCCCAGAGAGCAATGTAGCAGTCAAGCTGGCCCCTGTGTGCTTGTGTGTTTGACCAGATCCGAAGTCATGAGGCAGCGTGATCACGCAGCAAACACACTCACCGGGCACGCTAGTAACCACTCCACTCTTGGATGGTGCAGGTTGTGCAAATGTCGTCCGTCCAGACGACATAGCATTTTGCTGTTGAGGCATAAAGAGAGGAAAATTTTGAAGCATTGATGCAGGGGCGCCTTTCAAGCACAAATTTGACGTCGAGACTCTACCTCCTCTCGTGCTGCGCAGGCCTATGTGCCCTCCCTGCAAGGCATGAACATGGAGACCTCAGACCCCCAGCTGTTCCCAGAGACTGGCATCTGGCACCCAATGGCCCCCACCTTCTACGAGGACCTGAAGGAGTACCTGAACTGGTGAGAGAGGAAGTGTTGGGCGTTAGACATCCTTGCCCTCAAAACCTTACCTCTTGGTTGTGTGTGAGCCACATGGCTCCACGGCTTAGGGTTAGGGTTTGGGTGTTGGACATCCTTGCCCTCATAACCTTACCTCTAAGTTGTGTGTGAGCCACATGGCTCCATGGTCTCCTCTTTACTGACCACATTTGTGCCTGCGTGTCGTCAAGGTCTACCTCCACACACACACACACACACACACACACACACACACACACACACACACACACACACACACAGGTACGACACCCGCAAGGACCTGAAGTTCTCTGCCGACTCTCCCGTCATCGGTCTGGTGCTGCAGCGCAGCCATCTGGTGACCGGGGATGAGGGCCACTACTCAGGAGTGGTGGCAGAGCTGGAGGCCAGCGGCGCTAAGGTGTGCTTGTGGAGAGCAAAACAATCTCAAACACACACACACACACACACACACACACACACACACACACGATGACATGAGGAACATGAACGACACAAAAACACACTTGTTCAAACACACACACACACACGCCACACGCCACACCACACCACACTCTGCAGGTGGTGCCTGTGTTTGCGGGTGGCCTGGACTTCAGCTCCCCCGTGAAGAAGTTCTTCTACGACCCCCTGGGCTCCAACACCGCCTTCGTGGATACCGTGGTGTCCTTGACTGGCTTTGCCCTGGTTGGAGGCCCTGCCCGCCAGGTGTGGAGCGAGTGCTGTGCTCGCCTGGTCATGGCGTGTGTTGCTGTGTGAAGATGTTCACCAGATGTATAGTGTGTGTATGCGCGTAGTGCACGCCAGGTATTTGTGAAAGCAAACTGTTGATGCCGCGTATAAGTGCCGGTCAGGTATATCCTGACAAATTTTGAGCTGCAATTGTGTGGATTGCTTTTGTTTGTGCATGGAGTCTATCGCAGCTGATTGCTCTGTGGTCGTCTGTTTGCCTGTGTGTCTGCATGTGTGTGCACAGGCTTTGGCTTACTCATGCTTGCCTGTAGCACAGACATTAGGAAGCAGCAATGAGCGTTACCAAATGTCCGTTAACCTTTGTTCCAGGAGTGCACACACACACACACACACAGGATGCCCCCAAGGCCATCGAGGCCCTGAAGGCCCTGGACGTGCCCTACCTGTGCTCCCTGCCCCTTGTGTTCCAGACCACCGAGGAGTGGCTGGAGAGCGAGCTCGGTGTGCACCCTGTGCAAGTGGCGCTGCAGGTGATTGTTGCTGTACTTGTATGTACGAGTGGTGCTCCAGGAAATTGTTGCTACTCATGTGTTTGAGTGGCGCTGCAGGTGATTGCTGCTACTTATAGGTACAACCGGCTGTGCTACTGCTACTGTTGTATGGAATAGAATGCCAATTTTATTTATGCAAGCGTTGTTTCTGTTCATGGCTTTCCAGTGGAGATCTAAATGGCTTTGGGAAATACAGAGCGCCGGCTACGTGAAATTTCACAGAATTGGTGTGAGGAAAAATTCGGCCTGGAGGAGTGGGCAGCACTAATATTCACGATGAGCCAGCATGCCGGTATGCTGGCTCAGCAAGAATATTGTATGTACTTCACGGGCATCAGCTGCCGCCTGGCTACTACCTGCACGTAGCTTGGGTGGCCAGCATGGCCTGTTTGGTCCTCAGCAGACTATTAGCTAGGCGGCAGATGATGCCCGTGAGTACAGAAACGCATTTACTTACTGTGAACCTATTACTGTCATCAGTGGTGAAGAAAAGCACATGTCTGATGACGTGCGCATACGTGCGTGTGCCACTGTACAGCATGGGTTATTGTCGTACATGGGGTTCTGTTGTGCAGCCTACACCTTAGATTAAAAAAAAGTGCTGCCAGTCTTCAGGCGCGCATTGCCTGCAAAGGCTTTTCCTGCCATGCATTTCCGTACTCACGGGCATCAACTGCAGTCTGACTATTAGCCAGGCGGCAGCAGATGCTCCTTTTAGGCAAAAGCGCCTCACACTGAGGTGTGAATCCCTGGCTCTGAAACACATGAAAAGGTTTTCCATGGCACTACAACACATGAAAGGATGATTACGGAGTAATCAATATGAGGAAAAGACCTTTTTTAAAGCCAGGACCTAGGAAGGCACAGTTTGCCTCAAGTTTAAGACCGCGCTCCGTGTGCGGTCATTTAAGCTCTTTTTGACCTGAAACCGATGTCATTATCACACACACTACAGCAATGCTTGCCGTTCTCACTCAAACGCTGACACATACACACACTCTCTAAATAAAACCTGCAGGTTGCCCTGCCTGAGCTGGATGGTGCCATGGAGCCCATCGTGTTTGCTGGCCGTGACAGCAACTCCGGCAAGAGCCACTCCCTGCCTGACCGCATCGACGCCCTGTGCTCTCGTGCCATCAAGTGGGCCTCCCTGCGAAAGAAGAAGAACGCCGAGAAGCGCCTGGCAGTCACTGTGTTCTCCTTCCCCCCTGACAAGGTGGGTTCAGTTTTTTTAGTCTGAAAGTGGGATTTACAGCAAACCACCGCTTTCTGTCATAGTTTGCTGGAATTGGGCCCAGGTTGCTCAGAATAACAACCTTATGGAAAAAACTGCCGGTTATACAAATATGCGCACACGCACACACACACACACACACACACACACACACACACACACACACTCACGCACACACTCCCAGGGCAACGTGGGCACAGCTGCCTACCTAAACGTGTTTGGCTCCATCTTCCGCGTGCTGAAGGAGTTAAAGACTCAGGTCTGTGATTTCGCTGTCTCGTGTTCTTAAGTGCCTCAATTCATTCATACATGTTCTTGGGCGTCTTCCTGGAGCTGTTAAAGTCGCAAGAAAAAGCCCGGTGCTGCTGCTGCGCAGGCGTACACAGGTGGCTCATGGCATTCAAATTGTCCAACAGACCGTGGCCCACAGATCTGCAGCACCTTTAATTCAATTTCTTTTATGACTTGTGAAAATAGGGACGTTTCATGCATAGGTGGTATGAATTGAATAATGATACACAAAAAACGTGTCTGTCTGCTGAAGTAAGACAATCTGGTATGGCTTTGTTTGTGCGGCACTGCGGCACATTCACTGAAATTTGGTCCTTACACTCCCTTTACATAGGGCTACGACGTCGGGCAGATCCCCAACAACGAGACCGACCTCATCCAGAGCGTGCTGCAGGACAAGGAGGCGCGCTTCAACTCTGCCGACCTCAACATTGCCTACCGTATGAAGGTGTGTGGGAATAGGTGTGATTGTGCGTGGCTCAAAGGCGTGAGCCGTGCTTTTTTGCAGCAAATAGGGTTTGCACCTTCCTTATTCACGAACTGGTCATGCTGCACAATTAACTTAGGCCATGATCTCGGAGCAGCACACAAGTATCTGAAGTCAAAAACACTAAAGAGGTCACTGTTCAGCGTCAAGACAACGGCAAACGTTCCTCACAGGTGGACGAGTACCAGAAGCTGTGCGACTACTCTGAGAACCTGGAAGAGAACTGGGGCAAGCCTCCCGGCCAGCTCAACACCAACGGCCAGGAGCTGCTCGTCTTTGGCAAGCAGTTTGGCAATGTATTCATCGGTGTGCAGGTGGGGTGTTGAGGGCCCTTCCGAATCGTGCACCGTGGGTTGCGGTGGGGGTTGCGGTGGGTGTGGGCGTTGTAGCGTTGTCCTTGCTTTTTGAGTGAGCAGCCCTCTAAATGACGGCAAAGGTCATCAGGTCACTGATACCCTTCACCTCTGCCGACTGTTGCTATGCTTGCTGGACTCTTGTCTGCTTGTATTTAGAATTGTAATCCTTTGGTCAACCTTGTCTGCAACTGTACCTAGATAGCCGACCTACAAACGCACACACACACACACACACACACACAACTCTACCACTTATATTTGCCCTCATATTACACAGACACACGCACACGCACGCACACACACATACACACAAACATACACACTACCCATCCCATGTGCACGCAGCCCACCTTTGGCTACGAGGGTGACCCCATGCGCCTGCTGTTCTCAAGGAGCGCCTCCCCCCACCACGGCTTTGCCGCCTTCTACACCTACCTGGAGAAGATCTTCAAGGCCGATGCCGTGCTGCACTTTGGCACCCACGGCTCCCTGGAGTTCATGCCCGGCAAGCAGGTGTGTGTTTACGTATGTGTCCTCCTGACTGCTGGCATGTTGAAAATGCAGCTGGGGTAGATATGCGTCGTTCGTAGGTTCCATTTTTTTTACCATAACATACAGCTTTTCCCTTCCCTCCAAGGCAAACCTAACGATTGTGCTGTCCTGTGTAGCATAACAGCTCACACAATCATCTTAGCTTCCCCTGCCTCCTTCAGCGCACCCCAAATCAGTAGACCACGCAATATTTCTAGTGTCTTTGCGCCCAGAGTGAAGCGTCTTAGCTCATCTGTTTCTAATGCAGTCCCCGTAATGCACATCAGGCTGTCCTACCCAAGTTGTGAACAGACTCATGCCTCACTGCTGTTGCACATGCCTTTTGAAATGCAGGTCGGCATGTCTGGAGGCTGCTACCCCGACGCCCTCATCAACAGCATCCCCAACCTCTACTACTACGCAGCCAACAACCCCAGGTGGGTGCGTCTGTGTGCTTGAGCAGCCAACACGCATGCTGTCAAGAGGTCGAAATAAAGGTTGTGCTCTCTGTTGTATACTCCTTGCCGTGCCAAATTTTGGGAAGGAGAGCTGTCCATGCCTTTTTGCCTGTAGGGATAATAGCTTCCTGCATTACTTTCGATGACACGTCCTGCTAATTGGGACCATAAAAATGTGCAATTAAGCCATGTGCTTCAAACCTGGCTTAAGTGCACATTTTTGATGGTTCCAATTAGGAGTTGTCAACCTGGACCCTCCCAGCCATGCATCTTAAATCCCAGCTTGTAGTTTTTCTTGGACACCACATGTGCATAAAGTCGCAGGTGACAGAGAAAGGCTAAACAATGTTGAGCTGGTATTCAAACTTTTTCCCTTTCAAGGTGCAGGAAAAGCATTATCCACCTCCCATCAAAAAAATGACTGCAGTAATGACTCATTTGGTTTATGCAGTGAGGCGACTATTGCTAAGCGCCGCTCGTACGCCAACACCATCAGCTACCTCACCCCTCCCGCTGAGAATGCGGGCCTGTACAAGGGCTTGAAGGAGCTGAAGGAGCTGATTGGCAGCTACCAGGTGAGAGGGGGTCCGTCCGGATTGGGGCTTAATTTATTACCCGGTACCGTGTACTAAAGGTGGACCAGTCGCTTGTTTCGTCATCACTTTGGTTTCAGAAATTGGAGTCTGCGTTTGCTTAGGTGGCTTTTGGTTTTACGTTGGAAGGATGTGGCACGTGCGACGATCGTCAGTGCCTTTCTTCCTTCCTTAGAGGGGCATCAGAAAACTCTTTTTTTGGTTGGTCAGCACACCAACTGGCACGCAGGGAAGGCCTCGCTCTTGAGCAGTCACCACATCTAAAGAACTGCTGGGATGTTCATGTTAGCACGCACTAGCTGATAAGAGTCGATGGCATTTAGCACTGTTTGTCCATTCCATTGTCGTAGGTGGCCGTCAAGAGCCCAAAGGTTGTCAACGCACTTTCTCGTCTAATGTGTGTCTTTTCTGACAGGGCCTGCGTGAGGGTGGACGTGGCCAGCAGATTTGCCTGACCGTCATCGAGACCGCAAAGCAGTGCAACCTGCAGAACGATGTCAAGCTGCCTGAGGACGAGGAGTCTGCCAAGCTGCTGACGGTATGCACAATCAATCTCTCGAATATGGCAGTGGTCTGTACCCATGATGTAATAGTTGATGAAGCAGTTGCAGATAGTTGTGAGTGGTGGCTTTTCTGAGTGACTGTTTAGTTAACTCAGTGCAGGCCTCAGTAACGAAGCCTGCACAAGGCAGGTGCCCTAGTAATTCACATAATTAAGCAATCCTCTTCGCTCACCCCTGTCGAACACTCAATGCCTTCCTTTTTGTAGCTGGATGAGCGCGACCAGGTCATCGGCAACGTGTACCGCAAGCTCATGGAGATTGAGAGCCGTCTGCTGCCCTGTGGCTTACACGTGGTGGGCATCATGCCCTCGGCTGCTGAGGCCGTGGCCACGCTGGTCAACATCGGCGAGATCAACCGCCCCGACAACAACCCCCCCATCAAGGTGCGGCTTTGGCTGTGGGGTGTGCATGTTCTGTGCGGCTCTCTCTGTCTGGTTACGAAACCTCAGACGTGTGAACGACTGGTGCGCGCTCAAGATAAGGCCATTGGTGGCTGACGTTGGCAATATGGCTGCCCTGCTTCCCTATCCTCTTCTCTGCATCATCACCAGCCCAGAATGGTGCCTACAACAGTGCCTAGGAAATGAATCGTTTTTTCATTGGAGCACTTGCACAGATTTAGGTCATCCCTGCCACTGTGCAAAGGCGCTGCCTGCTTCCCCTCCAAAAAACACACCCTCACCTTTTCATACATTTTACGCCATCCTGGCCGCTTCCTTTGCTGTGATTGAAGTGATTATATGTAACGCACGGCCTCTGAAATCCCTCGCATTGCTTGTCGTTTGCTTGACAGGGCCTGCCCGGCATCATGGCCGCCTCCATCGGCCGTGACATTGAGGAAGTGTACCGCACAGCCAACCGTGGCATCCTGTCTGAGGTGGAGCTGCTGCAGCAGATCACTGAGGCCTGCAGGGACTGCGTGAACGAGTTCGTCAAAGGTGAGTATAGTGCACATGTGCGTGCGTGTGTGCCACTTATATCAGGGGTTGTTGCTTCAGTTGTTGCCTAGCTTGCGCAGCCTGGTTATGTGCATGCTGGAGAGTTGAGTGAGCTGTCCTGTTATTCCTAATTTTGCAAATTATCTGAAACTGTGTATGCACATGCATGCATTTGCGCGCACGCATGCGCGCACGCCCCCCCCCCCCCCCGCGCACACACACACACTCTCTCTCACTCACACACACACACACACACACACACACATACTCTCTCTCTCTCTCACTCACACACACAGATCGCACTGGCCTGGATGGCCGCATCGGCCAGAGCTGGCTCACCATCTTGTCCAAGTGGACAGGCTTTTACGAGGACCCCCTGCAGCGCGCTCTGAGAGGCACCCCTTTCCAGGCTGCCAGCCGCCCTGACCTGGGCAACACCTTCAAGTGAGCGCTTCACTGGGTTACCGTAGGCTGTACATGCAAATGTAACGTTTGAAAGAAGTAAAGTTTTGAGCACGCGATTTCCAGCAAAGTCAAGTCTGCAATGTTCTGCTATGCAGAGAACGTCCCAATGACACATAAGCAGCTGAGCAAATTGCATTGCAAAGGACTCACACTCTTTGTCACATATACACACTCTCTCTCTCTCTCTTTCTCACTCACATACACCACATACACATACACGCACGCACGCTCACACACAGGTACCTGGAGTTCTGCTTGGAGCAGATTGTGAAGGACAACGAAGTGGGCGCCCTCATTACTGGCTTAGACGGCAGATACGTAGAGCCCGGCCCAGGAGGAGATCCCATCCGTAACCCCATGGTGCTGCCCACCGGCAAGAACATCCACGCCTTAGACCCACAGTCCATCCCCACACAGGTAGGGATTCCCTTGCGAACCCAACATTAAAAGTAGCCAGCCATTTACAAGCAACAAACCGAGGCTGGTGTTACAAACCAACACCCCTAATTGCTCCGCCTGAAACTAAAAGTTATGTGGTTGCCCTTCTGATTTCTGTCAAATGCTTGTGTGCTCCCCAGCTGTGTATCGGTTCGTGTGTAACAGTGCTCTGCTGACTCCTCATAATGACCTCAAACACCCACAGGCTGCTCTAAAGAGCGCCGGCGTGGTTGTGGAGCGCCTGCTGGAGCGTGAGAAGGTCAACAACAACGGCGTGTGGCCCGAGACCATTGCCTTGGTGCTTTGGGGCACAGACAACATCAAGACCTATGGCGAATCTCTCGCTCAGGTGTGTGTGTGTGTGCCTGTGCTGCACAGGTGCTTACGCAGTATTTGTTCGGTGCTGGTGGTGCTGTACAGGTGCCCACGCAGCACTTGTTCAATGCTGGTGGTGCTGCTCAAATACACGTGCTTATGCAGTGCATGTTCAGCTACGCTTGTTCTGCTCAGGTACACGTGCTTGTGCTTGTTCAGTGCTGCTAGGCCTTGGTGGTTAAGGTTGGAAAAAACGGGTTCCAGAGTGGTGATGGGAAAGAAATTTCACTTACACACACAAACACACACATGCACATACACACCAGGTCATGGTGATGGTGGGCATCAGGCCAGTGGCTGACGCACTGGGCCGTGTGAACAAGCTGGAGGTCATTCCCTTGGAAGAGTTGGGCAGGCCACGTGTCGATGTGGTGGTCAACTGCTCCGGCGTGTTCCGTGACCTGTTTGTTAACCAGGTGTGTTACGCATGTGTGTGTATGTCCCTTGCTTGTGTCGTGCTTCCTCAATTGAGGGTGTGTGTTGCATATCTTGTGAAAGCAAGGTGCGTGCTGGCACAAGTTTTGTACTCTTCCTTTCTTCGTATCATGTGTGATGCAGTGTTGCCTCGTACATGTCTTAACAACTTTTCTGCACCCTACCAACACACACACACACTTCTGTATAGATGCTGCTGTTGGACCGCGCCATCAAGTTGGCTGCAGAGCAGGACGAGCCCGACGAGATGAACTTCGTGCGCAAGCACGCCAAGCAGCAGGTGCGCTCCGTTAGGCATGCCGAAGGGCAGAGGCAGCTGCCTGCCAAGCAGCTGTGTCTTGCACGTATGGCTTCAATATATTATATATGCTTATCAAGGATGTCTGGTGTTCCGTTTATGTTGCCGAGCGCTCCCACTTCTCTTTTCACCGTGTGCCTGCATGGGAAGCGATGCATGAAGTGTTTCTTGCTCGTGATGCTTGCCAGTTGTGTGCGCCACAATCCCAACCGTGCCTTGGCAAGCGTAAGCGTGCATAAAATAATGCAGCAAAAACAATTCCCGCTCAACTGGTCTGCCCCTCTTCTCATGTGAGCAGGCTGAAGAGCTGGGCCTGCAGTCCGTCCGTGACGCCGCCACTCGAGTGTTCTCCAACTCCTCCGGCAGCTACTCCTCCAACGTCAACCTGGCGGTTGAGAACTCATCATGGAGCGATGAAGCCCAGCTGCAGGAGATGTACTTAAAGCGCAAGACGTTTGCCTTCAACAGTGACCGCCCCGGCGCTGGTGGCGAGCAGAAGCGTGAGCAGTTTGAAAACGCCATGCAGACGGTGGACTGCACATTCCAGGTGTGTGTGTGTATGTGTGTGTGTGTGCGCGTTGTTTTTTCCTTTTCGTCTAACGCCTCGTTGTGCACGCTGCCCGCAAGATACTGCAAGCTGCCTCACACTTATTTGCTCGATTTTCTACTGTGTCCTGGACTCTGCGTTGTCTGCGCTGCTGCATTGACGTGCCCTGCACAAAGCTCCCTGTTTGTTTGTTTTCAGGTCTGAACACTAGAGGTGATGAAAGTTTATTACCGGTGTTATCTATCTTTCTCCATCTTTTCATAAATTCAAATCACCTACGCCATCCTGTGTGACGTTCCTATGATGCCGCTAATTAATCTTTGAGACCTGACGCTGCGCTCTGCGTGGCCTTGCTGATAACATGCAAGCCCTGAGGAACCAATCGCATCTGCGTGCATAATGTGCTGTTTTGCCCCTCCCTGTTCCTTGCATCACCGTAACCCTGTACTTGAGACAATGACGATGCATTCAATTCACACGTAACAGAAATTCCGTGATTGACAAAATATGCTGCGTTCTTACTGAGTCTCATCCTGGCGCATTGTCTGTGCTTTATTTGCCG
>Ga0307947_1001335_pt1 | contig 19339 bp, 22 predicted proteins | sample OrgLakmetagen232_FD_201840 | JGI IMG/M metagenome (GOLD analysis project Ga0307947, IMG submission 201840) | Saline water microbial communities from Organic Lake, Antarctica - #232 | ecosystem: Environmental > Aquatic > Non-marine Saline and Alkaline > Saline | place: Antarctica: Organic Lake...
TAACAGCAATCATCCTATAATTTCCTGGATTCAGCACTTCCCCTTTTTTATGGATGGGGCTCAGCTTGGCGACCTTCCAGCACGCAGGCACTTTACTCTCAGACAACAACACTCTGAACAGGCGTGCGCACTCTGAGCAGGCATGCCATCAAAGGCACCAGCACAATCACCCGCTTGAATTTACCATCACACCTCACAGGCAAGCACGCATGCTTAATGAAAGGGATAGGGATAGCATCGAACCCTGAAGAAGCACCAACACTCAACTTCTAAAATTGACAGCAAACTACACCTTCCAACACATATACATCAGGAATCTCAAGCTCATTTGAATCAGGAGTCCACCCAGACTGCTCGCCCCGCCTGAAAAGGACCTCAGGTGGAGGGTGATTCTTGCTACACGGCGCAGCCATATCCACTGCAGACGGGCTAGGCTCTTCGAAAGTCCTCGCCACTCTGAAATGTCTGTGCAAATAAATGATTATGCCAAACTGGAGCAGACACAGGGGTTGTGTTAGACCTGGTTTGCTTCTACAACAAGGCTTGCACAGCTGGGTCTTTACGAAACAGCCTATCTAAAAACAGGTTACGCAGATGCCTGTTGTGCCGACGCTTCATCCTACGATTGCAGCTATCACTCTCCTTTTTCAGTGACCTACAGGCATGTTTCGCATCACCACGTTGCACAGCCTCAATGAATTTTTTACGCTTCTCCCAGCACTCCCAATCAAACCAAACTGGATTCAGTGGACCCTTTCTATGCGTTCACGTTTAAAAACACACCGAGCTTGGGCAGACATGCCCACAGCCCTACTGCTCGCTGCCTGGACAATCAATGAACGCACACAGAATGCAAGTTTATCCACATCGCCAGCTCTCTCTGCCTCATCAAATTGGGCTAGCAACTCCATGTTTTCCGAGATATGCCTAGCATACACGTGAGCCTTCTCATGCTGCCAACGCAAAACCAGGTTGTTGACACACTGACCAATCAATCCTACACACGTGGTGCTTTGTATTCGCACTTTCTCCTCCCACAGCATTCACTCTGAACTCTGTACTCAAAGCCGCATGATCAAAAGCACACGTATCCCACATCTTAAACGAACACACAAGTTTGTACAAAGCCGGAGACAGCAGCACATGATCAGGACGGCTCTTTTTGTCGCCATAATTTCCAGTAAACGAGGGTTGCCTATCATCTCCAATGACTGGTCCCAGTCGCAATAGCCATACTCGTTGCAGCAGCTAGATCAACTAACAACTGACCTGCCTTGTTCACACTGTTGCACACATATCTCCTAGTCTCAAGAACCTCAGGACAATCCCAAACAAAACCAGTGTGCACGTCACTCACTTCATTCAGCTCCCCCACATGGGCGTTAGTCACCACACATGTACAGTACGACATTAGGAGACACCTGAAAAGCACCAAGCGTGTCCTCAAACAGGTCAGTAAAATGAGTTTGAACGGCACGAACAGGAAATAAATCACGACTTTGCGGATTGATGTACGCAGCACCCACAATCATATCCTCCTCCAGCCAAAACATTTTCCTGTCACACTGCATCCATATGCACTGGCTGCACGTTTTCACTAGTTTTAAGCACACGCACATAATCAGAGCAGCTTGGAGCAACGAGCACAGCGATTACATGCCCGTTCTTGCCTTCATTTCCCCTATCTAACTGAATGTTGTGGACAGTAAAGCCAGGCAAGTGCTGGAACAACCTAGGTGCATCACTTGTTCTCGTTTCTGTAAGCAGCACAGTAATATCATGTAGTTTAACCATGCTGCAAACATCAATTATTTTCAGCTCTGTATTAGCATCAGCAGAGCGCCCCCCAATGCCATGCACATTCCAAACCAAGAGCTTAAGCTTGTGCCCATGCTCAGGCTGGCCACCTTCCCTATCCCTTGTTCTTCCCACACAGGTCCAAACAGTATCGATTCGATGTGCATGAATGCAAAGGCTCACAAGAGTGCATTGATTGACATAACACGTGAAACACACAGGCCTGGAACTGGAGCGACTGATTGACTGACATAATAAGTGGAATAGAAGAACGCACAGGCAATCAAGTATGAAAAGTGTCATGACAATGGTCCTTACGTGCCCAAAACATTCGCAGAGGAGTGAGTAAAAAGCATAAAAGCAGGGCCAGGACTGCAAGACCTTGTTATTTCGACCTCGTTCCTTTCCACATCTGTCCTGCAAAACTAGAAAATTTGGACAGGGCTTAGTTTACTGAATTTGTTAAAACCTGCACATACGAATGGTACATACCTAACACAAATGGAAGTTCAGGGGCTTGAGTACGCACAAATTCTCATAAGGTCTCTAAGCTGGAGCATACACACCCCCGCCAATATCAAAGAGGAATATTTCAGAGGGGGCTGACTGAGCCAAAAAAAAGGGTCTTTTCAAAATGTGGATTGAGCACGTGCGACCTAAGTTGCTATGTTTAAGCTTAGCACCCAGAGGCAGGCGTGCTCTGAATTTTTATTTGCACCTAAGCTTGAACATAGCAACTTAGGGCGCATGTGTCTGATTTTCCGTGGCGTGGACCCCACTTTTCACCACAAAATCTTCACAGCAGATCACCCACTCCACCAAATGGCATACTTTTGTGTGGTATGGTGTTGTTGTAAAAAACAAATATGATTGCAAAAAAAATTAAGTGAAAAGATGAAGTGCGTGGTGATGTGGCTCAACATGTGCTGTTTTCCCATAGAAAGGCACCAATTAGGGTTTGGGCAGTCAAGATGAGCTTTGACCCCCGTCAATTTGCGCACACTGTGACTTGCATGGATATAAGCACATCCTCGTGCAGCCTACAATATCAGCTTTCATTGAAAGCCAGGATGGTGTCAGTTGGCTGAGTGGGCAGTGAATGGCAGGATTCAGAGCGCAAAAAGGGCACATTTTCAGGCATTTCCTCAGTCAACCCCCTCTGGGAATATTTAAGAGAAAGAGGAAGGTAGATGCGAGGAAAGAAGATGCTCACATAGAGGTTGTCTTAGGCACTCTCTCTAAGTCATTTATAGAGCTTTTTTAGAGCACGGCTGCCGGCAAAAGGCAGGCATGTGAAGGGAACATAGCAGTTCATGTGTGGGAAACAGAAGCATTCTGACAAGGAGCAACTCGAGAGGACGTTTAGAACACACCCAAAAGCTTGTTGAGTGTGACTTTTGGCAACCCACATCCACCCTTGAAGAAGCCAGCAGAAACACAACAGGTGGAGGTGGTGTTGAAAAACACCGTTTGTTTTGTTGCAGCTGCTGTGGGAGCATGCTGGAGAGGGAAAGAAGAGGAGTGCACCCTCTCCATCCCCGACGTCCAGCTGCTTAGCCTCCAAAGCCGTACAGGGTGCGTCCCTGGCGCTTGAGGGCGTACACCACGTCCAGGGCGGTCACGGTCTTGCGCTTGGCGTGCTCGGTGTAGGTCACGGCATCGCGGATAACGTTCTCCAGGAACACCTTGAGCACGCCGCGGGTCTCCTCGTAGATGAGGCCGCTGATGCGCTTCACACCGCCACGGCGCGCCAGACGCCGGATGGCGGGCTTGGTGATGCCCTGGATGTTGTCACGCAGCACCTTGCGGTGGCGCTTGGCGCCTCCCTTGCCCAATCCCTTGCCTCCCTTTCCGCGTCCAGACATGTTTAATTGAGTGTTGGTGTAGAGAATGAAATTGTTAATTGCATTCCTCTGCTGTGAACAGGGATTTGTATGTTCTCACGCGTGCAAACACACGTTGGTCCTGCTGATCCCAAGTACACGGCTCGCCAGGACCAGCTTTGTGAAGCCAATCGCAAGTTTAAAAAACGACTGCTCTCTGGCAAGTCCAATTCAAATCCAACATCCTCATCCAACAACACACATATAATGGCCCGTACCAAGCAGACCGCTCGCAAGAGCACCGGAGGCAAGGCCCCCCGCAAGCAGCTGGCCACCAAGGCTGCCCGCAAGTCCGCCCCCGCCACCGGTGGTGTGAAGAAGCCTCACCGCTACAGGCCCGGCACCGTGGCGCTGCGTGAGATCCGCAAGTACCAGAAGTCCACGGAGCTGCTCATCCGCAAGCTGCCCTTCCAGCGCCTGGTCCGTGAGATTGCCCAGGACTTCAAGACCGACCTGCGCTTCCAGTCCAGCGCCGTGCTGGCGCTGCAGGAGGCCGCAGAGGCGTACCTGGTGGGCCTGTTCGAGGACACCAACCTGGCTGCCATCCACGCCAAGCGTGTCACCATCATGCCCAAGGACATCCAGCTGGCCCGCCGCATCAGGGGAGAGCGTGCCTAAGCACTCCCTCCCTCTGTGTGCCTGAGTTTCAGGGTGCTCCCCTCTTGCCCAGCACACCAGCAGCAAAACAAACGGTGTTTTTCAACACCACCCTCCTGTTGACCAGAAGTGCTCCTGTTTCACACGGTCTCTAATCTCTACTGTATAGGACGCCTCAAGTTGCATGTGCTGTGTATGTATTCAACACTGATCGGTATCTTTCACACCTTGCTCATGTGAAACCCTGATTCCTCGTGCTCCCACTGACCACTCCTTCAGAGATTATATTTTGACAGAATTGTTCTAAGCAGAGTATGCAGGTTGCCTGCCCTGCATACTCTGCAAGCTGATAATTGATAATTATTGTGGGAACAAAGAAGGAGGTGAAAACCACTTTCCACAGTCTTGTACCATTCTTTGCTGATACCGTACATGTGCATACAGTTTTGCTGCCTGCGTAGTTTTTCTTTTCTACAAGGCAATCTCCTTGCAACTCTCTTCTATCCTTTTCTTTGGTGGAGGAGCAAATTGTACACCGGCACTTTCTCCTCAGTAACTCAATTGACCCCCCTACCATGATCCGGTACGGTGAGAAAAAAGGGAGCCCTCAGCGTGGTAGCCGTGGCAGCAGCCACAACCAGGGCCCGGCTGTAGCTTGCTACCTGCTCCTGGCGAGTCAGGCACCGGCTCCCTTCACAGCCAGGAGGCATGCCCTGGCTCACGGTTTCAATTGGTGAGTTGTTGAGGACAGCATTGGACTGGTCTGTTGTAGCTGGGTGAGACGGTGGGGTGGGCAGTTGAGGAGAGAGAGATTCTTCTGCTGTTTTTTTTGGCTGCATGGGTCCTTTGTTCTCTCTTCTGCTCCGCTGCACTTCGTTCTCTTGGCAATCCTGGTTTTGTGAGGCTCTCTCAGGCAGCCTCTCGTTTCCTGCTTCTGACTACTCAAGAGGCTTCTTATTCACACGTCCTGAAAAACGCTTCCTCTAGCTCCTGTTTCTTTTGTTTAGCCAGGCGTGATTTTAGGCCTTTTCCAAGCTTCCGCTGAGAAGCCCTTTGAGGCATATATAGCGATGTAACCTTACCTACCATGTAACCTTACCTACCAGAGAACTTTGATTCGCTTACCTTCCTTTTCCTCGTCTTATATGATTTCACTGTGCACTTTTCAATTTACAAAGCAACACTTTGCCTCTCTTCGTGGTGGTCATGGCGAGAGAAGTGCTGCAACTTGAATCCTTGCTGGAATTCTTAAGGATATGTCTTGCACGGCCGAGCCGTGTTGCTGGCAGCAGTGTGTACACCGGTCTCTCACCGCTTCTTGCTTTTTCATGACGTTGGGCCTGAGAGAATCTTCTTTCTTCTCTCCTTTGTCTAACCTGGTGGAATGTCATGTAGCTCAACCCGTAACAGTATTCTTTCCTTTTTATGCTGTAATTGTTAGACCATGGCATGTTACTTTACTACCTATATGCAAACTCCCAGACCCACCAATTCCAGAAATACAAGCAACACATTAATACATGCAGAAGCACAAGTATTATGGGCTCACGCTGCGAGCTTTTGTGGGAGGTGAGCGAGAAACACTGCGGCTGACAGAGCGCCTCTTAGCAACTGGAGATCGTGAAGGGGAGATAGAGCGCCTGTGAGGTTGAATCAGGGGAAAGATATGTGTTGATGTGAATTGGATGGCATCGCACTGTATCGTGAGCGTGAGCACAGGATTAAGAATTAGGAGCCTGCGTCCATTCTGGCTAAACCATGAAGGAGCCCATACTTACGCTCGTCGAGGGACTGGAGACTTGCTGATAGATCGATCACGGCCCACAGGTGAGCGTGATCGGGTGGGGGACCGTGCTCGACGGGGAGGGGGAGATCGCGACCGGCTAATGGACCTACGATAAATTGGAAGTGCAGGTGCTGGATGTGACAGGTGGGTATGGTCCCTGACAATAATTGTCCCCTCCACAACAGCATAGCAGCATCCACCTTTCAAACAATCGCAGCACCTCATTAAACATGAAGATACTTAATACTTAATCCACGTCTTTAATTTCCCCCCCTTTGACCACTTAATCAGCCACCTTTCGGATGAGGTCAACTCTTAGGAGCCAGTTTCAGGCCAAGCCTGCAACTTTCCTGATCCTCACTGATCCTTTTCCGTGTTCTCTGTGGTGAAGGAGTTTTACGGTACCCAATACCAAAGTGGCTCCTTTTCCTTAAGTAATGTGGGGAGTACTTTCCTAATGCCTGCGTAAATCAGTGCAGTCGTGCTCGATATGCTAGACTAACCTGCCACGGCGTCCTCTTACTGGAGAGAGGCTGCGTGCAGCACTTCTGCCTCCTGGAGCCTGTGTGTGCACATGTATATGGGCATGTAGCTGTTCTTGGGGGAAAATGGGGAAGGGGCATGTGGCATGTGTGTTTTCTGTGTGTATGTGCATGGATACATGTGGTGTGCATATGTTTGAGGAAATGTTTACTAATTAAGGGGGGGGGTTCCAAGGCCATCAATATTTACTTATGGATGGCCCAAATGCTACCGTAGGGATACTAAAGTATTGCAACTCTTACTTGTTGCAAAGTGCCCAAATAATTAGGATAGCTTATTCGCAAATATTTGGGCCTTGCGAGGTCCGCCAAATTAACGTATAATAATAGGTTTTTGCAAGTTTTGGGGCAGTTCTGTGTGTTCCCCTCACTGTTGTAACCTTCCTGAGAGGGTTTGCATATTCTTGGGTCGCCCCATTTGTGACGGCAAAAAGCTATAAACTACAGAAAAGAGTGCATTTTGGCAGGGATTTGAACCCAAGACCTGCACCAAAATATAGTTTCTTGATTATTTGGGTACCTTTCATTGACAGGGAATTGAACATTGCAAGTAACCTACCGTACGTCCATGGATCCACCGCCCCCTAGAAAAATTACTATTTTATGGACAAAATGTGCAACTGGCCCCCTTAAAAATGAATTCATTTTTACAGTTTTGTACTGCAACCGCCCCCCCCTTGCTGGAACTTCCCGACAGGTGCAACGGGTGCAGGCGGAACTGGGGCTGGGGCTGGGGGTGCAGGGGCAGGGGCAGGCGGAGCTGGGGTTGGGGGATCAGGGACTGCTGGGAAGATGAGTGCAGGAATTCCTGACCACTCATCGGAAGACTTCCTGACCACTCATCGCTTGCACTGCCTAAAAACTTGAATTTCCGCTAACGCCCCACAAACACCCCCCTTTAGAAATAAATAGGTATTAAACCACCGCCCCGTCACCGCCCCCACCAAAAAACAATAATCAGAGGGGGGTTATATACTTTTTGTACCGTAAACAAGTATTTACTCGCAAAACTACCAGTATCCCTACGGTAAGCAAGAATATGCATTCTTGAGCGGCGATTACAAAAAGCCGAGGGATGCAAACACACACAGGAACACTCATAGATATACACCACTCACGTGCCGCACCTCATTCTGGCAGAACTCGACAGAAATGGTCCGACCATTGAGCACTGTAGCATTAGTCTTTTTCAGCGCATACTCAGCATCTTCCAGCGCTTCATACTGCGAATTGTTGGACACATGTCAAAGCACAAATCATGTGCAGCTGCAAGCATTTTCGGGCACACCAATGAAGCAAATCTGGGTTAGGAGTGAGCAAGCGCAATGAAAACAAGTAATGATGACTGCGGAACTGGCTGTCAAACAGGATCACAGTCGAAGATTGTTAGATCGGTTACTGTTAAAACCACAATAAAAATGATGCCTGCTATATTTCAGGAAAACAGCAGTATGAAGGCGCACCTGCACAAAGGCGTAGTTTTTCTTGATCTCAACTCGCGTGAGGTCACCATACTTCTCGTACATGCGCTCCAGGTCTCTCGTGCGTGTGCGGCTTGCATCAAAGTTCACGACAAAAAGTGTTGTGGTCGGCCTCACATGGCGCTGACGGTCAGCTTCCTTCATCTGTGCATTTTGGTGCTGTGCTTGTTTGTATGTGTGTATATGCATCTGTGTGCTTGTATGTGTACGTGTATGTGTGTTTATGTGAGTGTGTGCAAACGTGTGTGCCGAGAGGGGAAGGGAGCTGTTTTCAGCTACAAGCTAGAAACTTGAAAGATATGCTGAGTGCAATACTGTGCTTAAAGTCCTGCTGCACATGTTACATGTGGCACACATAGCATCACACAACAAGCTGGGGGGTAAGACACGGGGGCTTCCATGTGTTATCCACACATGCCTTCAGGCCCCATCATTCCAAAGCTGGGTGTCATGTGTTTTTTACTTGCCTTGCTGCAGGCGAAGGGGGCACAACACAGCATCATGGTGCGTAGATGTGCGTCGTGTTTTTGAGCACTTACCTTGCTCCACTGCAGGCGTAGGGGGCGCTTCTTGTAGCCCCACTCCATGCCATCAAGCTTCCTAATCATGTAATCCCCTGTTAGATACCACAAAGAAACATGAAATGGACTAAGATAGACCAGCAGAAGACCCAGCCTGTTCATCGACTGCTCTAAACTGAGCATCCGTACGCTCTCTCACAAAGTCATGCCCCAGTATTCTAGACAGAAAAACTAGAACCTATTATTCACAATATCAGAGTCGTTGTACATGATCGCGACTACTTGTGTAAGTTAGGTGAGCTTTAGGACCATACTCCATACTGCATTAATCCAAAGTTGTCAAAACAAAAATTGCAGGCATTCCGCACGACAATACTTTGTCAGGCTTCTTGGCGTCTTGATCAATGACTTAAGAATAACAGAGCTCAACAATGAGCAACGAGCAATCCTCAGCATGGCAAGCATTTCGAGGTTACAAAAAGGAGGAGCAGCCAAAGGCCGCAGGTTAACAGCACAGAAGTAGCGTCCAAACCATCCTAATGGTGTAAGCGACATCACCTGCAGCTACCCTTACACTCTTAACCTCCTCTAAGAAAGGGGTCATTCAAACAAATCCAAGAAATAATGAGCTCAAAGTGCACCCTGGTCATCATGCTGCTTAATTTCAATTTCACCACACGCGCCCTTTCCAGAACTAGAAAGTACATGCAGTCGTTTGGCGACTCACCGTCTTCTTCATAGCGCACATAGGCAAACGCGTAACCTTGCTGCAAGAGGTTGAAAGCACAGCAGAAGCGCACAGGTGAGTGAGCACATAACTAGGCAGGTTGAGCATGTGGTGGTGGTGGCAGGTGATGCACACGAATGCCTTGCCGCAGATTGTAAGAAGGGCAAAAGGTTGCCTGGGATACACAAAGTTCAGGTTGAGGGCAGGTTCAAAGTTTAGGGGACTTTTAAGCAGCATTAGATCAGTGGGGGCTTTGAAAGTGCGGTGGTGCTGTGGGCAGCGAGCAGGCGAGCCTGCCAGATGAAAAGTCACACAACGTTGAACAGAGCAAAGAAGGGTGCAGGCCTGAAAGCTGGTCCATAGTGCTTCAGTTGACAGAAGAATACAATACTAGAGGAACAGGCACCTGATAGCATAAAAGACTGCCAAACAGGCAGTCACGTCAAGCAGGCAAGAGGTTGCCGCCATTTACGCAGGCAACCGTGTAACTTTGCGAGTCAAGCAGGCATGATGCGCGGGTGCGTGCCATGTGTCTGCCAAATGTCTTGCTCATGTGCATGGGCTGGCAAGAGACACAGGGTACAGATAGTTGCAGAATGTCAAATAGTGTAACGGAGGTTCTGCTGTTGCAGACAGGGCAAGACGCTGGTTATGCTGTCAAATCTCTAGCAATGCTAGTGAGAGTGCCTGATACTAGTTGCCTGGGGAGAATGCCTGGCAAGCCTGTGGGCGTCAGCTCTCCGTCTTCCGGGAGAGCAAAGCCCAACACGCATGGGAAAAACGTCGGACATGGGTTGCTCATGGTGCAGGGAGGGAGGAAGGGATGGGATGACACACAGTTGGCCCCGGGGGTCAAGCTTAAAAGGTAGCCCATGGGCGTCAGGGTGCGCTTGAGTCACACGAAGTACGTAGCGCAGCAGAGGGATAAGCGTGGGACAGCACGTAGGACAAGGGTTGTTCAGGATGTAGGGAGGGGTGGAATGACAGGCATGTTCGAGGTCGGGCAGCAGGCAAACGCGCGCGCTGCAGACACAGTCCACAGGTCTGTTGATCATTTACTTTGTTGCTGATGTAAGTGTGCTGTTACACTCGCACAAGCATGCACGTACACACACTCGCACTCGCAAAAGCATGCAAGTACACACACACGCACTCGCAAAAGCATGCACTAACACGTTAGATCATGCAAACACAGACGCGCACACACTCACTCTCACTCTCATACACAAAAAAAAAAAAAAAAAAACACACACATGCACGCACAAACGCACGCACACACACACACTCGGACACTTGTATACATAGGCACACACAGACCACACCCACCAACATACACATGCCTACACGTAATCTCACTAACACGCACAAACACAAGCCCACCTTCATATCAATTCGCTCAACATCCCCATATTTCTCAAGCAGCTTTTTAATCTCCCACTCCTCAGCCTGCGCATGAACAGCATGCAAACTTGAGGTCCCATTTTAACAGGCTGCTGTGAGGTAATGCACTTTTCCAAAGGTGATTTCAGTTGTGCTTCGTGGATAGCCCATCTATGCTCAGCAGCTGTGGCGATGTGGCCACTTACAACACACACAAGCGATTTAAACTTGTGAGCTGCTGTTGAGACGCTCGCCTTACGTGCACATACAAGCATTTTTTACGCTTAATTTTAGTCCTGGCCACAAAGGTTTCGATAAGGCACCCCAGTATCCAGATCCATCTTCCGCCGCATCTCACTACTCAGAGCAACTGGATTGCCATATTTTTGAGATGCCATGACTCTCTTCTGGCAACACAACTACAGCCAGAGCAAGGGGTGGTGTTGCAGACGGTGTGATGCACCATGCTGTGAGGCAAAGCTTCTGACAAGCACATGTTTGAATCAGCCCACACGTGTAAATACAGTTCACTAGTGTGCGCTGCCAAACCGATACAGGAGGAGGAGTAGGAGGGACAGTCCTATTTGAATTTCCCCGCAGCCTGCCTACAATTTTGAGACTTAAATAGGCAGGATAGAGTATAAAGCGGCTGCCCTTGAGCTCTAATGCATTTGCCCTTTCATTGTATAACACATCAATACAAGTGAGCCTACCTCATACTCAAAGTTGCCAACGTAGACAGGCCTGGATTTGCAGCGGTTAGACAGGAAGGTTGTTTAGTAACCACCAGTATTGATGCATCTAAAGATGTGGTATCGCGTGCAGGTATGTGCCTGTGCGCGTGCATACGCTTGTGTATGTATGCGTGTGTGTATGTGTGTGTGTGTGTGTGTATGTGTGTGTGTGTGTGTGTGTGTGTGTGTGTGTGTGCATGTGCGCTGCGCCTACGCATGGCCTACGCATGCGTGTGCATCGCGGGTCATACGTATGGAAAAGGCATACTTATGAAGCGAAGGTTGTCTGGTTGTTTCGCAAGGGTACTCTGGGCGAAACACCTGTATTCCAAAACATCATGGAGGCATGCTCTTCAACACACGAAGTCACCTGTCTGGAACTGTTCCGGGCATGGTACGCAGCTCAGATGCAGTTCACAGGAACGGGGGAGCTTGCTGGTCAGCAGGTGGACTCACTTGATCAAAAAATGTACACTAATCTTTATCGATTTTAATATAAACTCGCCTTTTCATTTGATCAGATCGTTCCCTCCCATGAATTCCCTCACACCCAAACCTTATGCTCTGTTCTGTGGAGCCCAGGTGCCTTGTGTAGGTAACATTTTGCGGCGTCCTAGGACACACCGAAGAGTTCAGCAACCCCAAGGCAAGCGCACGCCTAGGCTCACACACAGGCACGCATGCACACACGTACGCACACACACATACACATACACACACGCACACGCGCACATACACACACACGCACATACACACACACACACACACACACACACACACACACACACACATACGCACGCACGCACGCACGCACGCACGCGCACACACACACACACACATACACACACGCACACACACACACACGAACACACTCACGTTCACACAAACAACAACACGCTCGGGCACTCACAAACAAGCACGTGCGCGCACACATACGTACACATACACACGCACAAACAACCACGTGCTCAAGTACTCACAAGCAAGCACACACACACACACATACACACACACATACACACACAAACAAACAAACAAACAACATATGTACAAACAGGTGTGGTGTTGTGCAGGCAGAGGGGCTTGAGAGGGGGCGAGGGTAGGGGATTACCGGCAAGAGCACAGCAGCAGGAAGAGCGACAGGAAGAGGTGTTTCAGCTTCAATCCCAGCCACAGGAGCTAAGCTTTCCTCAGCAGGATCAGCCCTCGCACCTAGCACGACTGCCTGCCGGAGAGGGGCAGCAGGAAGAGCAAGTGCACTGGCAGCCTCAGCAGCAGCAGGAACCGCTCCAACTTCAAGCGCATTTGCAGCAGGACAGGATGAAGGTAAAGCAGGAGCCTTCTTACATCGCCGCACCTCAGGATGGCAGCTCTACCCTGTCGGCAGGCTGCAGCGCTGGCAGCAATGCCGGTTCCAAACAGGGCAATAGGGGTCGGCCAAGGAAGGTCAAAGGGCAGACCGCAGGGGACGGCAGTACAGTTGGCAACAGCCCAGCAAAGCGAGTGAAAAAGAAGTCAAAAAGGGGGATGCTGTGGTTCCCTGCCACTCATGTGCTGTCCAATGCTGCAGAAGGAGTGCTGGAGCTGCTGCAGGAGAGCGAGCCTGACCCGTGGCAGAGCTTTGAGGAGCTCCAGGTAGGGTGTGAATGGGGGGAGGGGGGGGTGTCCGTAGATTTTTTTTTGTATGTGTGTGCTAGTGCATGCATGTGCATGTGTGCGTGTGCGCGTGTGTGTATTTGTATATGTGTAGTTTCTGTGCTTTAATTTGGGGTTTTATCAACACAATGAGGCGCCACCGGCGGGAGAAATTGCATGTGTGGGTTGTTGCAGCTGTCGGAGGAGTGAACTAGACAACCCCTGTAGCAGCTGGCGCGCTAATTTGTGTGCGTGCGTATCTAATTGCAGTTTTTTAACTGTTTTTGTTTCAATTAGGGTTTTTAAAATGTGCTGAGTGCGTGGAACACGTTAGGTCTGGTGAGGACTTGTGTTGCTTACAATGTGTATGGGATCTCTAGATCCTAGCACTGAAAAGAGTAATGGAGGTGCCTTTACCTTGAATTTGTTAGTGAGAATTGCCAGGTCTAGGTGGACTAAAATTAGCCAGATGGTGCAGTTATAAAAAACAAACAACAATGATGTCTCGGAGTACTAATAAAAAACAAGCAAGTTACATGATCATGCAGGTCATCACCAAAGTTTAAGACATGGTGTGCATGATCTTGAAAACCCTGCGCAGGATTTCCTGGGTACTGAGAACGGTTCCAATATCTTGCGGGAAACCACCCTCATCAGCCACCTCCTGGAGCTCTGCTCGCATGGACTTCTCGATATGCTCTACGTCATAGGCCTGTTTGGCATCTCCACCTCAGGTAATGCCGTTTATCTTTGGCTTGTATCCAGTTTAGAACTTCTCGGGTAATAAAGGAAGATGTGGATGGGTGCCCTTGACAACCTCTCTGCTACTGGTCGGAAGTCACAGTACGCATCCGCGTTTTAGTTGAAATACCCATCCTGTACTTCATAACAAGAACTGAGATCACGATCAAATATAAAGAGGAATTGGAGCCACCTTTTTGTTGACAGTCTTGGTAGAAACAGGCCTTCTTTGTCGCCTCATTTGAATGGCGAAGCCGAGCTCTGCTCTTTGCTTGAGGCAACTTAATCAAATAGGACTAAACTCGTCATATGATCTTTAAGTAAAGTTACTTCCAAATCACGTGATGCTTATCTTTCCATTTGAATTTGCGCTTCACAACATGAAACTCATGCGCGGCGCATGATTCTCTATTCAATTTCAATCTTTAGTCCTTTGTCAACCTTGCATCCCATGCCGAACCGAATATGGTTTTACACCCTCTCAACCTCTGACACTTTCCTCAATCCCTACCTGTTATTACCTGCTCCCCGATCACCTAATAGTGATTACCCACCTGTGCAGATGAGCAGGAAACTCCTTTGAGCTTGACAGACATAAGGACAGCACTGGAGATGGCAGGTGAATGTTCTGATGTGCCTTTCCTTACAAGATTTTGAAGCTCTGTTGAGGTCTTGGAATGAAAGTATCAACCCTGAATGCAGGTCTTACACACGTTGGGTAGGAGGTTTCACGGAGCCCCTCCCACTATTTGATGGTTATAGCCTTTCTATTTGATGATTACGTTCCTTTACTTGATAATTACAGCCCCTCTATTTGATGATTACAACTGATTACAGGCTGCAGTGTGTTTTTTGAGGGTATTCCAAAAACTCACTGTAAAAAGTATCTTATATCTGGATGTCCAGCACACATGAAGTTTGAACACCGTTGATTGAAATTGAAAGTATCAACCCTGACTGCAGGCCATAGTCAAGAGCGTGCGCTGTCGGTTCTCAGCACGCGTCATGAGGAGGCAGTGGAGTCATTAGGAGAGACCAAAGTCAAGTTACAGGTGTGCATGTGTTTGTGTGTGTGTGCCTGCAGATAGATGATGTAGAGGCCATGGAAAGGGGTACAGGTGAAGGTGAATCTTGTTGTACTGACTTGCACACACGTGAGTCCAGCGTGAATGTGTTTTTGCTTTTAGAGGGTTTTTTTGTCAGAAGAACCATACAGCATGTAAGCAGGTAGGAAAGGAAGTTGTTGCCTCTCCGACTGAGTTACTAGTACTAAGTAGTCAGGTGGCATGGCATATTCTCCTGGCATGGGCACCTGCCTCTGCCCCTCTGCCTTCATCATAAAAAAAATGCTCCGGCGCTTCTCCTACTCGTCTTGCGCAGATTGTTTTTGTTCATGCGCTGATGCTATTGGAGGAGCGTGAGGAGCAGCGTCTTGCACAGCAGCAACATTTTGCCAGAAGCACACAAACACCAGGCAAGTGTGAAGGAAGGCAAGAGCGTGGTCTTTTGTGACGTGCAAGCTGAACCTGACATCATCATTTCAAGGCGACGCACACATTTATTCCTTTCATGCCCTTCATAGTTTGCTTTGGTCCTGGACTTGTTTGTCCCAACTTGTGACGGAGGGTGTGGTTTGCTTATGAAATGGAGCATAACGCATGATCGCGCCTTTTTGTCAGTCCCTATTACATTCCGGGTTTACACTGCCATTACATGTCACCCTTTCCCAATTGACCTTACAAAGGCCTGCAGGTTTTCTCTCTTCTTACATCCCGCAAGCTACTGCCGCTTGAGAGGAAAACAGAAAAGTGCTCAGGCATTAGATTCACTCCCAATCTCAACTGCCTTGGTATGCTCCCAGCAACGGCAGCGACCAAACTTACACCCCCCCGTCCTCGTTCCTGACAGGTGCCACAGCTGCTCCCTATTTGGTGGCCCTCTCCCCTGCCATGGGTCACCGTGTAGCTGCATACCTAGAGGGCTACAGCCTGACGCAACTCAGGGACTTCCCGCCCGGCAGAAAGAAGCCCCTCACGGTAGACATGCAATTTACGTCCATGCGTCCTTTACCAGTGTGCGGGGTTGCAAAAAAAGCGGCCCTACCTGAAAAACTTTCCGCTTGGCAAGGATAAGCGGGAAAGCAATTGAGGCAAGGATCACGCAGCCTGAGTGACTGCAAGTGGTCAATTAATTGATTGTGTTTGTGTGCCCTTCATGCTCCTTTTTACTTCCTCTCCTAGATTGCAGCGCACTGGCCTTTAAATGTCTCTTGTTTCTGCTGAATTTGGGTTTTTACGGCATTATGCAATATAACTGCATCAAATGCAACCAAGTCCTCTTAAGCAGTCTAGGTGCTTTCCTAGTTTTCTTCTTTAATTCATCAGAGAGGTTTTGTTAACAAATAGCGCCGCAAAGCCTTCCTTCACTTTGCAAACTGAAATGTGATATCATGGATATCCCTGTGCTTCTGATTTGTACCATTTTTTGCAACCACGTCTACCCTTGATGCAGGAGGGTACCATACAAGAGTCCTTGTTGCTAGCCCTCAAGTCTGGGATAGAGCTACCCATACATCGCCTTGAGCAGGATTTTAAGTTTGAAGGAGGTGCGCGCCCAACTTTGCAGAGTAGGCTGACTGAGCTCTTTTTTTGCACGAAGACTGTGTTCTTGGCTAAGTCTTATACCTGGCTATCTGGTGGGTCCTTTTTCACAATTTTGTTTGCAATGATTCTGCTTGTGTGTACATGTCCAGAATAAGTTGAAGAATTGGGTTGGGGGTTGAGGGTCTTTTAGAGCCTACAGACTGCAAAAATTGGTTCCACTCAACAGCGGTCGACCGAGCGTCTGCCCCAACATATACAGCCTCCAAATCTATGTTTTCTATAAGCTCTCTGATCTCATAATTATAAATCAGATTTGCAATCATGAGCAAAAGAGTACATTAAAATAAGTATTCCTTTTGGGCCTCAGAGAGCCCCCCTCTGGCATATTTGTTACTGGCCTTGAATTGTTTTTGCTTTTTACCTGTATTGTGCTTCTCTGTAAAGATTTGCGTTGTTGCTTTTGTCTCTTTTGTGCAGGAAGAGTTCTAGATTATAGTGGTCCATGTGATGGTGATCTCGCCCAAAACAGCCTGCAGCCTGTTAAATGCTGTCTCCACTTTATTGAACCGTATAGTGGGCAAGCGTCCGGGGTCCTGTGATTGCTTTTTTGCTTCAGCTATTCACTGAGTCACTCAATCTCTTGCCTATGACTCAGATCACATAAGACCAGGACGCTTTTTTAATGCTTCTTGTGTCTCCTGCATACAAGATTGCAGGACGGGGTTGTGCGTGAAGCATGTACCTGTTCCATGATGAGCATTGTATCTTGCCTATGTGTCAAGTATCATGGCACATAACCTCATTTGCGCGTAAATGACTGTGTGTTTGTAGTCCAGAAACCCCTGCGGTGACTGCGCGTGCAGGTTCCCACGGCCTGTCAATTACAGAGGTCTGGAATGCAGTTGAGCACTATATGGATGAGTCAGGGATCATCCTCGGCTTTCAGAGCTGGCTTGGGGTGAGGGACATCCTCTTGATAGAGCTGGAAGGTGTGTGTGCAAATGAGATGCCTCGCAGCTGACAGAGTTATTAGGCAGGTGGAGGGAGTGTTAAGGTAAACAAAGCTTGAGCGAGCTTTGAACAAGTGTCACCGTAATTCAGGCTCGCAGAGGCGCCACTTTTTCAAACAAATCATACTTCAAGCAAGAACATGGAAGGTGCTCTATGGATCTTATGCATTGTTTCTGCTTACATGCCTGGTGATCTGTAAACCTGTTTACGACCCTTTGGCCAACCTATTTGTGTACTGTATGGTATTTGCAGATAAAATGATCAGACAGGAGGCCCGTTACGGGGACAAGCTCACTCTTCTGCAAATCAGAGTAGTGTGCTATTTGTACAAGCTGGGGCAGTGTGCTATGAGCCTTCCACCTCTACAGTCTGATGAGAGGGAAAGACAGGATTTAGAAGAAGCAGAGGGGCTGTATTATGGCCAACAGTAGCAACAAATGAACAAGGAAACGTATCAAGCATTCAGTGGCCGCGTGTAATGCTCCAAAACTGTGCGTATTTAATTTTTGTCTTGTTGGAGTATTTTATACGACTATAATGAGTCTGTCGCTTGTTCACATTTGGTTGAAAACAGGAGCCTGTTTTAAAGCAAGATTAAATAAACATTTGAGTTGGCTATTGATTTGAGCAGCTAGCTCTGTGCAAAAGAGTTGGCATTACAGGAAGTGAGGGCTGCATTCAGTGTAATTTTTATCACAACTCCACAATAAGGGATGGCATGTGTCGGCGGGCATGCTTATTTGAAGTAAAGTGGGAAATTCTTGGTGTACTTCAGCTGTGATCCAATATCTAGCTTGTGCTCTAGGGCTTCGCAGGCTTCGAGTGAGCCTGCAACTGGCAGGCAAGAACAGTTAGTGCACGTAAAGCGCTGGTTCTGTGGTTGGGTCCTTGTTATGTTCATATCCTGCATGGCATGTCACCATGTGCCTGTGTTGAAAGTGTGGTTTTACGGGCCTGAGACTTTCAGCCTCCAGGCTCATGCACGTCTTTCAAGGCAGAACCAACCCAGGACTGAGCGAATGCCTCTCTTTTTATGGTGGTCATGACGTGTGAGTGCTTGGGTTCTTCAAGAGTTGTCTTGCAATCGACCATGTTTTGTTGTTGTACTGTCAGAGCAGTGTGAGCAGCAGTGTGTGCACCAGCCTCTCTACATTTTTGCTCTTTGCAGAATTTGTGCCTGAGACTCTTTGTGATTTTTCTCTCCTTTGTCTGACACGGTGGGATGCTGTATGGCTTAACCCATAACAGTTTTCTTTAATCCATGCTGGAAGTGTTTACACCATGGCAAACAGGTTTTACTTTACCTCCTAGGGCTTCGCAGGGCATATTTGAACAAAGAAAACATGCCAATCATATATTAGGTATCAGTGTAGCGTAGTGGCCCAAAATGGTTAACCGAATGAATGAGCGATAAGTAAATCATACTTTACTTATGCATGTTACATTCGCCCCACCCTCAAGTGCTTGCGTCCTCGTAAGCATATCACAACTGCCTAAACCTGTACGGTTTTTACATGATAGAGCTTTTGATTTTAGACGGAGTCCACTAGGAGGTTATGCGGCGAAGTGTAAAGCGTGCGCAAAAACAACGTTTTTGCGAGCCTGAGGACTCGAACCGAGAACCTCGGCTTCGATACCAAATGTAGCGTAGTGGCCCGAAATGGTTAACCGGATGAATGAGCGATAAGTAAATCATACTTTACTTATGCATGTTACAATCAGGAAGCGCAGGCATTGTCTGAAACCAGTTCCTGGTGGGAGGTGCCTTCTAGCAGTAAAAAAAGAAGACGCAGATCAGGAGGCTGTTTTTTTTATGGCACGTGTACTTTTTGGGGTGAACACCCCTGAGGGACCCCCCCCCCCCCCAACCCCCCTTCCAGTGCCCCCACCCAAACAAAAAG
>Ga0307947_1001336_pt1 | contig 19338 bp, 21 predicted proteins | sample OrgLakmetagen232_FD_201840 | JGI IMG/M metagenome (GOLD analysis project Ga0307947, IMG submission 201840) | Saline water microbial communities from Organic Lake, Antarctica - #232 | ecosystem: Environmental > Aquatic > Non-marine Saline and Alkaline > Saline | place: Antarctica: Organic Lake...
GTGCCCCGCTCCCCAAACCCCCCCCCCCCCCCCCACACACACACACACACACACATACACACACAAACACACGCACGCACGCACACTCACAGGCCAAGCGCATGCCTATTCCCCGCTTTTTGTGGCGCTCCCTGAAGGAGCTGTGGGAGCAGTCGGCCAAGGAGGCCGCAGCAAGTGCAGGTGAGCTTCCTCTTGTACTGCTGGCACATACCAAGACTCATACGCACACACACACACATACACACACACTGTATGGCATTTACATGTGTACCTTGCTCTCCTGTCTGCTCCATCACCTGTGTGTAGGCACCAAAGATGAGCTGCAAAAGCAAGAGCTGCAGCGGCAGCAGCAGCAGCAGCAGGAGGACGGAGTCACAGAGGTCATGGATCTGACTAAAGATGATGCAGCCCCCCCTGAGGGAGCCATGCAGGACCAGGGCACCGATGCTGGCGCTCATGCCGGTGGTGCCGGTGCTGCTGATGGTGGAATTCATGGTGCTAATGGTGGTGCTACTGGACGTCCTTCTCGTGTTGCTTCTCGCAGAGCTGCTGCTGCTGCTGCTGCTGCTGTTTCCAATAATGCTCCAACAGCGGCAGAGGGGGACGACCACGTGATGCAGGAGTGTGGGCTCCCAACTGAGACTGCAGGCACATCAGCCGCAGGACCTCGCGCACTTGGTGATGCCCAGCAGCAGCAGCAGCAGCAGCGCCACCTGCAGGGGAATGGTTGTCCTGTCGTGAGCTGCCTGGAGTTCCCCAGCCTGTACTCAAAGGTGATGGCTGCATGTGCGTGTGCGTGTGTGTGTGTGTGCAAAGAGTCAGTGTGGTGATTATTTGTGCATGAACGCGTGCACGTTAACATGAGTGTGTGTGCCTGCGTGTGTGTGTGAACTGTCAGTATTCATCATGAGCATGCAGCTGAGGGTTGTTGTGAGAGAGAGAGAGAGAGAGAGACGATGAGGAGTAATTCGAAGGCAGGCCCTACATCTTTGTGCTCACAACGAGCACATATACACGCACGTGTTCACTCTCATAAGCTCAAAAGTATCGCCTGCATTTGGCACACAAGGGCACGTGCACACAAAAGCCAAGCTGACACATAGCTACATGCTCAACCATACACACACACATACACACACATACACACTCACACAACTGATACCACATCACAACTGATTGCATATACACATGCACATAGACAAACACACACACACACGTGCGTGGTCCCCTCACAGGAGTGTCACCTGTGCTCGAGTGCCCAAGACCAGGCCGCCACTGAGAGTAAAGTCATGAAGCGGGACATTGACGACGAGCGGTCCCTGCTGCCTGAGCTGTCAGCCGGCAGCTTGCCGTCCCTGGAAGTGGGGGCCACGTACTACCTGCTGCCGAGGTGTGTGTGTGTATGTGTATGTTGACTAACTAGGACTGAACGGGGTTGTCTGGGCTGAGCAGCGAACAGCTTGCCGTCCCTGGAAGTGGGGGCCCCGTACTACCTGCTGCCGAGGTGTGTGTTGATTCAGCCATGGTGTGTGTGTTTGTCCATATTATGGAGTCTGAGCTGAGCAGCTTGCAGCTTGCCTAAGCTGATAGGAGGAGCCACTGACAGGGTGCTGCACAGGAAGGGTGGGTGAGGGTGACAGGCGTTCTGTGCCTTCAAATGTGTGCCTGAGATCGGAAAGTGACGCCACGTGCAAGGTCTTTGCTGAGAGAGGGTGTGTGTGAGGGAGCCAAAGACGTGTCAGATTGCCGCCATGGTGGGGTGTGACGTGACACACAGTCCGCGCATGCACGCCCAGACGTACTCACAAGGCCATGGCTGCAGACTCGCACGCACACACATACACATGATTCTTGACAGGTCTTTGGATATGTTTGATACTAGGGATATCTTTGCACATGCACGCACACACATGCACGCTCGCACGCACGCAGGTCGTGGCTGTCTCAATGGCTGGACTACGTGAGTCAAAAGCAGCGACCAAAGGCAGCGGCTGTGCCACGTCCAAGGCCCTTGCCGCTTGCCTTGCAGGTGTGCGTGGTTGTAAATTCGGGTGTGGGTGTGGGTGTGTGGGTGTGGGGGTGGGGGTGGGGGTGTGGGTGTGGGTGTGGGTGTGGGTGTGGGTGTGTGCAGTGTGCGCGTTACGATGTGTGTGGGTGTGGGCACGTACGGAGTGTGAAATCTTGAAGTACGTCTGCATGTGTGTATGTGTTGTGGTATAAAGGCATTATGTTGTGCGTGTGCAGGGACATGGGTGTAGGTGTGGGTGGGTGTGGGTATGTAAATGGATACGGGTCTAGATGTAGGTGTACGCGTGCATGCGGGTGAGTTGCTGTGGTAAGGTTCAGGTGTAAGTAGTAGGAGCAGCAGCTGTAAACACCCCGCCATCTTGTATTGGAACATGCTGTGGTCTGTGTACTAAACTACAATTGCATCTAAAGCCCATGCATGGCATCTGTTTGGAGTGTGTGTGTTACAAGCAGTGGTGGACATTTTGTTACCCCAGCCACATATATACATTGATGGTTGTGGTAATAGACTCATGGTCTCATGGTCCATCTACACATGGGTCCCCTGTTTTTATAGCTCCCTCTCTTTTCCTTTTTCACAAGAGCTGGCGCTTGCCACCTCTGCCATTGCTTTGCACGTGACTACTTCTTGCATGTGTTTGTGTATGTGTATTTGTGTGTGTGTGCGTGTGTGTGTTTGCGTACTTTATTGCACACGTGCGTAACTGGTTTGCGTACGCTGTCATTTCTTTGCAGGAGCTACTGTGCACATGCCACCCCAGCCAGCCCATGCTGTGCATGCACCCGCCTGCAGTTGTGTACAACAAGCGCAGGTGTGTGTGTATGTGTGAGTTGGGTGATACCGTTTGTCCACGATCAATTCGTGCCACCAAAATAAACAAGGTTGTTAAATTTAAACAATTATTAATATCCGAATTGATCATGGACAAATGGTACTACAACAAGCGCAGGTGAATGCTCGTGTGTGTGTGCATGCATGTAAGTGTGAGTCGGGCGATACTGAGGTCTGTCTGATACTCTACCGATGTATTCTTTGTTGGGTGAGGTCATAATCATACTTTACACACCTCGCCTTGCTCGTTACTTGTCACTCAGCTAAGTTGTTCATGCCTGCAATACCAGACAGAGGGCGCGTTGACATCAATTGAGTGCTTTAGTTCAGTACGAGGTAGCATTTGATGCAGTTCTCAGCGATCTTCTCTTCAGATGCGTCAATTGCCAGTTGATCCTCAAACTTGCTTTTACTCTTAAGCTCGAGACTGATCACTCTTTGAAATTTCATTCCAAATCGCTTGCGAGTCTAGTTTTTATGTCCACACACCCCACTCAAGTCGCACGTGCACACACCCTCACACCCTCACACCCTCACACATGCACACACTGCAATATGCCCACACAGGTGCGTGCAGGCCAACCCTGACACGGATGACCTCACACTCATCGCAGAGGACCAATGGCAAACTCTGAGCCGCTTGTACTGCCTGGACGGCACTAGCGACCCCAGCCTCACCAACTGCATCAGCAGGTGTGTAATATGTAATAGGGTGAGCTTGGGCATGGTCTTGAGGGCGTGCACTGGTGTCTGAGCGCAAATGCTCTGAGCTGCCTGTGCTGGTGTCTGAGCGCAAGTACTCGAGCCCCCTGTGCTGGTGTCTGAGCGCAAGCACTCTGAGCCCCCTGTGCTGCCTGGACGGCACTTGAAACCCTAGCATAAAGGCCAACTGCATCAGCAGGTGCGTTGGAGGGGTCGTAGCTTGCGCATGGTGGCACGGGCAAGCGCTGTTGAATTGCCTGGACTGTCATCAAGTCTGAGCCACATGCAAACCCAAAGGCTTCATCCATTGGAAAAAGTGCATGCATGTATGAAAGCCCAGCTTGGCGATAAGGGGCTGGCATTTCCGGCTGCGTCAGCAGGTGTGTTTCAGGGTATGCCTGAACGTGGTGTTACGGACGTATCCCCTAGTATCCCCTGTTTGCTGAGTGCAAACACACTGGCGTTGAAGTGTCTGGACCATGGCATTGCGGACTGCATCAGCGGGGGTATGTCAGTGTGAGCCTGTGCATGGTGATAGAGGCGTGTGCGGATTGCCCGGTGGTAACCTATAGCCTCATTATAGCCTCATTACAGCCACAAGCCAACAACAGGCAAGGCGCCTTGACCTCTTATGTCTCACTTTTGGCTGTGTTTTTCCGGCCTCCTTGAATTGCAGCGTAGCAGGAATTGAGGTGTGTGTGTATGTGTGTGTGTCTTCACTCAAGTTTAGGTTTTGTCTGTGTTTTTTGGTGCTTAAATTGCGACTGGGCAGCGAAAGAGGTGTGTGCCTATGTGTGTATGTGTGTGTGTGTGCTATGCCTGGGGGTGTGCGTGCTGTCACTCTTGTAATGCCACAGAGCATAGGGTGCAGGTCACGACAGCGATCTGACTGGAACACATGCTCGCCGATGTCATGCTTCTCTATTATATAAATTTCTCTCTCTCTCTCTCTCTCTCTCTCTCTCTCACTCACACACTCACTCACTCCCACACACACACACTCACATTCACCTTTGCCCTCAATAAAACGTCTCGTTATGTGCACGCACCAGGTATTGACACAAGCACACGCAGACACACAACTGAATACCAATGGCGGTACTAAATGTACTTCACACACACACACACACACATTTTTGCTCTCTGCAGTGTGGCCATGGCAGGATTGCGTGCATCCGTGCAGCAGCCCTTTTCCCTGGAGCAGCAGCGTGTCATGGTAGAGGTTATGCAGGTCATACAGCAACAGCACCAACCACAACAGCAGCAGCACCACCACCACCAGCACCAGGTACTAGTGCCCCCTCCTTCTTCAACCGCAAAAGGCCCCCTGCCAAACAAATCTGAATTGATCGACCTCAGCGAGGACACCCCCATGCACGATGTGAATGCTCTACCACAAGGAGCTCCGCAGCAGCAGCAGCAGCAGCAGCAGCAGCAGCAACCCCTGAACCAACAAGGCAGTGATGCTGGTGCCTCCTTCTCTTCCTGCCACTTGTTAGACCAGCAACCGCATGGCAGCAGAGCGGCAGGGGCCACACAGCAGCAGCAGTGCCAGCAGCAGCAGCAGCAGCAGCAGCAACAGCAACAAGAACAGCAGCAGCAGCAGCAGGAAGACACGTTGGTGTCACCTCCTGCCTGTTCGCCGCGAAGAGGGGCACGGCAAAAGCGAATAGCTCCAGAGGTACTTTTGGGGGGACGAGGACGGGGAGGCATAAGTGCGCTCACACTCATGCACTCTTGTGCACATAAATACATTATTATAGGACATGTTTTTAAACGTAGTGGTCAGGACGCTGGTGCGCATTTCTGTTTGCACACAGGTGAGCACAATGTTAGCCTCAGGCACACGATGGAACCCTCCACGCCAGGTAACCTTTGTGTGTGTGTGTGTGTGTGTGTGTGTGTGTGTGTGTGAGAGTGTGTGTGTATGTGTGCATGTGCGTGTGCGTGTGTAAAATTGGATTGTCTTGCTGGGTTCTGCAACACCATGGCATTATGTGGGCAGCAGTAGTGCCTTGTGGGGATATACCTCATATGAACAGTTTTTTTTGCTTACACGAATGCTGATGACCTTCAATTTACAGAAAGTCTTATGCCAAAGCAAAATGCGCACGACCAAAAGCTGCCATAACGACACCCTGCTGTAGCAAAGTTTTGTGCCTCCTTCGCCAGAGCTGTGTTCTTCTTTTCTGGGCAGCGCTTGATGTGCTGTGCTTGGTTGATGAGGCTTTCAGAATAATTGATTTGTCGTGTGCCTATTATGGCCTTTGTGAATGTTGGTGAGCCGGCAGCACGCCTTTGCGAGTGGTTGGTTTGTGTTTGCGTTTGCTTGTTTGTCCTGTGTGGGTGCGATAGTAGGATGCTGTGAAAGATGCAGGACCAGTCCTTCCTTTTGGCCACGTCATGAAAACACATACAAACGTTGATATGCACATTTTCCTGGGTAAGCTAGCGGTAAGCTAGCGGTAAGTTAGCGGTAAGTTAGCATGCGCGCACACATGCAAATATATGACTAAAGTACACAAACCAAACATACCATACACGAAGCTGCAGGGGCTTGGCTAACCTAAACACTTAACCTAAAGCACTAACTCACTACACAGGAGGCTGCAGGGCCAAGCTCCCAAGGCCCTGGGACCATGCCCTTCCTACTGACCATACCTCTTGTGTGTGAGCAGCACGTAGCAGCAGCTGCAGCGGAGGCAAAGCAGCAGCGGCTGGTGTATGAGGACGCGGAGGTGAGGGTGTGGGATGTGTGCAGGGTGCGCATATGTGTTTGAGAGTGCATCCCAGTGTGATGTGATGTACACAGGGTGTTTTGTGAGTAGGATGGCCAGAACCATATACTTGGTGAATATAGGGTAGTTTTGTCAGAGAAATCACCAAATACCAAATAAACGGTCGTATACGATGTATATTTTATATTTACGGTTCTGGCCAACCCTGCAACTAATGCGCGTCATATGAGGGATTAGGGTGTGCTGATTTCAACGAGAGCGTATGTGCGTGAGCATTGTTCATCTGTTGACGTGAGCTAAAGTGGGTGAGCCTGTCTTTTATGGGTAGATATGGAATGCGTTACAGTGTGCGTGCCACTTGCGCTCTGCCAAGATGAGCTTCTGTGCTTTGTGGTCGTTGGAGAGTATCAGTCATCAGATGAGCACCACAACAACAGAGGGAGAGGAGAATGCAATTGACAAACGACGTCAGGCAAGCAAACACAAGTTGTGACTCACAACAGAGTGTTACCACATTGTGACTCACAACAGAGTGTTTGCCCCGCTACACTGCATCGACGACGTGTCATCATCATCTGAGGCAGCAACTTGATTGTGTGTGCATCTGACCATGCCACCACCATTTGCAGCTCTACCACAGTCCGCAGATGCATCTGTGCCGCACCGTGTACACCCCTTCACGCATTCATAGGGTTGGCCAGAACCGTATATATACGCCGTATATGACCGTATATTTGGTGGTTTTCCTGCCAAAAATACCGTATAAATACCGCATATATATGGTTCTGGCCAACCCTACGCATTCAACATAACAAGGACCGAATTTTTGACAATGTCTTTTCCTTATGCATTGCGTTGGATGGAACACAACGCAAAGCACTCTTTTCTAGTCCATGCCAGTAGCGTGTTCGTCTCATTATTATAATGCTTCTTGCTGTGTTCACCCACTGTCTGAAGTTCAAAGTTGTATGTGTAATTGTGTGCGCGCCTGCAGGTCACGGTTGAGTTGGTAGATGCCGCAGACCTGGAACAAAAGGTGGCAGGAGGCGCTGGCAGTACAGCTGAGCGCAGGTATGTTTGATTGCTCAGGAGCGGGTGTTTTAAAATCCACATGCACACGAGTCTATTGTGTGGTCGGTCGTGAGAAGCTCCAGCTGTGTGTGCAATGAGTTATGTTAGGTGTCGGTTTTACTTTTGCACACACACACACACACACACACACACACACATGCAAACACACATTCACACGCACACGCACACACACACGCATACACACACAGGTCGAAGCGTTCACGCAAGACCCTGCAGCAAGTGCGGCTGTCTTGCACCACCAGCCTGCACCAATTCAAGATGCATTTGTATGAGCTGTTCAACATACACCCCAAGAATGCACAGGTGAGTCTATGGTAATTTGTGGGTATCTATGGGTATTTGTAGGTGCATTTGTGTGTTCAAGGTTCAAGGGGCTCAGCTCTAGGTCTCTTAATCACTCGTTCCTTTACAGCAAGGCTGCCTCTTAAATACTCAGCATGTGGATTCATGTGTGTGCAAGCACAAACTTGTTTGCATGTCGGTTGTGTCAAGTTGTAAGATGTACTAAGCATTGTCCGAGTCCTGAGTGTTTGGCAGATCATGCCTGCTGATGTGCCTGAACTATACTGATACCCTATGCACTTGCATTTTTTCCAATTGTTGCAGCGCACGCTTGATTTGCATGTATTGATACAGCTTGAAGGTGCGTATAACCTGCATGTGTGCTGTTTTGCTTGTGTCGCTCGTGCATTTGTGCGCACAGGTGTTTGTGCGCAACGTGCAGCTGCAAGGAGACGAGCTCAGCATGGCCCAGCTGGAAGTGTTCCCAGACGAAAGGGTGTGTGTTTCACAAGCAGCACGGGCTGTTGCTGTCGATATGGAAAAAAAGGATGTGTGATCGCATGTTTTGCACCACTGCAAGTTTGTGCGTACCTTGTCGTATAGTAGGCGTGTCCGACACGCTGAAATTGCAATGTTTTTCCTTTAACTCTAATTCAGAAAGACTCCTCACAAGCTGCATGTGCCCAAAGCAGCTTTCACATAAAACCTGGAGGCCTCCATCTGGGCCTTTTCCCATAGGCGCCCTTTCTATGTTGTTACGTGCATCTGTAACCTGCAATCAGTCATCCCAGGTTATAATTAAATTGACATTAGAGCAAGAAAAGCAGCCAGCCTGCTCACTTATTCGTCAGAAGCAAGCCCTAAAGTCTGATTTGTCTGTGGGGCAGGGGAGCTCACCTGCACATTTTGTTTCAGCAGCATAATTATCCCAAACACACTTGTGAGCCGACTTGAGCAATAGACAGTGCTTGTGTACGTGTGAGGCAACGCTCACACCTCAGCTCCTGACACACATCAGTTCCTCAGGTGCACGTGCCTAGCAGTCGCACTCTTTGACTGATGGCTTTATCTGTAAACTCTGTAAACTCAGGTGCACGTGACTTCCACGGGGGAGTTCGATGACAACGACGTCAGTGACCTTTTCGACTCGGCTACTGCAGGCAACGGCAATGCCAACCGCAGGTAAGGTCTTAGCACAGTGCTTTTGTGTGTGTTATGCTTGGTGACAGACAGGGTCACATGAACCTGCATGAACCTGAGGAACCAAGAACTACAAAAAGTGAAAACCACACCCCACATCATATCCTGGGGAACGGACTTTGCTGGCATGGGGGTGCTGCAACCACTGCTCCGCTGCATAAAGCGTTAGGTGATCTAGTGAGGATAAGCAGCTGCTGTCTTCACGCACAGCCTCATAACGGGTGCACACGGCAGCAAAAGCTTTAAATGCTTACACGTAAACTGCACTAAATTGTGTTTTTGTGTTGTACACACCTTTGCGTGCACGCCTTCAGGGGTAAGGGACAAGAGGTAGAGGCCGGATTCAAGAACACAGGACTTTCGCTTTATGAAGATGACACCTAGGTTGCCCTGGAAAGATGTTGGCTTCAACTTTTTTGTTATTGAGCCGGCCCCTTGTGTATGCCTGTCTGCCTTTTTGAACAATAACATTGACGACTTGAATGTTTACTACTGCTTACAGTAGGGTGTAATGTATGCAACAATAATTGTGAACACTGGCATGACAATCTCACGGGTGCATAGCTGCCAGTGGTCAAAGACAAATTAAGCTTAACCATGAGCGTATTTTTTGTGGAATTTCGAATTCTAGTAACTTTCAGAAGAATTGTGCTGTATTTTGTTATAGTTTCCTTCAAGGCAGTTTTAAACTGTGTGTTAAGAGCATCTTGTATTCATCATGCTTGCGTATGCAGACCCCTGCCATAAAGAAATGATGAAAGTAGGCATTGCCATGGTTGATGGCCTGTATTTTGAGCAGCAAGAGTATGGCAGCCATAACTGCCAGGTCTGCGCCATCAACAAGGTCTGCGGTAAATGCCTGCTAACCACTAGAATGCTGCATAATTTTATCAGCAATAAGGCCTTGGAAGACTCAGAGCGTGCCACTGGTTGGAAAGCCACTTACAACAAAAACCAAGGATTTAGTGATGATGTTGATGCCTGGCTTAGTACTCAAAATAACCTGATCCTTCAAGAAGTATACAAAGTACCAAATTAATGCCCAGACTTTGACAAAATCCTCAATGACCTGACAGCTACCCACAGCTGCAACTCCTTCCTTTGCCAAGGGCTTAACCACAGCTTTGCCATCACAAAACACGAAAACGCCTGGAAACTCTTAAATTCCCTTCAAAATAAGCCTCTAGACATAACTCAAGGCAAACCGAGATCATACTAGCTGCCTAACTCAAAAATTTACCATCCACGTAATTGTACCTGCCATTAAAGAAGAAATAATCAACAGTGTCGAACAGCAACAACCTCCCCTTAATCCCCGACCATACATGGAGAAACAAGAAAAGGCATTCTGTCTAGTTCACGCTTTCAACATGGCCATTGGGGGAAACATTTCCTCCGGCAACCAAGTTCTTGCACATGTTCAAGAAATGGAAGACACCCTCAAACAGCGCAGACTAGACAGTAAATCCCTAGACCACTTCTTCTACACCAAAAACAAGGGTAACTTTAACAATAGCATCCTCAATCCTCAACCATTTCCTGGACTACCTTCCTTGGAACAACGAAAAACAATATATGTTGAGATACGCCCCATCTCAATAATTTAAAGAAGGAGAGATCACGGCAGATATCATAAACCAGCACCTAAACGAAGCCGCTTTTAAAGAAGCTATCATCCTTGCAACCAGCAATGGCACTCAAGGCCACGAGTGACCCTTATGAAAATAGAAATTGCTCAGAAATCTGCAACCTGGCTCTTTCATGATTATGAAAAAGAAAGCCTTATCTCTCTTACAAGCCCAAGCGATTGGACTAAAGTAAAAGACAGTATTATTACTTTTGAATGCGGCAGCATATGGGACCAGCTAGGATCAACCTCAGTCATACACCTAGCAGACAGCAGCATATCTTTTGATCCTGATACGTATGTCGACAATTATGTGATCAGCATTGATGACACACCACCTCCTACTGCCACCACCTTACTCACAATCCCTCCCCACACCCCAAACCTACTGATCAAACCCATCAAACGGAAAGCGTGCACTCTCAACATGCATGAAGGCTCTTCTCCCCTGTCCTCCATTTTCAATAATAGCAGCCCTGAACAGTACCACAACATCATCAACCACCATCACTACACCTCGCCAGCTACACAGACCTCCAACCAAACTGAGACCAAATACCTTTACCGGCAGACCAAAAAAGGCCCAGTCAGAGAGGTCCAACAGAGTACCAGAAAGAGGAAAGAAGTCACAAAGAGACTGGAGTACCAGCCTCAAACAAGCAAGAGCACCACGCACAGACATTGCAGAGCTAAGCTAAGGGTCTACAGGGATGACCACCCATCTCGGCCACTGCCAATCCACAAAAACTACCGAGTCTCATAGCCAGCCCTACAGCACTGAACCTGCCGTGCTACTCTACCAACACAGTCACTCGTTGCAAGCCTATAGAAAGGTCTACTAAGCAAACACTGCTTGCACTACCTCAGCATTACACCGCTCCCACTGTGCCTGCCTCAGTCTGAGGAGGATCCCGACTACCAAAACCCAAGCATGAGGGTCTTCTTCTTCCCTTAATCATGGTGAGGTACAACCAGCGTTGCCTTTTTATTTCTTTCCTGCTATGTATAATGGAACATTAAAGACCATGCCAGCCATCCCACACAAAAGTCTCAAAATCAATCTACCGGATTTATGCTTGTTAAGAAACTAAAAATTTATTTGTCCAGAAATCAAATAGGGACCAGAAGGGCAAAATCGGGCGGGGGTTCATGTCCGTAAGGAAATTAATAAGGGTTGCAAGAAACGCAGTCCAATGCTTGATTAAAAATTAGAGTACAAACAAGAAGCTTGACACAAGTAAGCATCAGCAATTCAGAAGTACACCTACAATACTAATTATACACCTTGCTCACAGGCAAAAATGTCTGTACAGTATTCTTGCCAAGTACATTCGAAGTAGGCATACTTTGGTACTTCTTGGCACCCTAGCCTTCTGATAGACTTCACTCCTATCGCTCAAACACATTTGGTGGTCCGCCCAATTGCGGTTAATAATGCCACAGGACACATTACACTGTGTGCCTCCATGCCAAGCAAAGCTACACTGTGTGCCTCCATGCCAAAGCTACACTGTGTGCCTCCATGCCAAGCAAAGCTACACTGTGTGCCTCCATGCCAAGCAAAGCTACACTGTGTGCCTCCATGCCAAGCAAAGCACAGGCGCTGCTTTCTTGTTTGTAAGCTTTGTCTCTGTAGCTGCCTGGATACCACAAGTGTGCGATACAGCTTGTTTAAAACAAACGGCACGTATGAGTTAATTGCAGTTTGGACCGAAATCCAGCAAAAGGCGTGGCGATTTGCATGTTTTGGTGTACATATTACGAATCACAATGAAATGTGACGTTTGTAGGGTTGGCCAAACAATACATACGTAATACGGCATATTTTTGTGCGCCGTATATCTGGTGCAACACTGTATGCGCCGTATATCTGAAGGAGTGTATATCTGAAGGAGTGTATATCTGAAGGAGTGTATATCTGAAGGAATGTATATCTGGTGCAACACTAGAAAGTTTCCCATCAATTCTGTATTTGTATGACCGTACATGGGTTTTGGCCGACCGTATATGTACACAGCGTACCGTACTGCCGCGTAACTATTGCAAGGTTTGAAAATAACAGTTAATAAATCCCAATGCAAGCAATGTGAGGGGGGCAACACCTGCTCAATAATAACACCTAAATAGACAGCCACCAATATCACCATGTACATTGCAAATTCCCTGAACGGGTTAAGATAACAATGCATTGTGTTCTGTTCTTTTTTAACGCCTTTGTGCACGCCTAGCTCCCTAAGCATCACTTTTGGGCTTTTGGGGTATAAAATATCAGATCATGCGTAATCACTCTTCAAAAACTGCAAAATGACTCCCCTATCTGCCCCATGAATTATTCGTCCATCTCCCCTCATATACGGTATGTACAGAAATTGCGTTTATACAGCATATAGATATCCCATATACAGTTTGGGCCAACCCTAGGTACTTGGTTTTGTGTGGAAACCCACAAAGATGTGCATTGATGCATATGTTCAGTGCAGAAATAATCAACTTGAAAATAGGGAGGGGGTTGCACTGCCTGGGTAGCCTTGTCAAGTCTAGCAGTGCCTGTACCAGTTTGTACCAGGCTGTGACCACAAGACTTGATTAAAAATAGAGCTATAAATTTATAAAATCTCACACGCTTCAAGCTGAAGCCTTTTCCCTTCTTCTTGCCATTCAAAAACCCAAGCTGCCTGACACAAAAAAGCAACACACAGCCCTTTTCTGATTTCTCAAGCTTACATCAAAGGTCCCAGGCATTCATTGCCTACTCACCCATTTTGAACCAGGCAGTGACGAGAACAGCTCGCTGACCATTTGGAACTCCTCTTCATTGTGCCTGTAGCACATGCAGCTCACTACCCCCCCGATGCTGACAGCCTGTTGGTGCAGTTGCGAGGGGAAAGTATGCAGTGCCCTGGGCATCACGCTTGGTACGAGGCAAAAGCATGCTTGACACTGCTCACATGCCCAACATTGTTTGCTGAGAGAAGTCTGTATGCTGTGGGGCACAGCACTGGAACAGATGGCCCTTCCTTCTGCATATTCATCCAACATCCTGGTCACAGACTTAAAATTGTCCTGGGATTACAAATCGTTTTTCTCATTGCCTTTTTTAAACAAGTTGGTCGTGAATTAAGAATGTGCGGACGCCTCCTGGTCACACACGTGCACATCGCAGACCTTCGTATTATCTCAGAGGGCCCAAATGGGGGTGTTTTTTAAATGTGAATTGAGTGGGCCCCCCAACTTGCTGATTCTAAGCTTAGCACCCAAAGGTAGCTGCTGATAGAACCTGAGCTTGAAATCAGCAAATAGAGGGGCACATGCCTATTGCCCGCGGCGTGAATCCCACTTAATACCACAAATTATTCATACCAGATTACCTACTGCACCAATCTGAACTATTTTTTATGGTACAGAATCCTATCTAGAAAAAATATCATTGCAACAAAAATGAAAGAAACCGGCTGAGTGGTTGGTGTTTTATGAGGCTTTGAGCCATTTTACCACATTAGGGGTTACATGCACCATGTGTGCTTAATCCAGTCTACCTCAGCACGCAAAGCAACCCACATGAAACTGGGCACATGCTCGGGTAGCTCTCAATGCCAGCTACAATTTGGTACTAAAATGGTGTCGATCGGATGTAGTGGCTATGAGTGGCTGCCTTCTGAATGCAAAAATGCACAATTTCAGGCATTTCCTCCGTTGACACCCTCTGGTAAGATCTCATGGATGGAGCCTTTGGGGTGCCACCTTTCCGTTCTTGCATACACAACTGCACTTACACTACTCAAATACGCATGAACTAAGTTGGCCAGCACTGTATATATATTCTGTATGACCGGGTGTTTTGAGGTTTTTCCTTTAAGGATGGCCTTATTTATATTCACTCACTGTAATCCGTATGGCCCTGGCCAGCCCTACTCATGTGCACAAGTTACTTAGGTCTCTCAGACGGAAGAGAGATGGACCTGACACCATTTGAGAAGAAATTTCCAGATGATTCTGCCAGTGGATGCTTGAAACTGGAGGCTTGCCATGCCATTCACCCGGGTACATATGCCAAAGCAATGTCGAGTGCGCTCCCATGACGAGCAAGAACAACATTTCCGTGAACTGGGGCCTTAAAACTCACCTGCAACGCCTGCTCTAAGGCCGCTCTTGTCGTGTGCGTCTCAGTGGTCAGTGACTTGTCAGCATTGGGCAGGTATCCTAGATTCAGTGTGATGACCTTCGGTCTACTGCTCCCTGTGTAACGGTCAAGCACCTGTATCACAAACGCAGGGTCACTGTCAAAGTAGGTCAGAAAAAATACGTGCCATCATGTGCACATATGGCATTATCCGCATTTCTTAGATCAACACGACTGTACCTGTTTCCGCAGCTCGAAGCCTCTGTACACTGCTTTGCATGATACCACCCTTACGACGAATGTAACCCTGTTCTGTGACCGTTACGCACCTCGCAGCTCATTGCATGCGCAGGGAGCTAACCAAGCTCCGTAGGCCCATGATACCAAGACAGCTAATTTCTGCTCCGCAATGACACAGTGGTTATTGTCAGTTACCTGATTTTTGCTAATCCTTGTAATTCATAGCGTTTATCAATTGTACTCCCTAATTGCTCGACTCCCTTGCCGACTACGAGGCAAAGGTCGCTTCCTTCACCATCGCTCTACTGATTTGCCCTGACAGCCTCCAGCAATTCCCCTCACCTCTAGCAGCTTTGAGTGGCACACGCGTTCCAGGTGAAGTGCAGGCCTGCAGTCCTCGACGAGGGTTTCCTGCAGCAGGGCCTGGGTGACGTCCACAGCTCGCTGCTGGATATCGCAGGCGATCACTGTGCCTGCTTTCCCAACAGCCTGGTGTATTTTGCGTGTGTCGTGTGTGTATGTGTATGTGTGTGTGTATGTGTATGTGTGTGTATGTAGGTATATGTGTGTGTCACATGTAGGTATGTGTGTATGTGTATGTGTGTGTATGTAGGTATATGTGTGTGTGTCACATGTAGGTATGTGTGTATGTGTGTATGTGTATGTGTGTGTGTGTCACATGTAGGTACGTATTTTTTTGTGCTTCTGAACGCGCAAAGGAAAGCTGGCCTTACGAACACGGACTTATATCTTACAGTTTTCCATCTCTTTCTATTATTTCTCTTAGACGCTTCCTCTTTTGTTTAGCCAGGTGTAATTGCAGGCTTTTTCGGAGCTTTCGCTCAGATGCCCCTGAGGCATACATAGCGATGTAACCTTCCCTTACGGGTGCTTTGTAATTGTGACAGAAGTTGTAGCGAGGTGCAAGCGGAATTATTGCAGATCACATCTGCAGATACATGTTCACAAGAGGGAACACACAGAGAGAGGCCACACGGCAGCAGAGTAAGAAATAAACATAAAGAACCCTGACAAGTTCTGCGTTCTAGACTTGGCTAAAAGCCGTTAGGAGCCTCGCCTGATGCTACTTGCCTATAGTAGCTTCGGTTGAGGACTGTGAAGACGAGGCCCGCAACTATTTTTCGGGGTGAAATGACACAGGTAGGTGTGCTTTCAGGCTTTTGCCTGGTATTGTACCCATTTCCCGGTTTTTAGTGTTTTCGATAACACTGTGTTGCATATTCACATTATGTTACAAACAGCAGCTGCGTCTCCGAGGCATACCTGAGACAGAAACAAAGTGTCGACCCCATTCCCGCAGGTTGCATCTAATGCAGTATCACCCTTTTCTAGGACCTGTGTACATGAGTGCGTGCATGCGTATGTGTGTGTGTGTGTGTGTGTGTGTACGTGCATGTCATGTAGTCATGTGTGTATGCATATGCCTGTGCGTGTGTGTGTGTGTTTGTGTGTGTGTGTGTGTGTTTGTGTGTGTGTGTGTATGTGTGTGTGTGTGCGTGTGTGTGTGTGTGTGTGTGTGTGTGTGTGTGTGTGTGGACATGCATGTCATGTAGTCATGCGTGTATGCATATGCCTGAGCGTGTATGTGTGTGTGTGTGTGTATGTGTGAGCGAGCGAGCATGTGTGTGTGTGTGTGTGTGTGTGTGTGTGTGTGTGTGTGCGCGTGCGCGTGCGTGTGTGCGTGTTTGCGTGTGTCATGCAAGCATGCTTGCCTGCATCCAAGCCAGCTGTGCAAGTTTGCACATGTTCATGCCTCTGCACACACATGATTTCCTGGAAGTAGCTAGCTGCATGGAACCATGCCAAAAACGAGTTGGGATCGTATGTTTGCATCCCAAAGATTTCATTTGAGCTGCTTACTAGAAAAAATTTATCATTACGATTTCGGTTGGAATATTCAGAAAATCAAAAAAGATCAGTTAGCAAAGATTGCGCCTCACACAGCCAAAGCCAGCACCTCCCGCCTTTTGCAATGTACTAAGTAAAACATCAGAAATATTCCATGGGGGAGAGGGGCGAGAAGAGCCTTGTTTCATGACTACAAAGGGACGGCACCCATGAAACAAGGCTCTTCCCGCCCCTCTCCCCCCATGGAACATTTTTGATTTGCTACTTAACCCATTGCGAAAGACGGGAGGTGCTGGCTTTGGCTGTGTGAGGCGCAATTTATTTCAACTGGTGTTTTTATATTGCATATCGCCATAAATTGGGCACAAAAATAACCTTCCCAATTCCTAATAAATCGGGCACGACGAAGCACAGGGCGTAGATGGTGGGAGCTTCAGCCGGGATTTTGGTTGGTACACCAAATAGGTACATTCCTAGCCACGATGTGCAACGATTATTCGGGGAAATGAAGAATATTGAAACACGCCGGACAAAAAGGCCTGGGCACAGGGTACATCACCGATACACCGATTTGAATATTTAATAGGAAATGACAAAATGACACGCCCCCCTATCACTGGGAGGATTGAGAATGAACAGCATATTGTAGCAGACTACTCATTCAGGTAGAAAAAGAAAAAATTGCAGGCAGTGAAAAATCACTACTTCCCCAGGAGGCGCCAGAAAGAAAATTTTGGATAGGCACGTATGATTTTTGGGCTGGACCCCCCTCCCCCCTAACCCCCCTTCCGGTGCCCCCACCAGGACAAAAAGGGTATTAATTTGCTCCTTTTTCAATTAGGCATACTCATCAAGACCTGAAATTGAAGTGTAGCAGAGTTATGGGGCAAAAACTGAGATACGGACGCCCATGCACACGTGACCTACCAGGCACCCACGCACAACTGGCTTGCACAGTCCCACATTGCTTCCATTTCTTCACTGACTATCTCATGCTGGCACAATCCTGTAAGTTTGGGGTGATTTGCTGCTCCATTGGCTTGACTCGCACCGCGGCCTGCACCCTAGCGCGTGTGTTTCTGATGGGGTGATTGCTGTAGATGGTGCCACCCACTCCCAAAAGGATGGTATGGAGGGTAACGGAGGCTCCTTGGAGGATGGAGCAAAGGCCTTTGTGTTGTTCCTGCGCGGCGCTCAGCTGGTTCTGCGGTCTAGTGTCTTCACAGTACTTGATCTCGATGAGGTGAATGTCACGTTTGAGAATGCTCAGATCTTTGGGTCGGTGCTGTCTGGGGAAGGTGGATCTGCTAATGGCTGGCAGTGCTGCTGAGATGCTCCTGGTCTCCTCAGTTGCCCCCTGTCACTCCTAAGAACCCGCCCCTCTTCAATGCTAGTTTGTTGCCTTTCGTTTTCGTGGAGATGGGAGCAACCAGTACAGCATCTGGACAACTGGAGATAAACCTATTTTTGTCTGAGAAGCGGGGTGGAAAGGGCAGAGCCACTTTGGTATAATTCTGGTTTCAGCTGTATTGGGAATGAAAGATTTTGCATAGCTAGCTGTTTGCTGCTACCCATATCCATGCAAACAAAGCAAGATCCTAGAGAGCCTGTCTTGCTGATGGCTTTGAAAATCATACTGCATGCTAAGCTATGTCTCTCAGTGATCATACTTCTTATTTGCGTGTGTGCATTCAGAAAGGATATGCAGGGCACTGTCTAGTTGAGGGTAGAGGGGACAATTTAGGCTTATTGTATGCTTAAATTATATATACCGCATGCTTTTGGTTGTACAGGCTTCCTGTTCTGTACTTCTTAATGATGCACTTGGTTCTTACAGGGACATAGGATGCTGTTAGGTAAGCGTTGCTCGCGGCTCCACTGGCAGTGCCATTTTTGATAAGGGTCTGGTAGTTTTAATGGTAGTTTGCTATGGTATTGGCATTTCCTAGTTTGTGGAGGGGGTGCATGTGTGCTTGTAAGGCGTCATGGTAATTGAATAGGTACCAAAGCCCTGAGGCAGGTGACTGGGCTGTGTTTGGGTAATTTTGTATGATTCGGTGTTCTCCATTCCTCTTTTGCAAGCCAGGAAATGTTGTAGAAAGGATTTCCCTCAGGCCAGCTGTCTTGATAGAGGTATTTGCAACGTCAGTGTAGGTTGTGATTATTTTCTAGCAAGAGCGCAAGCATATTCATTGCTTATATTACCTGCGTGGGATTTGACTTTGTGGAAATGAATGGGCGATGGTGGATTGCTTTGGCAATGGATTGGAGAATATCTTCCTGGGTGTGATAGTCTATTAACGCTCGTTCCATTTTATTTGCTGACGTTCCTTCTCTCCTTTGTCCAACTTGGTGGAACGTGTTTCAAAACAGACAGTTTGCAATGTTGCAAGCTGTGTAAAATCATTGTGTCAGATACGGGGTTTCGGATAAGCTCAACCTGCTTTGATGATGATGGCGTAATACATAGGCCCAGGGGAGATAGCAAACTCCCTACTACGAGGTTGAAACGAAACTGAAAGTTGATAAATAAAAGGGAAGCAAGAGAGGCAGGCTGGAAGCGATAACAGAAAATAGGGGGGACAACCAAGGTGATGAGAAGAAGGGC
>Ga0307947_1001338_pt1 | contig 19326 bp, 22 predicted proteins | sample OrgLakmetagen232_FD_201840 | JGI IMG/M metagenome (GOLD analysis project Ga0307947, IMG submission 201840) | Saline water microbial communities from Organic Lake, Antarctica - #232 | ecosystem: Environmental > Aquatic > Non-marine Saline and Alkaline > Saline | place: Antarctica: Organic Lake...
GCGCACACACACATGCACACACACACACACACACACACACACACACACACACACACACACACACACACACACACACACGCACGCACGCACACACACACACACACACACACACACACACACACACACACACACACACACACACACACACACACACACACACCCACATACACACACACACACACACACACACACACACTCACACACACACACACACACACACACACACACACACACACACACACACACGTACGTGCGCACATACGTACATACAACATAGACACGCACAAACATGTGCATACACAAATTACACACAAAAAAAGAAATGCACACACGCACACGCGCTTACTATTTATGGACACATGCACGTACGCATTTCGTACACACATACTCACACACACACACACACACACACACACACACACACACACTCACATTTTTACACGCGTACACGCACATGCACATACGTGCACACTCCCGCGCACACGCATATACATGCACAAGCACACACTCGTTCATATACACGCACACGCACACACACACACACACATACACACACACTCTCACACACATGGGCTTTAAAAGGCTAGAGAGCACACGCTTATGTCCTGGTAGCTCCACATTTTTGAAAGAAACATATAGAATTCACCTCGTGCTCAACGTCTTCCTGCAGAGCAAAAACTTGCTTGTGGATACACTTCAGCTGGTGCGTGTTGCTTCCCTTGTCCAACATAGGCGTTAGTGTCTCGCATCAATAATAAGCGCTCATGCTGTGTAGCAATTCTCTATAATACGGAGGCTCTTTAAGTAATGCTGGGTGGGAACAGTGCACACTTCCTTGCCCCTAGATTTACTCCTGAGCTTATTTCATCACTACAAAATGCAACAGAATGCCATCTAATCGACCCTTGGTACAGACAAACAGTTCTTCAGGTTTCTAGCCTGTATGCACTCCTCTGCAGTTTTTTTGCCAGCAACTGCGCAGGGTCTAAACTGCTATTGCACCATTATAACAAGGAGCGCCTTTTGTCTGCGCTCGTTGTCTGCACCCTTCACTCACGGCTTTACGCAATATCATGTATCTAATGCGTAGGCAAAAGACTTTGAGAGCGCAGGCCTGCCTAGGAGCTCAGCAGAAAAGCTAGCAGAGCAGATCACTGAACTCATCATCATCAACAGGGTTAAGATGGAGGAAACGTTTGTAACCAATGCGTACATGGAAAAGGTACGTGCTTGACATGGTGCGTGTTGTGCTGCCTGTTCTGGTGTTTCACTTTGCTGTTACAATGCGATGCGACGTTCTGATGCTCAAAAGGAACAAAAAGAGCTTGAATTGCTCGCTGTGCAACTCCAGAAGTTTCCTTTAATTATCTTGAGAGATTTGGTGTTGAAGGACGCCTAGTTTAGCGCGTAAATCCTGAAAACAAGCACGTCTGTTCCTTATTTTGTTACGTGGTTTGTGTACAGGTAGCCTTGATGCAGGAATCCAAAGTCATGGGTTTCAAGACGGAACTCCTCAAAGCACAGGTACTGGCAACACAGCAGGGCAGTTGCGGAAAGTTCCAGTTGCGGCTTTTCTGTGCGAAATTGCAAAGTGTGCTGAATGTTGGAATGTTGGTGCATCAAATCATTGTTTTGTCTCTGGTCTCAATGGGCTATTTAGCATGGTACCATGGTGACCTAAATCTCACGCAATGCAATAATAATAAGCGCTGAAGCTGGCTGTGACCTTGCTTCTCTGTTCCTCCTCATAGGACATGGGCCAAGCAAACGTTAATAAGGACCTTGACCGGCAACAATCCTTCCTTGACAAGATGCGCACCGAGCTCAGGCGAGTCAAGTGCAAGCTACGCAAGACGCTTAGCACAATCATGTTATCAAATTCAATCAATGTTGTAGTTATTATATTTCCATGCATTTCCTCACCATTTTGCTCGGAGCTCAGGTGCTAGCCGTAGGCTTCCCCCAAAAAAGCTTTACAGCTTGGGGTTAGCTCGTCTTCGTTTGACAGCCCTTGCCTCTCGATCTCCATGTGGGATGCTGTGTGGCTCTGTATCCATTGGGAGGTGCAGGTCCAAACAGCACGCTTTCTTACTTCACGCTGATTGTCAATCTTACTTCACGCTGGTTGTCAATTCAAATCAAAACCAGCCGGAAAAAGGGGAATTTGTATGCCCCGCTCCTGAAGCGCATCTGAGCTCACACACCAGATTAACATACATGTAGTAAAAACAATTCTGCGTAATTAGGTTTGGATTCTAAGCCGAGGTGTAAGTTGAGGGCTGGAATCTTGCCATTTCCCAGCCTTTCCAGGAAGGTTGCATGGAAACACAAGTGTGGCTTCTGGTCGTACCAGTTCATTACCATTATTTTGCTCCTACGTAGGTTAGGTCAAACCATACCCCTGAAAAGAGGAAAGAAAGAAGGAGCTCATGAACCAGACTTGCATCCCAGACCCCGGGACCTTCAACAAAACAAGATAAATTTACTAAAAACTCCTGATCTTTGCTGGAGCTGGGGACCTTGTTGAAATTCACTTTTTAGCAGGTAATTACCCCCTGCACACCCAGGCAACAACCCGGGCACAAATTAGGTGTGCAGGGCTTAGCTATGTGCTACCAATGGTAGGAAGAGAATCACATGTTAGCGGTGATAACGCCACTGATCACACCCCAAGCATGTGTACGTGTTAAGCAATACTCATGTTACCAGGCGGATCTAAACCCGTAATTTCGAGGGGTCTGGCGTGAATAAAGCCAGATATTGGCAGACATGGCTCAAACGCAAAGCTCCCCCAACTGGCACAGGACGTCTGGCCTGATCACGGACCACTTAGGCTTTCAGGGGGAAGTTACCAAGTGGTCACAATACCTGCGCAAAAAACAAGTGATCCACCTTCTGCTGAGTCTGCTCAAGGAAGGCAAGCTTTGCAGCAATTAAGGTGTAATTTATTTCCAGGGATGGGTCATACGGCGTAGGCGCATTATACGTCGTAACGTATTTATCATATATTTAACCGTACCGGTACTTATCAAATTGCTCCGTATAATACGATTTTGGGCACTTAACGAATTTTGCAGCCACAAGCCCCCCAGAGCCCCCCAGAAGCACTCCCAGGCCCTCTAGAGCCCCCCAGAGGCACTTCCAAGCCCTCTAGAGCCCCCTAGAGGAACTCCCAGCCCCTCAGAACGTAGCATGATCACTTGCTTATTGCTACACAGCCCAGAAGGTGGTGCCTGTAGCGTAGATGAATTGTGCAACAGCTGCATCCACACAAGCCTTGGTCACTGCCCTCTTGCTGCAGGTGTCCAACGACTGTGTAGATGCTGCTGCTGATGTGCTTGCTGTAGTCCTGTGCAGGTGCCTCTCTTTTCCTGCATGCTCCTCCCTCTGAGCGCTAGCGTCGGCAATTTCTCCCGTTGCTAGCGAGCGCTGCGACTACGCCCTGAGGATTCCTGCCGGGTCAGCTTTGCATGCTGCTACACCTACGCTGGGATTCTGCCTCATGAAGTGCTCGCGGATGCGGGGGGCACCGCTGCTGAAATCTCGGAATTCTGGCATCTGGCATCTGGCATCTCGTAAATCTGCCCCTTCTGTCCCATAACAACAACACGATGCCACTCAGGGTCTTTACCAGAAGGCATTATAATGTTCTGGAGGCTGGGGGGACAATTAGTGGTGGTTGGAGGATGGTTGGTGCAAGCCCAGGGTAACCCCCAAGATAGCATAAATACGTTTTCGTATTATACGCGTATTGCATAATAATAGCGTATTATACCGTATGGGACGTCTCAGAAGTCCGTATGACCCATCCCTGGTATATACGGTTATACGGTGTATATACGGTCATATACGGCATATATACGGTATATGGAAATCCCATATACGGTTTGGGCCAACCCTACACAATGAGTGCTTTGTAAATACTGTACTGCCACATAACCAATGCGAGGTTGAAGAAACCCAATTAACAGATCCCAATGCGAGGGGGGCAGCACCTGATTATGAAACAGAGTGCAAGCTTGTGCGAGGCTTTTTTGCCCCTACATTGATCAAGCAAGCAAGTCCTTCATGCATTTTGAACAAAGACAAAGCAAAACATAATTAAGAGTTGAAAGGTAGAAATTGGGGGAAATCGCGTTTTTGGTGCAAGAAAGCATTTTTTAGGGTGTTTTCACCCAGATCCAAACCTTAAACCTTTAGAAAACCTGTCAATCTGCATTTAATGCAAACTTTAAACATATAAAACCACATTTCAAATTGGTCGCAAAATACCGCAAGGGTTATTTGCGGTATGCGGTGATATTACGGCAGTACGGTACACAATATACACGCATGTCTACTATAAACACAACACAATTGCATGCATACGCTTGGTACATGCTGCTGACTAACGCTTCTGAGAACAGCTTTCAACAAACCTGTGGCAACTCTCCTCTGGCTAGGCTGTTGACAGCACTGCGCTTGGACACATTTCCTTCCAGGGCTACTTGCACGACGGCAAGAATGTCGGGCAGCACATTCTGCAGTGACAGTGACAACATGTATGGAGTAGTGGCCAAACACACCAAGTTAGGTGCACAAGATGTTGATTATGGATGCCTCTATTGCTGAAGTGCTGAAGTGTGAGGCCAGAAGCAAAAGAGCCAAGCTTTCTGTTACGCACGACAATTTCTGTTACGCACGATATCAATTTTTATGTTCTTCTCCTTCTTGCACTGATCAAGCATTTAAGTTTAATGAACAGAGTGCTGCACTTTTTGCTTCTTGCACCCATGAGCGTGCGCAGGGACTTAGCTGGACAGACGTCATTGTGTGATCACCATCTGCCTTTAATTTCACGACCCTTCCCCCACCTGTGACTCATCCACTGGGCCCAGCAAAGCAAACATGTGGTGTGCGGGTGCATCAGCCATCAGCAGGAGGTCATTAGGAGTGTTTTTGTAGTGGCTAGCCACGTAGAGCGAAACCATCTGCTGCAGAAACTTTTCAGATGCCTGCAAGAATGGCAGCACAAGAAAGAACACGAGCAGGCTGGTCAAAAGAGACACGACGTGGACGAGCGTAAGCATGCAAGTGTTGGCAACATTGTTAACCAGGTAAATCAACCTAAGTACCTGCTGTGTGAAACCTTGTTTATTTTTGAGCAGTCAGTGCCAATAACAACCCTTTTATCAAAGACACGCCCAAAAGCCTCCCGAAGCAGCACCTTATGGAAGGAAAACAGGGTGTCACGCTGCACGTAGTACAGGTCACATTGAGAAGGGTGCGGCAGACGTGGGGGTGGACGGGGCAGACTTTGAGCAGCATCCAAGCACAGCACCTCATGCAGCCAGGCTTCAACTGGGTCACCTGGGCCGTACCTGCAAGAAGTGCAAATGAGTAAGTGGGGGATTTGTGGAAGCATGTACGTGTTTGTTAGCATACCGTATATGTCAGAGGCATCAAATCATCAGCAATTCCCCCCCCTGGTCTTTTAATCCAGGGTTAAGGGTTTAGAGGTTAAGGCCTAGGCTCAAATAACGGCCAAAACAAGAGTTTCCTCTCTCACCGTATGGGCTCTTCCAGCACCACCTCCCTGAATGTACGTCCCAAACCACCCCCCTCGCTGGCCCCCTGTGCGCCACTGCCCCCACTGCTTTGCAGCTTGGCACCGGACTCACGCAGCTGACTGATGAGCTTGAGAGACAGCGAACGGCCTGTGCAATGACATGTAGGGTGAGACTGCGCAATGACATGAAAATTGAGGAGGTTAGACACGCAAGCAGGAACAAAAGAGATCAAGTAAATGCCATGTGCAACCGCAACTCGCAACCAAACAGACAATGCTATACACTGTAGGCACTACTGTAACTAAAGCATATTTGTGGGAGCCCCATTTACTCAGATATAAAGTTCCCTGCATCACAGGATCAGATATAAGAAAAAATTGTACGTTCGACACTGAGCGCCCTGCCCAACTTCTCCTTTGATATTTACCTGTGCCCTCATACCCATTCACCGTGGAACACAGGAACACCAAGTAGGGCCCCAGTAATGAGCGCACCTGCAAACACGTCAAATCAGGAGGCAAACTAGAAATCAAACACACGTAGGGTTGCACAGGTTGCACAAAACCATGAAGCCGTCGCAATTTCAGTAGTGTTGCTGTGCGCTAAGTGGTGCATGAAGTTAGCATAACAAACATAGTGGTTGATTACGTGAAACGCCAGTTTACGTCATGAAAGCAAAGATGATTTATTAACACAGAATCACATTAAGTAGAAAACATGGAGACTTGCAGGTGTGATACACATGACGCACACCATACAGCGTTTTCCCTATCCTTTACTCAAAATAGATACAGGGCCTGCAAGTTGCCAAGCTCCGTCAAATTTCACAAATCAGGCACCCTCTAACAGGTACTAAGCCCCTCCTACGTTGGTGGTCAATTCACAAGCTAGTTAATTTACTGCACATCAAACCATTCTGACACTCAATAGCCTGCAAGGCTACGCAACAAGTGACGTAGTTTATTTCCAGAGAGAGAGAAAGAAAGAGAGAAAGAGAGAGACTGAGAGAGAGAGAGAGAGAGAAAGAGAGAGAGAGAGAGAAAGAGAGAGAGAGAGAGACTGAGAGAGAGAGAGAGAGAGAGAGGGACAGGTATCCACCTTATTGAATCTATGTTTCAACCTTGATCATCGTCTAACTACCCAAATGAAAAAATGATACGTCTTACTTCAATATCCAACATCACATGTTATGTAATTGCCATATTGCAACATCCAGCTTTCAAATATGCTCGCCAGCAACGACCCCCTTGTTTACTCAGAAGTGCTGCAGTTTAAGCTTTATCTGATGCAGCATTCTAAAGTAAAATTGCAAAGCACGCTAAGTAAGGTCCAACCGGCAGAACCAATGTTAAAGTAGACGTCTGTTTCCTGAGACCTTAATCCAGACAACCAAAGGGTATGTGTGCTTATTTTGCACTCTCGCATACACAAGCACACACACACATGCGCACACCCGAGTCAACCCTGAAATGTCAAACTCACAGTGGTCAGAGGGATAGCAGCCGCCTCATCAATCACCAGCAGCTCTGCCTGTGCAAGCTTGGCGTTTTCGTGAGGCAGGATATACTGGATGGTCTGCGCATGGGCAAAGTAGAAAGGCACATCCACAGCATGGTAAATAGTCGGAAAAAGTTGAATTGTATGAGGCAAGGCGGAAACAATAGTATTTGGTGCGTTTAAACTGCAAGGTTAAGACTGTACAGGAAGAAGATGCCTGTGAATTACCACGTCAAAGAGGGAATTGTCCAGTGTCTGTTAAACACGGGGGCAGGAGCAAATGGGTGCGTAAGAAGCGTACCAGTTGCTACAGCAAATTTAAGCGAGCGGCAATCAAACCATCCTTCCTCTCACTTGTTTCAAACAAGGTGTCCTTTGAAAAAAGAGAAGCAGTGCCTAACCTGCAAATAAAATCCCTATGCCTGACAAGGGAGTACGACAATAGATGTACACAATAATATTCAGCAGACCTGACGGTGGTTGCGGAAAATGTTGACGCGGACAATGGCCTTCCCAAAAGCAGGCACATTGGACTGGACCACATCATAGTCTATGTGCTCCTTGTAGCCAAGAGATTCCAGACCCTGAGCAGGCAGGGTGGCAGGCAGGTTGAATTGCTGGGGTCATAGTTTGTGCCTCTTTACCCTTCTTTACATGCAATGGGCTGGGAGGGAGGCTGGAGGTCACAGCAAAGAAAAAGCAAGTTCCATTGTTCAGGGCAAAAAAGGGATCAAGCACGCAGCACGGACATGGGGTGGATTTCATTATTTCTCTGAAGCTAGCCTCAGATTCCACAACATTTCAGCTGTATGCGTTTAACAACCGCTCGTGCCTACAAGCGTGACTGTCTAATGTATCACACCTCTCCTTACCTTGAGCACAAACTGGAACAGGGTCTTGAGGTTCTCAGGTGAGGGTGCAGTGACAAAGATGTTTGCGTAGCCCAGGTGCACAGATCCAGCCATGGCCAGCCCAAGGGCGGCAGACTGCACAAGAAGGCAAAAAGATGGGTACTGATTCCTACGCAAATTATCCTGAAAGCAGATGGGTAGCCTGAAGGCCCGTGACAACAGCTTACAGTGACGGGTCGCAAGGGAGACCTGGTCATATGAAAAGTTGCTAGTGAGATGCACAAGCAGGGAGCTGCAGGTCTTCGACTTGTGGGTGAGTAAGGATGGAAAGACAGAAAAAAGCTCTCCAGGAGGTCTCCGCGAGCACTTTGTTTCCACAGCACTTTGTTTCCAGCGGCTGACATGCATACACAGCGCGCAGGTATGCAGGCCCCCCATCTTTTGCCCCCCACACCTTGCCCCTTCCTCTACTAGCTGTCAGCGCCACGGTGCTGCGCAGGGCCTTCTCAGAGGCAGCATCCAAGAAGGTCACTACGGAGCGCCCCTGGTCCAGGCTGCGACACTTTGACACCAAGCTGCCTGCTGGCTATGTGCGCAATGCAGAACACAGGAGTGTGTGTGTGTGCGTGTGTGTGTGTGTGTAACAAGTTTAGAAGGATGATAACAAGCATGCCTGTCACACTGACTGACATGCACAGAATGAGGCAAAGGGCATTTCAGCCAGACGCAGAGCTCGTAAACACCATCCCACTCATGGACACTTATCTCTAGGGGTAAGCAGACTGCACTCGCGTACCAAGGCCGCACCTGTGTGTCTGACAGTGTCTCCACTAGCTCCCTCAATTCTTTCGCAGAGGCCCGAGAAGGGTCGTCAAGGGGTTGACCGTCCTCATCCAATGGGATGGGCTCAATATACTTAATGAGGCTGAAGAAAATATGAGCAGAGGAGTGTGGGAATATGAAGGCACTTGGAAAAGGAGGGGATACAAATAACAATGTTAACGAGTGATGGACTGGCTGAATTGTGGAACAGTGTGAGATCAATGGGATCTGCAGCAGAAGATGCAAAGACACCTTTTCACAAATGCACCCACGTAAGCATGGGAATACGAACACAACTGCGCTCTCACCTGCTTGTGGGCAGCACATTGAGCTCATCGTCCATCATGATGCAATTGGGGCAGGAGGCAAGGGACAGCACCATGCGCTCATTGAAACGGGGCACAATGTCCTGAAGGAGAAATGGGAAGAAAATGGCTGCACCAATTGGCATACAGGCGTTAAAGGTCCCATTCTTCTCAAGAACAAAAAAAAACAGGTGTTTTTACACGCTTACACACACACACGTACCTGGTGGGACTCCGTGCGGAGGCGTGCATGCACGTCCATGGTCAGGGAGTACAGCTGGCGCAGCGATTTCATGTTGGACAGGAGCATCACCACCATGCCACCCTGAATGGCACAGTCAGTCCATTTGTTTGTTTAATACACAACAACGAGCAGCCTGAGCAAGCAGCAGATAAATTTAACTTTGGGAAGGCCCCTGTCTTAACTAAAACAAAAGGCTGCTTGCTTGGATGGATGCAAAATATGCTGTGCAGTTGGTAATAGATTGCAACTCCAGTAAGGTACATGAGAAGAGCAAACGTGACGTGCATGCAATGAGAGAGGGACGCTACGCATGATGTGATGATGTGATGATATGATGATGTGATGATGAGTAAAATGTAAAGCATAAGCATAGGGTTGGCCAGAACCATATATATACGGTGTACATATGGTATTTTTAAATGTAGAGTTGGCCAGAACCAAAATCACGGTGTATATATACATATATACGGTTCTGGCCAACCCTGCATAAGTGTGCAAGTTCAAAGAGAAGTTGTGTGTTCATTAGCTCTACGCACCCCTTCCACGGTCTCAATAGTACGGGCCAGTAGATTGGGTGTCAGCGCTTCAAAGTCTTGTAGCACGCACATGCCATAAGTGTTACCCAGAATGTTTTGAGTCTCATGGTAAAAGCAGTATCTGTGAGCACATGTGTGTTGAAGTGTCCGTGCAAATGCAAGCATGTGTGTGCAAGTGTGTAACTGTGTGTGACAATGTGCGCACAGACAGTGTATGTAATAAATTTGTATATATGTGCCTGTATGTGTGTAGTATGAACGTATGATGTGTGACACTTCCGTTTTGCGTGGGGGCAACTGCATTTACTGCTCCCTGCTTTACCTTACAATTAAAAGTTGAGGCAGAGAATGTTTAATGAGGCACACAATGTTTAAATGCAAGAAACTGACCTATTAAATGCTCCTCAACTCAATTAAGTTGTCTCTACCCTCTGCAAAAATGCTTGCCTGATTTGAGTGGATGCCACAAACAGCGCAAATGGGTCCTCTTTCTCAGGGTCCAGCAGCCCTCTTTGTGCCATCTTCTTTATCTGGTTCATGCGCTTCTTCGCATGACTGCAAGGAGATGTATGATGAAAATATGACCAACTGCAGGCAAACACTTGCTTGAATGGGTGGCCCGAGAACACACAGGCACATTCGATACAGCGACTGAATGTACATGACTGATAACACATGCATTCCGACACCAGAAGGCCTGAAAGCGAGAAGTTACATCTGATCCCGCTGCTTCTGGAGCCCCGCAAGCAGCCGCCGCCACAGGGGCAACCCAACCCTGCTGCACAATCCCACGCACCTGCTCAAGTGCAACTCCTTCTTGTAACACCACAGCACATTGGGCCTGGCCTTGACAACCGCCTTGGACAGCATGTAGTGCAGGTTTACCACCTGCTCACGCCCCTTGTCTCCAATGATCACGAACAGGGAGCGGTGGTTGGTCTTGACGCAGTTCTCCACAAGCGTACGGATGCGGCTATCCACCTTCTTCCTCATATTTGGGCCTTTTCACGAAAGGTACTCTCTCAGCACGTCGCCGGCCTGCTGGACAAGGAGGTCCACGTGAAAGAGAACGTGCGCCTTGAAGAGGGGGATACAAAAAGCTGATGAGGGCTGTGCTAGTTTGCATGCTTATGCAAAAGTGCAACAAAGCTGTGAAGCTGGTCAAAGGACGGGCACATGCTCACCAGCCACCAAGAGTTCTGCGCCAACTAGTGATTGCAGTTATTCGTGTATGTTTATAAATTTAATTTTTACGCAAATGGAAAGGAGAAGATTCGTAGTAAAAGTTTTACACATGTAATAAAGAGAAAAAACCATGGCTGCTTACACAGGAGGTGCTCATGCATGGAGTTCACTTGGAACTGCTGCGCCCAAGCAACCAAGGTGCGCGCGCACACACACACACACACACACACACACACACACACACACACACACACACACAAACACACACGTGCACACACACACATACACACACACACACACACACAGACGTGCACACACACACACACACACACACACACACACACACACACACACACACACGCACGCACACAGACACACACACATACACACACACGTACACACACACCAGCCTAACGCTTTCACCCGTCCCCTCTTTTTCTACAGGCCCCGCAAAAGCTTAAGTCCCGCAGCTTCTGTACAGCCTGTGCTCACTGGCTTTTCCGCCAGCAGCAACGAATGTAGCACAGTGCTGCCTCAAAATGATGGAGGCCAGCCACTCACTACCAGTGGTTGTAGCATGCCAGTCATGGAGGACGGCTGCAGTAACAGGGCACACGTGGAAAAGAAACCTTCAAGTCAGAATCGAAGTCGCTCCAAAGCCACTCCAAAGCCGCTCCAAAGCCACTCCAAAGCCACTCCAAAGCCACGTCATAAACTAACTTTACGTGGCTATACCAGCTTGCTGTTCAACGCACACAATCTCACGTTTTTACACCAAGCATTGCAAGCACACCGAGGGCAGCTGGATGCTGTTGCACTTGCAGCTGCTTCAGACAGGTGCGATTATTAATACTACTCGCTATTTCACACGACCATCCTGGAAGCAGGACTGACAAAGGAGTACTCGCTCTGTATGCTGCACAGTTTTATACCAGCACTTCCGTTGGCATTCTTTGTAGGGCTGGCCGTATAAGTACTCACATAATGGTTAGGTATACAGCTAAACGTACTTTTGGGCTATAGGGTCAGCCAGATCCGCACGTATGATTACACGTTGCACAGATATGGTTTTGTGAGCTTCCCCTCCTCTTATCTGTATGTTGTGCTGTGTAGCGCTTGCCACGGCGTGATTCCCTGCAGGTCCGCAACATCAGTCCTTTTTGCTTGTTATGCTCTAGGTTTGTTTCCCTTATGCCTCTTTGCTTTGAACTGAACAAATTTATGCTTCCTACTTTTGTGAATGCATGAAGCTGCACACTTTGTTGGTTGTAGCAGTTGAGCTCTCTTTCTCGAAAATGATCTCCCTCCAGCCCTCCAAACTGTGTGCAAAATATACTTGGATACAAGTGTGGCAGCTCCTGAAGAGCTGAGAATGACCTAGTATATTTTTAAAATGTTAAGGGCCTCTCTAACCTCAAATATGTAGGCACCGGCGTTATACGTATTGCCTAGCACATGCGTACGTGCACAAAAAGATGCGCGGAACTGGCCACTTCTATGCAGCCACAGTTGTGTCCATACCTGTGGAAGCAGGCTAGCGCCTGCAGTGTATCACAATGTGATAATAACAAGTATATGTAGGTTCTTGAGTACAAGTGCCGTGGTGCTTTGACCTATATTTCACAAACAAATTCAATGCTCGCTGCACAAGCGACCCCTTCTGGCCCTTTTTGCAAAGGATTTATTTTTGTACTCCATCACTTTAAGCGTTTTTTAGTTATTTCCTGTCTACCTACCACTTGCGTCTGTCTTAAAGTGAGTGGCCCGTGTTTGTTTCCTTTGGGATTTTATTTGGTGTTCTTGCTGTGCTGGTCACGCAAGCTTACGTATGTGTAACCAATGCAAAAATATTGTACACACCTTTGGCAACCCTGTTCATCTATCCCTGCAATGACATGCTTTCCTGTGACTGCGTACACGTGACTACACACAGGCTAGTCTCCCTTCTGAGTCAGCACCTTGCCCACGGTGACCTGGAGCACAACCCTGGCCCAAACCAAAAGCAGGGGAGCAGCAAGACTGTTGTTGCCAGTGTTGCAGCCGATGCGGCATCCACAGCAGCCACCTCTACAGACGTCCCGGATCCTGCAGGTGACGCACAAGACCACAGCAGGCAAGACGCAGCAGCAGTAGCAGCAGCACCCACCCGCTCTGAGCAATCACAAGCAGGCCGAGTGGCTGCAGAGCAGCAGACAGACTGGAAGCCAACTCCAGGGAGGCTGCGTGGCAAGGTGGTGTCGACATTTTCTATCATTTTGCAAGAGGCCGAGGTGCTGCTGTGCAGTGGGAGGCACAAGCGCACGCTGCAAAGCTCTGTGGGTGGAAGGCGATTGCAGCAGCACCATGAAAACACCGAGCAGCACCATCAACTTCAGCAGCAGCAGCAGCAGCAGCAGCAGCAGGTGTTCCCTTCCTCCTGTGCCATTGCTTTGCTAAGAGGCATGGCCCGTGTGCGATCCGTTGCATACCTGGAGGGTGAAGGAGATGTGTACTGGCAGCAGGTGGCAATTCATCTAGCCAGCAGCATTGCCTCGCAGGGCAACACCACCACCACCAGCACCAGCAAGGATGACTCCAATGCACGAACTTCAGAGACGTTGACTGTTGTACCAGGCAGCACGCACCATCAGGGCTCTCTCAGGGGCAGCAAGACAGCGCAAGGTATCCAGCCCACCAGCTCCACAAAGCTGTCCGTGCAGCATGTGGTGATTTGCCTGTGGGCGGCGACCAAGCTTAAATTGATCCCCCCCTCCAGTGAGTCACACGTGTGTCATTTCGGGAGGTGTGTGTAAGGTGGTATTGATACACAAGTTTGTGGACGGACACAATGTGCCTGTTGAAAAAGGGGTGTTCTACGTGAGCACGAGGTCACGCTAGCGTGCACTCTTCCCCCGTTTTACAGTGCACACAATACAGGGAATTTAAACTTTAACAAAGGGCACCCTGTTGCTCCTGAATTTCTGCTGATTCAGGGAGTGGTGGTTTGATCTGCTGGGGTGCAAGCGGGGTGTAAAATACAGGAAATGACATCAACACATCAACACCAGGCAAAACAGACCACACACACATTCCTGTGGGTCGAAAAGGTAGGGAAACATGCGTGCTACGCGTCCATCGTGGCTATGCAAGCATTTCTGGACACCATGCTGTGCGTGCTGTAAATTGGCAATATCATCGATACGCACACACACAGGCCAAATGGCGCACAATCGACGCTTTCCGCGTGTTCCTGATAATCAAAAACGTATCCTAGGGCGAGTGGGAGGTGCCAAAGCGGACAATTTAAGGGTCCTTGCATGCAAGCGCGTGTCAAGAAGCATAAAGGCGAATCTTGCAAGCACACAGGTGTAAAATTAGACGCAACCAACGCTTCACACACATTCCTGGGGGTCGAAAACGTGGGATAAAGTGTGAATTACACGTCCATCGTAACTGTGCAGGCCATTCTGGCCACCATGCTGTGCGTGATGTAAATCCGCCAGGTGCTCGACACAAACACACACACACACACACACACGCACACGCACACACGCACGCGCGCACGCACACACACGCATACAAACACCACACACACACACACGCACACACACACATACACGCACGCACCACACACACACGCACGCACCACACACACACACACACACACGCACACACGCACACACGCACGCACCACACACACGCACTTACACACACACAGGCGCACACACATGTATGCATACGCACGCACGCATGCACATGCATGCACACACACGCGCACGCACACATGCATGCACACACGCACGCACGCACGCGCACACACGCACACAAGCACACAGCATGCACGCACAAGCACGCACGCACGTACGCACACACAGGCGCACACACACAGGCACACACTCACAGGAATAAACACACACAGGCATATACACACAGGAATACACACAGGCGCATACACACAGGAATACACACACAGGAACACACACACAAAGGAGCACACATACGCACACAAACGGGAACACACACACACGCACCACTGCTAACATTGGTAGAGTCGCTACTACTTGCTTCGCGGGAGTTGCTACTGCCTTCAATGTACGCATCACGCATCATCACATCATGCACATCACTTTCTGCAATGGGCCCTGCATGAGCAGCCCAAGGCCTGCTGGTTGCATGGCCACCATCGGCTGGAGTTGGGAGCAGGTCTTTCTGCTGCAGACTGGGACAGCATAGGCTGTAACACACACGTACAACGAAACACACATATACACGCATATGCACTCACGCTGCTCATGCATAGATACACACAGCTCACACAGCTCACATGGGCCTGTTAAAACTCGGCGCATTACTTCATATTATTCTGTGTGTTACCTTGGTGTGTTACTCTGCATCCTTCTACTCAAATTGAAGTAGTAGAAATGAAAAGTCCTCTACTGAGGCTAGCAAGCCTTACCTGCTCACACTCCTTTTCACCATCTCAAACACTCCCACACACATGCATACACACACACTCACACACACATGCATGCACACATGCACTTACACACACATACATGCAGCGCAAACATTCATGCACACACAATACACATGCGCACAGACAAAGCCCTCCCCTCCAACAGCCAAACAGCACACTCTCAGCAGCATCAGCAGCCAGGAAACACACAAACGCAAACAAAAAGGCAGGAAGCTGTTGCGTCCCTGTGGGCATTGCTCCTAGATGAACTGCCGCGAGTGTCTCCCACCATGAATGCTATGGAGGTATGTATGCGCGTGAAACATGGCGTATGGCGGCATGTATGTGCGTGAAACATGGCGTATGGAGGTATGTATGCGCGTGAAACATATTATGCTATGGAGGTATGTATGCGCGTGAAACATGGCGTTGTTGAAGTGCGGAACAACATACCTCGCACGTGCCTTGTTTTCCTCACGCCCACTTATACCTGGGGTACCCAGCATCACTGCTGGAACACAACGGGCGAGCTGATTTGTGAGCCGTTTCTTGGCATCATGTAAGCGCGCACAAATATGCACAAAACACTCACACAGAACCGTACACTTGCATAACAGGTATGCAATGCGGCTTGGTCACTTGCAACTTCTGAGCAGTGCCAGCCTGCCATCATGGATCTCCTGGTGGAGCGTGCCTACTGCTTGCTGTCTTGGCAGTTTCAGCAGCAGCAGAAGCAGTACATATTTTCATGGAACAGCATGGATAAAGGCATATTCAACAACCAGGTGTGGCTATGGCTTTCTCAGAATGGATTACTTTGAGAGGTATGGATCATTGCTTTCAATAAAATCCAAAACCCTTTTTTGCAAACGTAAAAAAGGAGAGGGAGAGTAGGAAAGCATAAAAGCTCGCCCTATTATGCTTTGTGTATGCCTACTGCTGCATGATGCTGCTGAAAAGCACCAAACACTTACAACCTACACTTACACAACGCGTGTTTCAGAAACTCGTGTCAACACCTGTGCACCCAGGATGTGTCTAACATGGCATGGGTGCTAGGACGCACCCAGACAAACGCTCCCCACCTGATGCAGCTTTTAGAGACACGCGCGCTGCAGCTCTTACCCCTCCCTTCACCCCAAAGCAGTCAAGAGCGCTCAACCCACATACAACAGCAGAAGCAAGAGCAGCCACTTCCTGCGTTTTTGAGCCAAGAGGCCGGATCACCAGGTGCACAGCAGCAGCAGCAGCAGCAGCAGCAGCAGCAGCAGCGGCAGTTCAGTCACTGTGCTGTACCCCCCAGCAGCAGCACCTCCTCAACCCTGCAACCTGATCGCCATTTGCCTGAGCAGCAGTCCACGCAGCCTATGAGCCACAGCAATGACAGGAGTATCCCAGGTGTCACAGATATACAATGCCCTCCTCCTCCTCCGCCGCCCACACCCTCACCCTTCTCACCTTCCTCGTCCCACCGTCAAGCCCTGTTCCCCCGTTCCACATCCCCACCCTCTCTCAACAGACCCATGGCCCCTTCAATTTCTTGCGCACCTGCACAGCCACCCCTCCCATCACCACTGCTGTCACAAACTCCAATACATGCAGATGGGCTAGCTCGTCCCCCCTTACCTGATTCCTCCTCTCCTCCTTCACCCCTTGCCCTTCCAATCCCTGCGCCCAATGCTCTGTCACCCCCTCTCCACTTCCAGCAGCAGCCATCCTCTGTGCTGGAGCCCCAGCATGCAGCTAACATTGCTTGGGGTCTGGTCAAATCTGGCTGGCCCGCACCCAGCTTCATGCGCGCCCTTGTCTCAGCAATTATGACAGGTCAGTAGGCTGGCCGATGTATGAATAATTGCTTTGTAACGGCTTTGCTTTTGGATTCATGTACTGTTGTTCCAGGATTCACGTGCTTTCCTAAATACTTTAAAGACGTTGAATCATCAACCTAAGAAGTGCCCAATACACTGCTTCATCTTTTCTAGTAGTGCATGCTTGCACAAAAAAGTTCCGTTTATGCTGAAGACGCACGGCATGGGCCGTCGACATCTCTAGGATTATCTAGCTCAGAGGTGACTGACATTTGCAATCATCATGCAAGGTCGAGTTTAATTGAAGAGTGTATTGTGTTGCCTGCCCCCAAATCCAACTCGCCCCTCTGATCTAAAGCAAGCACATTATCACAGAAATTCCTCCATTTTTCAATGAATGTTTTTCCTCTGTAGTTCCCACGTTGAGCATGTTTCACTCAACCTGAATATGTCCTGTCCTAATGGATCTGGCAGGGTGTATCCAAATTTCCTTCTTCCTCCTATTGTAGGTCGCATCCCTCTCGCCTCCTTTGAGACCATCCACTTGGCGCAGCTGGCTTGGGCCGTAGCCAAGGCTCGAGACACAGGCAAGGCTGCTTCCACCTTTGTAGCACCATCACAGCAGCTTCCAATGCCGACACAGCTACCCGATGTTAGCACTAACATCAGTACAGGCAGTGGCAGCAACGCAAGCGTGGGCGGCAGCAATGGAGTAGCAATGAATGCCAGCAAAGGGGGCAGCATGTTTGCCGACCTGCAACTTTTGAAGCGTATTGCTCAAGCCCTGGCAGGAAGGGTGGCATCAATGGGCCCCTCTGAGCTGTGCATGGTTGCGTGGGCGATGGCGGTGAGTGCTTCCAACATCTGCCAAGCTCGTTGTTGCACATAGCGTAACAGCGTATGGTATTGCACATTGCATGACAGCATATCATATTGGTCAGTGAGGCACAGGCACTTGTATGGGAGGCTTCCATGAGCCATAATTGCCGCGGAGCCAAAAACAAGAGGGAAGGGCAGCTGCTTTTTCCTCTGAGGGTGGTGCAGCAGCAACTGTGTTTGCAAAAAAATTGGAACAAGTTGCATTTAAGAAGCACAGTATCAGGGGGTGGCATTCGTTCCATGTTGTCCATCTGCAGAGAAGACGTCAGGGCAAGCTAGCAGGTGGCGCAAGTTTGTTCCCTGACCAAATTTGCTGGTAGATCCGAAGCAAGGTGTACTTCAACTTTGATGAGGTGGTGGCTCACCAAAAGCACAACTGCCACGGCTGCTTGTCAAAATCCAGCCTGGCCAACCTTTTTTAGCACTTGCGCTTGCACTGTCAGTACTCAAGCGCTCAATGGCACGCAAATACAGTCGTAAAAAATGATGCTTGTAGGTAGTCCGCCGGCCTGCTCCCAGCTTTTACAAAAAGGTTGCAGTACGAGCAAGGGATCTACTCTGTACCAATCGCTTGAGCCAAGCCAACCAAGCCACGCTGCTGTGGGCATATGCACGCCAAGGCGTTTTCTCTGAGGTATGCACGGACATATGTTAGTAATTGTGTACGTGAACAAAATACCACATTCTGTGCGTGGGTCTCCGTAAGTGCTCTGTAGTATGGGAGTTCAGAAGAGTATTGTCAGAACTCTGCGTATGTGCCTGCATTTTGATGAAATGGGAGGGTAGTGTTGGGTAGTGGTGGTGAAGCAGGCACCTGGTGGCAACAACTTCTAAACATCTGGTAATTCGCAACAAGGAAGCCCTAGAATAGCGCTGTAGTGCAGCTAGGAACTGGCAACATTTCAAATACAAAGCGCTTTTTTAACAGGATGATTCTGTATGTGTTGGTGCGTGAATAAAAATGTAGCAGGGGAATTCGAGAGATACAAGGTCGAAGCTTGGGTACCAATTTTTATGCTGGCAGCATTTCTATGCTACCTACATGAGCACTGTTTGCATCAGGGATGGGTCATACGGCGTAGGCGTATTATACGTCGTATCGTATTTATCACGTATTTAACCGTATTTTTCGAATTGCTCCGTATAATACGATTTTGGGCACTTAACGAATTTTGCAGCCACAAGCCCCCCAGAAGCACTCCCAGGCCCTCTAGA
>Ga0307947_1001340_pt1 | contig 19315 bp, 21 predicted proteins | sample OrgLakmetagen232_FD_201840 | JGI IMG/M metagenome (GOLD analysis project Ga0307947, IMG submission 201840) | Saline water microbial communities from Organic Lake, Antarctica - #232 | ecosystem: Environmental > Aquatic > Non-marine Saline and Alkaline > Saline | place: Antarctica: Organic Lake...
AAATTTGGAGTCAAACTTGTTTGAGAGGGCATCAATCTTGTCAGAGATGTTTGAGTCACGCAGAATCGGATCATTGTCTGACGAGAGAGAACGAGAGGAACTTCCTTTCTGCTTGCCAGCCATTGTACAGTCCAACTGTGTTCAAACCAAGATTTTTTTTTTTTCAAAATCACAAGTAATGCAGACTAATTATGCTAGTAATGCAGACGAATCAGCCCAGGTGTTCAGGGAAGGTTAGGCTAGGTCACATGGTTCAGCCTTCATCCAGGTGGTTTGACTGCTCGGCATAGAAGCACAAACTGATCATCGGAGGGAACCCAAAAATAGAAAAAAGCTGCAGAACCTGTCTAGAAGCCAAGGAAATACCGCTTAGTAAGCCGAATGAATGCACAAGAAAAAGCAAAAAGTTGCTGTAGATGCAAGCCTGTAACCGCCAACTTTCAGGGAAGAAAGGGCATGTCCGCCACTGAGGCAATTAGTTTAGCCAAAACGCGAGAGCCTGTAAGAACCTCAACAGCCAGAAAAGAGAAAAGGGCAATAGAGAGACACCTGAAAGAGGCACAGAAGCTGAGACAGGATTCACAAGCATTTGCGTAGTAGTACAAATCAGCCAGCAGAATAGCAAGACAAAGTATGCAGACAGTAGGCACTTCTCTTTTTATCCCTAGGAAGGCAACGGTCCTCAAAGAGATCACCTGCTGGTGCTTTGATTGAAAAAAATTGTGTAGCATAGTAGTATCCGGCAAAGAGAACATCAAAGGACTGGTCAGCGCACACAACACCATTGTCTCAATTACTATCTGACAATGTATTCAGTCCACACACAACGTATGCCACCGCCTTGCTTAGCTTACGTCAAGAAACGCCACACGGAGGAAAAAAACTGTGTGCAGGCCGTCTGTGGCCGCGTTTGATTAATTTAACTGACACTCCAGCATAATATATGACCTCAGTACAAGTGTCCTAGCAAGTTGAAACTAAGGTACGCACACTCTCCGACCACCATTTAAAAGGCTGCTAAAAGACTCAGGCAGTAGCGCCATGCTTCTTAAGCAAAGCAATCCAGCCATCGTTACTGAGCGATGGGCGATATCGGAGGTGAGACAGTGGTGTTTTGCCATCCTGCGTTTGTGTGTGTGTGTATGTGTGTGTGTGTGTGTGTGTGTGTGTGTGTGAGAGAGGAGACACAACTGCAAATGTTCCAAGTAAATGGGGCTTACCGATATATTGCTCAACACCTGTCGAAATTGCAACCTTAAGGAATTGCACTTATCCAGTCAGGGCACACAGGCAGGCACATACACCTAAGTTGGCCTGAGAACGGATCAGACGTGCTGTGGATAGACCTTTCCCATGAAACAGCAAGAATTGCAAAGCGGCACAGCAGGTCTGACAATTTTAAGGTGCTAAACCTTGGTCTCTCAATGCCAGTCTGCTGGTTGTCCATCACTGGTAATAAGTTGCCAAACATCACTACTCATCCACTTGTTTACGCAAGCCCATTAAAAGCACGTTGCTACTAAGCAGCCGACCAAAAATGCACCCGAAGAGCTGACCTCCTGTAGCTATGTGTAGACAAGCAAGCAAACATTTAGGGTTTTTAACAAGAAAACGACTCACCTTTCCAGCTTTGGTTGCATTTGCTCCCGCCTCAAGGAGCAGCCGAGCGCACTCCAAATGGTTTTGCTTTCCTGTCTCGCATGCTTTGATGAGGGGTGAGTCACCATCCTGAATGTGTGGTAACCACATGCTCTTGATGAACAGGAGGTTCCCCGGCGCTGGGATGCTTAAAATCAGACACATCATCAGTCAGAACGCATGCTGCACGTACAGTTCCACTGTTTGCACAAATCCACTGTTCACTATATGCAGTGTGTGCACAAACAAACGGAATGTCCACAAATTCGCCTGTACCTCTTTAAACCCATCATGCTCTCTCTCCCCCTACTTTGATCACCAACTTCATAGCAACATGTGCTGAGTGCAAGGCAAAACAAAGTTCAAAGCAGTCAAACCCATGCCTCACACACAACAAAGGCAGAGGATGGAATGGGGTAGAACGATAAGAAGAAAGATGCAAGGGCAATATGGGTACAGCTACACACGACAATAACCCACCTTGTCTGCTGCATTTGGAACTGCGCCGCTCGACAGGAGCAGTTGGGCAAGATCGGCATAGCCGCGGCCGCAGGCTATGTGCAGTGGGGTGACGTTGTCCTGGGTGTGTGTGCGCGCATACGTGTGTGTTTGTGCAGGTATAGCAAGCCACAAGACATGAGGGGTTGGTTGACGCGGAAGCAGCATTTACGCTATTGATCAACCTGGAGGAGTACAAGGGCTGGAGGGAAATTTGATCTAAAGGTATTGGACATGTAAGCGTAGTTCTTTTCTCAATGCTCAGAGGAAGATGATATGGAAAGCACAATGCCACACCAGTCTTAACTGAGAACAGCAAGAGAACAGCAGTACAACAAAGGCAGTACAGCCACCTTGTCAGCTGCATTCACGTTTGCGCCTTTGGAAAGGAGCATGCGTGCACACTTGAGATGGCATGCCGCAGAAGCCTTGCGGCAATCTGGCTGCGGCCAATAACTGCATGCTGCGTGGAGAGGGGTCCGCAATTCCTGTGCATGCACAAGGTAAAATTAATTTCACTCAGTGATCAGATTTATTATGACATTTGTGTGCAAGAGTCACTGAAATTGTACAGCTCAACATGCACACTTGCAGGGGTGGCCCTGTCTTGACACACCTAAGAGTAAGAGAGTGCAAGTGGCGGCAACCCACAGGAGGAGTGGCCCTGTGTTGGCAACACTTAGGAGAGTGCAAGTGGCAGCGACCCACAGGAGGGGTGGCCCTGTGTTGACAACACCTATAAAAATGCAAGTGGCGGCAACACACGTGAAGGGTGGCCCTGTGTTGACAGCACCTACGAACAACCCACCTTGTCAGCTGCACTGACGCTCGCGCAACGTGCCAGCAGCAGCTCCGTGCACCGTGCGGCGCCGTTGTTGCAAGCTATGTGCAGCGGGGATGCACCGTGCTGCGCATGCACACACGCACAAGCACGCACATGATGTGACAGGTAACAGGCAGGTGAAGGGTCGGTGTGGAAGCAGCAATTCAGCGACCGAGCATGTCACATGTCTGCGCATGCTAAGGGTGCTTGTTTCAGATGGTAGGGACAGGTATGTTTAATAGCTTCTGCTTCTCGGTACAATGAATGACTGCCCACAGTGCTGAATTCCAAAAAACTGAGAATAACGATTAGAAGCTCCACATAGTACGATTCTGTACAGAATGTGCCAGCCTCATCCAACAGAGAGTGACCCCTTTGGGAAGCTGTGACACAAAGCTCTACAACAAAAACTTAAACCCAAAACCCACTTTGTCAGTTGCATTCAGCCTTGCGCCGTTGGAAAGGGTCAGCCTTGCACACTCCACGTGACCTATTTTGCAGGCCGCCATGAGTGGGCTATGGCCAGCCTGCGCATGCACACGAACAAAAAAAGGATTTAAAGAGGGAGCTTTTCACGTGAAGGTACACACATATGCACCCACACACGCACACGCACCCCTTCAACCACCCCCCGCACTTCACACACGTGCCAGCCTGCAGGAGCATACATGCAAGGGATTCCTCGTAAAAAATCCAACTCACTGCATCTGCCTTGTTGACGTCTGCCTGCGCAAGCAGCAGCTTGGAGCACTCCACAAAGCCATGACTGATGGCTTCTAGCAGCGGAGTCCACCCGGACTGTGGGCAAGGACAGAACACAAGTGCTCAATGGTCATGGGCATATTGTCCCCAAACAGAAGCAAGCAGGCACTTTCATCCCGAGTGCAGCAATCTCCTTTCAACACCGTGTTAATGAAAAATAAAGGGCTGCCAGGAGGTGCACACACACAGGAGGCCAGGCATCAACCCACCGCATTTGACGCGTAAGGATCAGTACCGCAGGCCAGGCATCAACCCACTGCATTTGCCGCATTAGGATCAGCACCGCAGGCCAGGCATCAACCCACCGCATTTGCCGCATTAGGATTAGCACCGCAGGACAGGAGCAGTCGCGTGCACTCAATGGACCCCGTGTGTTCTGGATAATAGTAGAAGGGCTCCCCGTCCTGGCCATGCACACAACAAAGGTACATTTGTCTCAATCATGGCATGGACAAGCGTTTAAATTGGACGACGATTACTATGGGCAGTCAGGAAGCAGGAAGCAGCCCCATCATTTGCTGCAAACTTTGACAATTTTGACAGATAATGTCAATAAGATAATGCGATAAAATGACCCTCTCACGTTACGAGCTGAACAGCCATAAGAGCCAGCAAAGGAGCAGCCTGGAGGCTTCCTAAGAGGAACAAGAACCCAGCAAAAACAATGCAGCAACATAAAAAGCACGTGGAAGTATCACGAACAGCTACTCACCTCGTTGACGTCCTCTTTGTCCATGCTGATCCCCCTGCCTTGACAGTGTGCTTGGCAGCATGCCTTGTGGAGGGGGGTGTCACCTCCCTGGATTTGTAGGCACAAGCATACACATCACACTCAGTACATGCACACGAACATACAGGGAAGCAGCACCACTCACAGACAAGTAAATAAAACACAATTTACATGCACACAATTTATACATGCACATTTACATGCAGGAAAGCAGCCGCAACTTGTGGCTGGTGTTGAGAAGTGAAAAGCAGCATTGTGGCATCATGTGGTACGGACATTCATGCACAAACACGTGGATATGACGTGTGTAATGCACACAATTCACCAGCTGTGACAGGTTCGCAATGAACAACTCCCTAGAGTTGCTCTGCTCTGGAGAATGGCATGCAAAAGCGGAACCACCCAGCAAAAAGGAAGACTTGCTTTGGCCTGGAAATGCTCACAAGCAGGCCTTCAATTATTACGATCGGGAACCTGGTCTATCAAAATGCACTGACTTACCACAAGCGTCCTCATTGCGTAAATATCATTTGTGACCTGCGAGCGAATTGACAACAATCAGGGAGGGTAATGCACAAACCAATGAACCATCCTGTTTCTGCTAAATTGCTGTGGGACGATCAGTCAAAGTCACTAACATCTTAAGTGTAGTTAGTAACACAGATATCCCCAAGAAAAAGTGCATTTCTTTGCTAGACATTTTGACAACTACACCAGGGACGCTTCAGTTTTTTGACACACAAATTGTGTCAAATGATTGTAGCAGAATGGCACACACTCTGCCAGGAAGACGCATACTCTGCCAGGTCAGAAAGTGTGCAGGCAGCAAGGGTATCAGGAAAGGAGCCACATGGGAGAGGAACACACCTGCGTGGCCGCATTAAGATCCGGCCCTCCAGCCAGCAGCAGGCCTGCGCACTCAGCATGACCTTTTTTACACGCCATGTGCAGCGGGGTCATGCCATCATCCTGTGCGGGCATGCGTGTGTGTGTGTGTGTGTGTGTGTGTGCGTGTGAGTGTGTGTGTGTGCGCGTGTGTGTGATGGAAGGGAGCATGACTGAGTATATGGTTGGAGTGTTGCATTTTCTCTGAGGGGTGCGAGCCTCAAATGAGGGGTGCGAGCCTCAAGCACAAGGGCACAGAGCAAAGGAACTGCACTGTTTGTTGCTGTTAGAGGCCCCTTGCCAGAGCAGCCTGGTCCAAGAATTGAGGAGCTGCACTTTAATTGACAAGCTGAACAGGATAAGCACTGGGCGCTGTCACATGCTTGACCTACATCTGCCTTGTTCGACGCTCCTCCCTCGATCAGAAGACGGACGACCTCTGGGTTTCCTTCCGCACACGCACAGAGCAGAGGAGTCTGGCCATCCTGCCAACGGGAGGTGGCAAAAGACAAAGAAGGCCGTTTCACAATGATTGCTTCGCACATTGGTATCCAGGTGCCAGATGCAGTTGTTCAGATTCATCAATTCCATACGTTGCGCCCTATCTTGATAAGGATTACTCCTGGATCCATGTTCTCCATCTTTGTCATTCAAGGCAATCACAGTCTTCAAACAGCCTCTTCACAGAGGTAGTATCTGTGGATTCAATCTCAACAAGTGTTGCAGTGAGTTGCTTCCTAAATACAAGCCATTATTACTTTTTTGATGCCTTAAAAAAGGGGGGTCAGCAAAAAACAGGCAAGCATGATGAGAGTCACTCACCAGTTCAGCCAAGTTCACGTCCACGTGGCTGGACGCCAAGCAAAGCAGCTGTACACACTCGATGTGATTTTGTTTGCAGGCCGCAAACAGGGGGGTCTCACTCCCCTATACGAATGCACACGGCAGCGAGCTGCAGCCACTCAGTCAGAGCGCATTGATGATTTAGAACTTTGAGACACAGCTAAGCCTGGTTGGTTAGGTATTATCTGATTTTAAAGAAAAATCTTGCGGCAGGACAATGAGCAGCACAGCTAAGATGTTGCTCCTGACTTGCTCTGTATGGGCAGTCACATCACTTCCGACAAACGCTTACCGAAACAGCTCCTATATCATAGTCTCGGAGTATGACCTGTACAGTGGACATCAGTGTGGGGTAGCAGGAAGGCTGTGGAGACCTCACAAGCCAATCAGAAGGAATGATTTGCAGGTGTGAATAAGTTCAATCGTTGAAAGGGTATGCAGTGCATTTTGGCTGGAGCTTTTCAGCTAGCACCTTGCCAACAACCAACTCACAACCAGAGACACATATAGATAGCATTGAGGGATTGGTCACTCAAAATGCACCCTATGGCCTCCCATGAAATCAAATGGGAGCATAGCTTGAACACAAAAGAGCAGCTGATGAAGTCAAATAGCTGCAGTCATTTGGGGCGAGCCACAGAGTGCTCCTCTTCCCAGCAAAAGGGCCAGTGGTACAAAATCATGGGCATCCAGCATGAGCATCCTTTTTAACGAGCCTCAGTGTCCTTTTGGTCCAAAGGATGAGCTTTTGATTGGCTTAATTGGCAAGTGGCTTGGAAGCATTGGAAGCATCATCAGCTGTACACAAGCAAACACCATTTGGGTAAATGGCCTTCCTCTTCCCAACCTGAAACCAGTGAACCCACCTTGATGCTCGTGTCTGCGCCCCGTGCAATTAGTGCTCTTGCACACTCTGTGTAGCCATACGAGCATGCCATGTAGAGTGCAGTCACGCCCTCCTTCAGTTCCTCCATTGAGCCCTGTGCCACAAGCACGGTTGGAAACAAAGATTGCTTGGGAAACAGTGCCACAAAACTTGATGAAGAGAGCCTTGCAGACCAAAGTCGTGCATGAGCCCTGTGCCGCATGCACAGTGGGAAACAGGGATGGCTTGGGAAACAGTTCTGCAAAACCTGATGAAAGAGCCTTGCGGGAAAAGCCATGCATGAGCCCTGTGCTGCATGCACAGTGGGAAACAGGGATGGCTTGAAGCAAGCCTTGCAGAACAAAGTCATGCATGAGCCCTATGGAGCACGCACACTTTGCAACATTGATGAAGGGAAGGAGCTGCTCCTAAAATTCCTAGAAGGCTGAAGCTGGGACGAACCATACACATAAGTGACAGCTGTCTTGAGGCATGCACGATGTGAGGAGACCTACCCGATCCACTGCATCCACACTTGCCCCATTTCGCAGCAACAGCTCTGCGCACTCAGGTTGGTTGCATCTAATAGCTTGGTTGAGTGGCGTCAAACCCTCCTGCAAATGCACACATGCAACATGAAGCATGAGTCATGAAGCAACAGTACGCTTGATGGAATGGCGTCACACCCCCTGTGAATGCACACATGCATCATGAATCATGAATCATGAAGCAACAGCTGCCCAGGGGCAGCAATATCAAAGGAGTGGCAGCAGCAACTGACGCCTTGCAGATACATGCGGCACACTCATGCACTTGCTGGCTGACTTGTACTGTGCTTTGATATGCTGCACAAGGTCCTTGGTGAGCAAGTGAGAATCTCTGACGTGGGCTGGATGTGGGCCAAGCGGAAGGCAAAAAAGTAGTGGCACACCTGATCAGCTGCGTTCACGAGCGCGCCATGCTCCAGTGTCAGCTTTGCACACTCCACATGACCCCCAGCGATTGCCAGGTGCAGGGGGGTTTGCATGCTCTGAGGGTGCGCACATTATGACAAGCAACAATGAGGGCATGTTGACACTGTGCGCACATCAATATCAACAAACAACGCACCAGGGGTTCGCTTGCTCTGTGTGTGCGCACATCACACACAACCAAAAATGCTGGGGGTCTGTACATAATGCGTGCCCACATCTAGATAGACAGTGCTGGGGCACTGTTTAGACTGTCTTGTTGTGTTAAGAAATAGATGGAAAATTTGGACCCATTGTATGCACACATCACAACAGACGACGCTCAAGGACAGTCCCCAGCAATAATGCCTTGAAAAAGAATGCAGGCAGGCAGCAAGCCCCTGACTTGCTGAAAACCTGCACATACACGCACGCACACACACACACTTAAACTTACCGCATCTTCTGCCCTCACATTGGCTCCGTGCGCTATGAGGAGTCGAGCACACTCAACATGGCCTTTCCCACAAGCAGCGTGGAGCGGGGTTTCATCTTGCTGCGTGTTTTAATGGCAGGAAAGAGCAAGGAGTTCTGTTTCACACCCAGACAGGCTTGTCCCATGACCTCACTCCTTCAAACACTTATTCAGCATAGCTCACGCCAATCCCACAGGGCTGAACCAAATTGTACCGGTGCAATTTTTTAAGTATAGCTCACCGATCCCACAGGGGTGAAAAAATTGTACAAGTGCAATATTTTAAAGCATAGCTCACGCCAATCCCACAGGGCTGAACCAACTTGCACCAGGCAAAGTACAGCATGGAATGCTCAGATGAATATTGCCTGCTCTTTTGCTCCCATTCCGCTCCACAGAAGCTACCTGGTCTGCTTGCACCGGCCCATTACACTGCACTCTTTGTCAGATGTCCTGCTCGTATGCAATAAGGCCGTGCACAGATGCACTCAATCTGTGCGTTTCAAGATTTAAAGGACCTATGCATTCTCCCACCCAGAGGCAGAGGTTTCAGACTATGTAGAACACAATGTCCAAGAGCCTAGTATGACATCATTGCAGTGTGCATGCCAGGAGACAGCTGCCCCTCACCTCATCACCATCTTCATGATACTCCTCGTAACTCTCGTCACCATCCTCACGATACTCCTCGTAACCCTCGTCATACATCCTTGAGCGCTGCAAACAGAAGGCACCAAAGGCATGGAACTCAGTGATGGAATTCAAGCAAAAAAGGTCAGACATATTCTTTTGTTTGCACATGCGTGCGTTCTGCAGACCCTTCACATCTCTTTCCCTCTGTGTGTGTGTGTGTGTGTGTGTGTGTGTGTGTGTGTGTGTGTGTGTGTGTGTGTGTGCAAGTGTATGCAAGCGTGTGCGTGTGTGTGTGCAAGTGTGGAGTACTTCTTGCACAAACAAAACATTCCCACGCCTCTTGCCTCGTGTTAAAACAAAAGACTCTGAGGAGTTTGTCGATAATCTATAGTCACTTATAACATAAGGCCCACCTTGGTGGCTGCATTCACATCCGCGCCTTTCAACAGAAGGAGACGTGCACACTCCGTGTGACCGCCACTGCAAGCCTGGTACAGCGAAGTCTTACCTCCCTGTGTTCGTGGGAGCAAACACAGTAGTCAATAGATGTGCAGCAAATTGGGAGCACTACTGCTCAGGACTCACTGCGCCTGATGCCTGTGTGTGCGTGTGTGAATGAATGAAAATGAAAAAAGGTGTGTGAATGAAATAAATGGAATGAATGTGTGGTGTGTGCATGGACAATCATTGGTGACGCAAGGCCATTGGGAGCATGATGTGACTGGCCCAACATGCAATGCATGGCTGGCCCAAAATACAATGAATGTGTTATAGTTTGAAAAGGTTGCTTGCCAAGCAAGACTGAGTAAGCTAGAGAAGCGGAATTCAAAAGTGGCACAACACATGGCAAGGTCGAAGCATAAGACACAACAGAAGCAACACCACACCTCAGTGGCTGCGTTTGCATTCGCATTGCTCGCCAAAAGTAGCCGCACACAGTCTGTGTGGCCTCCAGAGCAAGCGCCGTGCAGTGCAGTCTCCCCATCCTGAGAGTGCGTGTGAATGTACAAGCACATACAGGGATTTAAGCAGCAGACAACAGCAAATGAGACTGTTTTCAGAGCACACAGCAAGATGTTTTTAACACGCTTTACTAAGCCAACGCCCACAGCGCGTGCTGCGCAGGAAAACAGCTAGCCAGACAATTTGTGATTGAAATGTGTGATGGAATTGAAATGTGTGATGGGTAACAAGTAACAAATGACAGATGGCTCAGCAAGCTGTGGACCTGAAAGAAAATAGATTAACCTACGCAAGCAGCAGGAACCTGTACCTATGCGATTACCACAGAACTGCAGTCTCGTTGGCATGAATTGCCAGAAGTACGCATGACATGAAGCGCTGCATCACCTCTGTGGCGGCGTTTGCATCAGCTTTGCTGGCCAAGCACAGCCGTACACACTCCGCATGGCCTCCAATGCAAGCGCTGTGCAGCGCAGTGTAGCCTCTCTGTGTGTGTGCACGTGTGTGTGCGCAAATACAGAGCACTGATAGCAAGTGTCAGCAGCAAGCAGGCTTCAATGCAGTTGATGCACAGCATCACTCACTGTTTGCATGGCAGCCAACCAACAGAGAGACAACCCATAAATTAGATGCTGAGCAAGCCCATGTACTTCAACACACAACTAGAGCCAAATGAAGCGCACACGCAGTGAGAGGCAAACAGCGCATGTCTGCATCAAAAGGGACTCACCGTGTTGGTTGCACCCACGCTAGCTTTGCTGGCAAGTAAGAGCCACGCACACTCTGAGTGACCTTCATGGCAAGCGATGTGGAGTGCTGTGGTCCCACACTGCACGCACACATTGCAGAAAAAGCATATTTTCAGAAGTTCTTCACAGCAAGCGAAGTGGAGTGCTGTGGCCCCACACTGCACGCACACATTGCAGAAAAAGCATATTTTCAGAAGTTCTTCACAGCAAGCGAAGTGGAGTGCTGTGGCCACATACTGCATGCACACATTTCAGACAAAGCATATTTTCAGAAGTCCTTCACAGCAAGCGATGTGGAGTGCTGTGGTCCCACACTGCGCGCACACATAGCAGAGACAGCGTCTTTTGACAAGTGCACACATCAGACAGCACACACAGCAGCCTGTCAGCGCTGCACACATCAGACAGCACCCGTACAGCAAACACAGCAGCTGCTCTGCAGAGCACACTGGAGCAACACACAGCAAGCGTCATTGCGACATGCCTTGCAAACCCACCTCATTAGCCGCATTCACATCCTCTCCATTGGCCAACAGCTGCCAAGCCCAATCTTTGTCTTTCAGCAGGCAAGCTAGGTGCAGTTGAGTATGACCATCCTGCGGGGTGTGCAGTGCAGGACATTCGGCTTGTGCTGCTTTGTGTTCAGGCAGACATCACTGTGAGGACATTTGGCTTGTGTTGCTTTGTGTTCATGCAGACACCAGCGTGCCTGAAGCAATACGAGTACCAAAGGAGTGGCTTGTCCTCCAGCATACAACGTCATATGCTCTTGCCAGAGCTTATGCCAAAATGCGCCCAACCATTGTCCAAACACGACCATGAATTGGTCCGCCAGAAAGGCAAGATGGCTGACCTCGGGGGCCACACAGCAACCCAGCCTGCATGTCCATAAAGAATCGCCTAACAAACTCACAGAGGCAACAAACCTCAGGGGCCACACAGCAACCCACCCTGCAGACTGAACTGGCAGCTGCCCCCGCTGCCAGACAAGCTTGAGCGCACTCTGCTTGGCGGCTTTTTAGGGCTACAAAGAGAGGGGTCTCTTTTTCCTGTGGGTGCACACACGGCATGCGGCTGTGTGTGTCGTGTGCAGAGGGTGAGGTGTAGCAGCACAACGAAAGAGGCGCTAGTGATTCAGCGTTAGGCTCAAAAAGCAGCATCTCGGCCACAAAGATGATGCATACCCTAGAGCATAGGAGCAGACTGCACTGCCAAAAGAGAGGGACAAAAGATTATGCAAACAGTGATTCAGCGTTAGGCTCAAAAGCAGCATCGTCCACAAAGATAATGCATACCCTAGAGCATAGAAGCAGACTACACTGCCACGAGAGGAAGAAGGAGCAAATATGCAGCAGGATGTTGCATGAGTCATGCAACAACTGGCAATGTGCAGGGCTTCCTTCAGGTAATGAAGACACAAAAAGGAGGGCATGCTAAAAGAAAAGAAAGTAGAAACTACGAAAGCCGCAGAAGACTTGCTAGCTTGAGACAACAGGTAATGCCTTTGAAAACTTCCAACACCCACAGCCATGCTGTGCTGCATTCTGAGCCAGAATGTTCAAATAGGTAACAGAGCAAGTAGCACGATTGGTGACAGACAAAGTCAAAACCATGTGCCAAGGACACACCTCGTTCTCCGCGTTCACATTTGCTCTGTTTGCGATGAGCAACCGCACAAATTCTGCTGGGCCTCTTTTGCATGCATGGTGAAGAATGGTGCCACCCTGCGCATTTATTGCAGAAAACAACCAATGAATGGCAGATGCAGCTGTACCTTGCCTTGTAAATATGACCTTTTTTCTAGATAAGACATGCCTCAGACCCATGCACTGAAAGCGGCTGTGTGTCTAACTAATGAGCCTGCTTCTGAAATCGTGTAATGTATATTTCAGCAGAAGCAAAGCAGGATTGAGAGAGAGAGAGAGAGAGAGAGAGAGAGAGAGAGAGAGAGAGTGAGAGTGTGAGAGAGAGATTAAGAGAGAAACAGAGAGACCCACCCATACATCCTGGTTCACGTTGACATTGCATGCCAGCAACAACCAGGCACACTCCAAGTGACCTCCGTAGAACGCCATTTCGAGTGGCGTCGTTTCTTCCTGAAGGCAATTGACATTCAGCAATGAGCGTCTCTAAACTCAGAGACCCGCTGCTTTGAACACAGCCTCAAGAAATGAACTTATAAGCACACAACCAAGCTTTAATGGAAGCAATCTCCGCGACCGAATCGTACATTCCCAAAACAGAATGTCAGAGGTCACAGCCTGGAAACTTCAAACACAGATGATGACAGACACTACGCAGTGACCCACCGAGTCTTTTACATTCACATTCGCTCCTGCGGCCAAGAGCACCTTCACGCACTCTGCATGTCCTGCCTCACACGCTGTGTGGAGTGGAAAGCCGTACTGCAAGTGCAAGCAAGCATTTGGGAGAACACATTCTGCATAGCCTGCCCCATACACTGTGTTGAGTAGTATACTGTTATGCACAAGCATTCATTTGGGAAGGCAGCAGAGGAGTTAGTAATTCTTTCCAGGAACAATACATCATGTAAAAGGCACTCCAAAGGGTAGATTCCAAGGTCCTTGTGGTATGCACTGCATTAGATAGCAATCCCCTGGCACTAATTCTGACAAGGTGGAAGAAGAAAAAGGAAGAGTGGCAGGAGGAAAGCATGGCTCTGGCTTGGTTCAAAATGACAATGTGTAAGATAAAGAGGATAAATAGAAGCAACTCACTCCGTTTCCGTTCACTTCTGCGCCATTTCGCAAAATAAGCTCCACACACTTTGCATGGCCTCCGTAGCAAGCTGCCAAAAGTGGGCCATAGTCCTGTAATTGGTGGAGGGCATCAGCGCTTCAATAAGAGCTGTGAGGGCCTGACTGTTCTCAGTTGGGTGACCTTCCCTTAATGCACACGGCCGTTTTGGTCTGCGAAGTCTTTTCTTTTCTTTCTTAATCAGAGCGTTACCAAAACAGGGGAACTTTGCAGATGTGCAAGAGGCTCCAACAGCGTCTTTGTTGAAAGGACTTGAATTTAGAATTCCTGAAAGCGATGATTCAAGAAGTTGTGTCTACAATGAGTAAGCACAACCCACCGATTCTGGATTCACAGTCGCGCCCCGAGCTAGGATAAGCCTTGCACACTCAGTGTGGCCTTTCCCACAGGCTGCTGAGAGCGGATCACCGTAGCCCTACACAGGCAAATGGAGCAGGGCAGCAGCCAATATGTGAGAGGTTGTTGTTCGGAGTGGCGAGTGGTGAGGGTATCTGGAGTCACTGGTCAATGAAAGACCAACCAGAGGGGCAAAAATGAAGGGTCAGCGTGGCTGAGTTTATACGCAACTAGGGCTTTTTACACAACGAGGATCAGAAAAGAAGCACAGACAGGTAAGCATATAATATGCTGGGGGATAAGTCCGTGAGGTTGCTGTGGCAAAAAGCAGGGAATCTGGAGCGGAAAAGATCAAGAGGGAGGAAATAAAAAGGAACGGATGGGGAACAGCAAGACTACTGCTTACTGCTAGCAACATTTGTGAAAATGAAAATGAAAATCCTACGCAATCGGAATCCCAAAGCGTGCATTAAGGGAAGGGACAGCAAAGTGTTCCCCACCGTTGCCCCCAGTCCGATTTGAACTGGAGACCTCCTGCGGTTCCACGGTCCACATTGCACCGAAGCAGTTTAGCGTCAAACAAAATTTGTGAGTCTATTGGTGCACAAGCATGAACATTGCAATTGAAGGGGGAGAGACAATGAAACGTTCTTGCGCAATGGTAGTTTTGTTTTCCCACCTGGGATGCATTCACGTCCGCGCCATTCGACAGCAGGAGGCTCACGCACTCAGTGTCCCCTCCCTCACAAGCATGGTACAGCGGGTCACCCTATGCACACGCAGCATTGGTTGAAATTCATGAATTGAGCGATTCTTTTGTATTAAGACATGAGAGCAATCTAAGCTGACTCAATCATGGTACAAGTGAGAAGGGGCAAGGATACCACTAGGGTTTTACCTTTCCACCTGTCAGTCTGCAAAAATTGATGAGTCAATAGCTCAGCGGCAGAGTCTAGTGTCAAAGCATGCCTGGCCGCCGCCACACCCTTGACAATACAACCGACCACAGATCCTCATGATTCAAGTGTGATGAGGAAGAAGATGAATACCACACAGTGACCCACCCTTGAGTATGCATTCACGTCAGCGCCATTTGCCAGGAGCAACCGCACACACTCCCTATGGCCTCCAAGGCATGCTCGGTTGAGTGCAGTCAGGCCACCCTGAGTGTGGGTGCATGCAATCAATGATATGTGCGTCGGTGCGTGCAACCACTGATTTGGGTTAGGTAGTTGATCAATGATTTGTGTCAATTTATGAGTGGTGAAGTGGGTAAGGCAGCAGCAACCTCCTACTCTTTCTGTGCGTCAGCACTTGTGAGGTCCTCACAACAGCGGCCACTCTGTGAGTGCAGCTCAAGTGTGCTTTTAACACGGTGGGCAGCAAAATGGTGCCGACCCTGACCTAAATCCTAGCCCTACATCGAATCTCAGGGTCTGTCAAGCCCTGGGTCTGGCCAGCAAGTTTGTTCGCAAAAAAGGGATGTGCCTGCAAGTAAAAATAGCAAAGGCATTGACAATTCCCATTCTTCTACATTTCCTCCGCCATTCATTGGTGCGCATGGGGACTGGGACGGGCCTCTATATAACTCAAGCTCTTGTACGCCAAAATGCCAGTCACATTTACTTTAGAATAAGACGTGTGGTGCTGCTTGGGGATTTGCACATTGGCTTTCCTAGAGGCCATGCAAAAAAGTGTTGAGCCTTGTCAATCCTAGGAGAGCCTCACACAGCGACTTATGCCCTTTTTATCATCCTTGAGATCATCATCCTTTCCAACAGTCCTGCCCTCTCAGTACTCACCTTGATGTGCTTGTACTTGATGTCTGCCCCAGCATTGATTGCAGCCCTGGCTTTCACAGCGTCCCCCTTGGTGCATGCACTGTACAGATCAAGGGTTGCTGCAACCTTGGCAGCCACGCTCGCCAGAGACCCTCCTCCCACATTTGCTCGTTCCAGCTGGGCACGCACTGCCTGCATTGTGGGGAAGGATAGACTAGAGGGTTTAAAGACGTTCAGAGGAAGCAGTGAAGGTTTGGGTCGTGCCAAGACACTTGCAAGAACTTGAGAAGGGGAGTTGGGGAATTGATTAAATTCACTTCATGTTTAGGCTCGCAAAATGTCCATTCATCATGCACAGCGTCATTCACCAACATGTGTACCAGGATTCAGGATGTACACACAAAATGCAGGCCTCACCTCTGAGGCTGTGCAGGCAGCTGTACGTAAAGAGTGGACGGAGGGGCTCAGAGATTGCTGGATGGCTTGCAGAGTCTGCAACGTGAGACGCACAGCACCAGGCACCACATTCAAATATTAGGTGCATGACTTGTTTTCTAAGAGCCTGCAGCACCTACCTCCAAAATCCTCATACCTAGCCACGTTCCCAACCTTTGCAAACATGCGGACACACAGCATCACACAAAACTGAGACACACACACAAGGTCACACACCTTCACAACTTCATCAGCCCTTGGCCTTGCAGCACTGTCCAAGCTCAGGCAGGCAGTGATCAGATCCCTCAGCCGTGGGCTTTCCGGAATGTCAGGCACTTGGGGGCCACTCTTCATCACCACCAACTGCACAGCACAGCAGGTGATCATTTGGCAAGGGTTGGAGCAAAAGAGTGTGCATCGTTTAGAAAAGCCATGCAGTGCCTTGGAAGCCTGCAACGCAGCAATGTTGTGCTCACCATTCTTTTGAAGAAGCTAGTCAAAGCAAACAAGCAGGGGCTGAGAGCAACTCCTCATCAAGATGATGCACGAGCTGTCTGGTGTTACTCACGTCATGGATCAGATTGACATATGCTTTGCCCGTGCCATAGGGTGCCATAAGGTCGGATTCAAGCAGCTGCAGCATGGTAATACCAAAGCTCCAAATGTCTGCTGGCTTGCCGATCCTGGTTGTGCTCGCAATCTTCTCGGGCGACCTGCGTTCAGAGATGGTTTTGCATTGCACCAATCTGCGCTGGTGTGTATGCGTGTCTTTGCATGTGTTTGTGCGTGTGTGCAAATGCGTTTGTGAAAGTGGAAGCAAAAGTGAGACTGAGGTCAGGCAGGGGGGTAGGGATGTGTCTGAGTGAGGAAAATGTGTGTACAAGGTTGCAAGCATGCAATGTTGGCATATTTCAAGGTATCACATCATGTTCAAAATCCACAATAAAAACGAGCTGCAACACTGCGGCATTTACACATCTATCCAAAACCTACATGAAATAGACGCTCCCTGCAATGTCAGTCTGGGAGATGAGGCTGCTCGTATTCAGGGGCTTGGACAGACCAAAATCTGCCAGGACAGCTTTGCCGCTCCCATCAATGAGCACGCTGCAAGCAGGCAATTAGGTGCAAACAATAGTCAAGGCAAGCAATTTGTTGGCAAGCTTGAGAGCATGTGTGCGTCCACACGCATTGTGCATGCAAAGCAGCAAGTGTTAACAGTTTGTTGCGATTGCCATCTGAAGAGTAAGTGCCTGTGCAAGCAATGCGCAAGGAATGCGACTTGTGTGCATGAGCTTGTCCCAAATATGAGAGCAAGCAATGTGTGAGGCAAGCAATGTGAGGCGAGCTTGCGTGCAATTCGTGCGCGAGTAAAATATAAGCAATGTGTGAGGTGAGCTCGAGAGCAGGTGTGACATTTCACATGGAAGAGCAGCTGCTCGGAAGCAGTGTGCATGGCGTGGCTAGGCTTCTTTTAAATACTCCAGTATGACACCAGACTCAGAAACACACCTGATTTTAACGCACACACACACATACCAAGCAGCAACCTCTGCCCACCTCCCTTTCTTGCTTGTCTGTCTAGGCAACCAAGAACCGCACTGCACACTCACTTTGCAGGCTTCAAATCCTCGTAAAGGAAGCCCCTCTGGTGCAGCTCCTGCAGCCCTTGTGCAACCTCCAAACCAAGCCGCAAAATCAGGGGAATGGGTATCTTTTCATCATCTGCAGTGTGCGCAACATCGTGAGGGCATGCACTCATCATGGAACCTGCCTTCTGTGGGTGTGATGTTCTGCTCTGCTGGCATTGTGTACACATGTACACATGTTGTCATGCATCTGCACGCATCCACAACTTCTTGTGATGTTCAGTGCTCGACACAGCAACCTACAAGCCAGCATCTGCATCAGAGAGAGAGGGAGCAGACCTGCTCACACAGATTATGGAAGGCGATCGCATGCAGTGTAAAAAAAAACCATGCATCTCAGATCTCAGTACATCGCTCTTTTCCAAACGCAGCCACACAGCACGCATACAGGTGACTCACAGTAAAGAAATGAAAAGAAGACTACCTATGCAGACCAAAACAAAATCGTGCATTAAAAAAAGGTCACCCAACTGAGAACAGTCACAGCGTGCACACAGGTGACTCACAGTAGGCATCAACGCAGACACACAGCATGCGCGTCACACATCAATGCAGCCATAGAGTGTGCACACAGGTGACTCACAATAGGCACCAACGCAGACACAGCGTGCACGTCACACATCAACGCAGCCATAAAGCGTGCACACAGGTGACTCACAATAGGCACCAACGCAGACACAGCGTGCACGTCACACATCAACGCAGCCATAAAGCGTGCACACAGGTGACTCACGATAGGCATCAACGCAGACACACAGCGTGCACGTCACACATCAACGCAGCCATAGAGTGTGCACACAGGTGACTTACAATAGTCATCACCGATCAGCTCGCTCATGGTTTGCTTGTAGCGCCTCATGATCAAGCACAGCTGCCCGTCCTTTGCCTTACTCCACCCAAAGCACTGCACGACGTGCGCACACTCCCGAGAGATTTGAATGGTCGTGCAGACTTCGCGCATGAACACCTCCTCTGGTGTCTCCCTGCGTGGGTCCGCACGTGGGGCTGTCTGCTGCAGGAGCTGCATCTGTTTGATGGCCACCTGCGCAGGAGTTGAGAGTTGACAAGTGTTGCAAAAGAGCTCGAGCAAGTGCATGTGAACAACAAATCGGTGGTTGGATGATGGTCTGTAAGTGAAGCAGAGTGGCTGTGAGCACCTCATACCTCATGCTCCTCTCCAGTAGATGATACGTAGCGCCCACTCAGTACCCGGCCAAAGCCACCCCGGCCGAGCTCCTGCCCTTCAATCAGGCGACTGGAGTCAATGTAGAAGCTCAGGTAGCTCATGGTGTGGCAGCTGCCTGGAGTAAGTGCATAAAGGGCATGCGTTCGTGCGTGCGTGTGTGTGTGTGTGTAAATGTGTGTGTGTAAATGTGTGTGCGTGTGTGTGTGTGTGTGTGTGCGCGTGCGTGTGTGTGTGTGTGTGTGTGCGCATGTGCGTGTGTGTGTGTGTGTGCGTGTGTGTGTGTGTGTGTGTGTGTGTGTGTGTGTGTGTGTGTGTGCGTGCGTGCGTGCGTGCGTG
>Ga0307947_1001341_pt1 | contig 19311 bp, 28 predicted proteins | sample OrgLakmetagen232_FD_201840 | JGI IMG/M metagenome (GOLD analysis project Ga0307947, IMG submission 201840) | Saline water microbial communities from Organic Lake, Antarctica - #232 | ecosystem: Environmental > Aquatic > Non-marine Saline and Alkaline > Saline | place: Antarctica: Organic Lake...
ACCCTACCCATATACCATATATATGGTATATATATGGGTATATATATGGGTTGGCCAACCCTAAGTGTGTGTATGCTCACACTCATGCTCACGTACGTACGCACGTCCTTCCTTCCTGACCCTCCTCTGGCCATATCCTGCGTGTGCTGTGTGTGAGTGTTAGGGTCATAAGTGATTTAAAAACTTCACTGTCTTCACCCTCCTTGATTGATTGAATAGGGTTGGCCAGAACAATATATATACGGTGCATATAACTTATTCCTGGCAGGTAAATCACCAAATATACGGTCATATATGGTGTATATATACGGTTCTGGCCAACCCTACTTATCATCGAGGAGCTTAACTGTCCCACATGTTCCCTGAGCCCCTGTTTTCCTTGGTATATCTGTGCAATGCTGGTACTTGCTGCGTGTATGCAATGCTGGTATTTACTGCGTGTGTGAAATGCTGGTATTTACTGCGTGTGTGAAATGCTGGTATTTACTGCGTGTGTGAAATGCTGGTCTTTACTGCGTGTGTGAAATGTCGCTATATACTGTGTGTGTGAAATGCTGGTATTTACTGAGAAATGCTGGTAACTACTTTGTGTGTGAAATGCTGGTATTTACTGCGTGTGTGAAATGCTGGTGTTTACTGAGGAATGCTGGTATTTACTGCGTGTATGAAATGCTGGTAAATACTGCGAGTGTGAAATGCTGGTATTTGTTGAGAAATGCTGGTATTTAATGCGTGTGTGAAATGCTGGTAATTGTTGCGTGTGTGAAATGCTGGTATTTACTGCGTATTTTCACATACTGCTGGTGTTTACTGAGGAATGCTGGTATTTACCGCGTGTGTGGTCTTATTGCTCTTTTTTTCATTTGCTCGCAGAACATGAGCCCAAAGGTTGATGCCTCCAGTCTTGGGCCTGCCTCTTACCCAGAGAACCCAGGTGTGTGTTAAGTGTTAATGCAAGTGTGTGTTTGTGTGTGAATTTAATACAGCAACAGAGTTGATTGCTAACATTGCAAGAGGGAAATTTCATCGAGAGTGACGCCTCGGGGATGGCTCATGCAGGTTCCCACCGTGAGATCTAATTTCGAGGATGAAGGACTCTGCCCCCCAAAATTCCGAGTGCTGTGTCAAAGCTTTGCTTTTTTTAAACGTACGCACGTATGCACACACGCTAATGTGCCCACACACACACACACACACACACACACACACACACACATATACACACACACACGCACACACACACACACACGCACACGCACAGATAACGAGTGGAACCCACCAGGGCACGGGGACATTTATCCCTCCCTTCTGGGATCTGGCATGCTTGACAAGATGTTAAGTGCAGGCATTAAGTACTTGTTCGTTTCAAACAGGTGAGACCTCTGACGCACTGCTGATAAACTGCTGAGCTCAAGTACTATAGACATATATAATTGACATATATCGACATACTATAGACATATATAGTTGACATATATCGATGCACTGCTGATTAACTGCTGGATGAGTAAGCACAAGTAAACACGTTGATTTTGAACGGGTGAGACCTCTGACGCACTGCTGATAAACTGCTGAGCTCAAGTACTATAGACATATATAATTGACATACATTGACGCACTGCTGGTTAATTGCTGGATGAGTAAGCACAAGTACACACGTTGGTTTCAAACAGGTGAGACCTCTGACGCATTGTTGATGACCTACTGAATGAAAGCACACGCAAGTACACACAAGTCCATGCATATTCTCAAACAGGGAAGCTGATAAGGCAATTTGTGCATGTCTCAATACTAAGGCAGTGGTATGTGTTGGCCATAGCCATATCTGTGTATATATGTTTGGTGATTTCCCTGCCAAAACATTTGTATATACTCCGCATATACATGGTTCTGGCCACCCCTGGGTATGTGCATAGAAATGCTTGTTCTTTTGGTTTTCCATGGTGGTTTTTGTGGCACTCGTTGGTCAAGAAAAGAAAAGCTGCCCTGCATTAACTCTTGTCCTGTAGTAATCGAGGAGGGTACCAATTAAAGGGCAGTTATGTAATTGGTGCAGATAGCTCCAGCCACTGCCACTGCTGCCAGCTACTGCCGCTGCTGCTGTTGCTGTTGCTGCTGCTGCTGCTGCTTTTTTCTTTGCTACTCTGACACGCATTAACAGTTTGTGGGTATGGAGATATGCCGTTTCTTTCTGTTTCTCGCAAAATAAAACTTCTGATCAGCAACTGAGCTCCTGTCTCAATTTAGGGTTCAGTCAGATCGGGATATGCCGCAAAATGAGCACAGCAGATCTTGTCTGTGATGGGCACACAGATTTGGGTGTCAGTTACGAGAGAGATGTAGCAGTTTTGAAAGAGGCACTTGTCAGGCAAGCTGTTCCTCATCAGAAGTTTGGAGTGTCTCTTTATTCATCAAACCAGTCAATTGCCAGGCACGGGCAAGTTGATATTCCTGCTTTTATTGAATGATTGGCATGTGACGTCATTCTCGTTGCATGTGCAAGAGAAACGCAAAACATGAAAAGCAACGGCAGCTGTGCCCTGCCTGGACCTCCAACATGTGGATACACACACACGTGTGTGTGTGTGTGTGTGTGCGCGCGCGTGTGTGTGCCCTGCCTGGGCCTCCAACATGTGGATACACACATGCGTGTATGGGGTGTGTGGCGTGTGTGTATGTGTGTTTGAGTGTGTGTGTGTGTGTGCGTGCGTGTGTGTGTGTGCGTGTGCGCATGCAGAGGCAGAGGCAGAGCCCTTTCCTCAGTTTGAGCAACATGCACCATACTATTATGCTCACAACCTAATTACAAACACAAGTGTTCAACACATGTACTTGCGTGTGTGTGTGTGTGTTTGTGTGCACGCAGTGACAACCTTGGTGCCACTTTGGACCTCACCCTGTTGGCTCACTTTGCCTCCTCTGGAAATGCGTTCCTTATGGAGGTATGTTGCCAGCTGTGTTTTGGTTTGGGTGTGTGTGTGCATGTGTGTGTGTCTGTGTGTGTGTGTGTGTGTGTGTGCATGCGCATTCGTGTGTGTGTGCGTGTGCGCACATGTTGACTTGTGTGAGTGGGGAGGCGCGTGCGTCTGTGCGTACTTTTTTGTGTGTGCATTGGCATGTCAGCATCTGTGGTGGGGTATACATGTGATCACATGCTTCCATGTGTATGGGTGGATGAGTGTGCATGGGTAGATGAGTGTGCATGGGTGTGTGGTCGTGTGGGTTTATGCACGTTTATGCGCATTTTTGTGTGTGTGCAATGTATGGGTGGATGAGTGTGCATGGGAGTGCGGTCGTGTAGGTTTATGCACGTTTATGCGCATTTTTGTGTGTGTGTGCAATGTATGGGTGGATGAGTGTGCATGGGTGTGTGTTCGTGTGGGTTTATGCACGTTTATGCGCATTTTGTGTGTGTGCAATGTATGGGTGGATGAGTGTGCATGGGCGTGTGGTCGTGTGGGTTTATGCTCGTTCATGCGCATTCGTGTGTGTGCAATGTATGGGTGGATGAGTGTGCATGGGTGTGCGGACGTGTGGATTTACGCGCATTTATGCACGTATGTGTGTGTGCAATGTACGAGTGGATGAGTGTGCATGGTCGTGTGGTCGTGTGGGTTTTACTCGCGTTTATGCACGTTTGTGTGTGTGTGTGTGTGTTTGTGTGTGTGTGTGTGTGTGTGTGTAAGTGTGTGTGTGTGTGTGTGTGCGTGTGTGTGTGTGTGTGATGATAGCGTGCTGGGTAATTGTACAATGAACTTGCTGCCTCCAAAGCACTTGCACGCGTGTGGTGTTGTTCTGTGAATTGTGGCACTTTGTTTCAACAGGCTTCGGATTCGATGGTAATGAAGTGGATACGTTGAACTGTTTTTGCTTGATTGTGCAAGCGCGCAGACATGGGGTCTTGCAGTAAAGCACACAAACGTCATTGATAGAGTCATTTGCCAAGAAACGTCGGATGTAGTAAACCGTATCTGCCGTTGTTGGAGCTCCCTTTCGTTGGGTGGATGATCTGGATCCATTTGTACCGTTCACTCTTTTTCCTTTGTGACATTCTATAAATGTTGAATGTGGCGAGGTATACGTTGCAGCACTGCACTGTGCAATTGTACAGAAGGCCAGATACTTCCCACGCCCACTGCTAATTCTACCCTCAGTACACACACAGCACGCACTGCACGGCACACACACTAAACACACACGCTACACACACACACACACAAACACACACACACACACACACACACACACACACAAACACTACACACACACACACACACACGCTACACACACACACACATACACATACAAACATATGCACATGCAGGTGTGTGAGCGCACGCCTGCCGATAAGAAGGGCGGCCACTTATGCAAGCGCAAGAGCGATGGCAAGCTGGTGCTGCGTGAGAGTGCTATGTGCCCTGACACAGATAAGGGCGCTTTTGAGGATGTCGGCAGGTGTGTGTGTGTGTGTGTGTGTGTGTGTGTGTGTGCGTGTGTGTGTGTATGTGTGTATGTGCCCTGACACAGATAAGGGTGCTTTTGAGGATGTCGGCAGGTGTGTGTGTGTGTATGCGTGTGTCTGTGTGCGTGTGTGTGTGCGTGTGTGTGTGTATGTGCCCTGACACAGATAAGGGTGCTTTTGAGGATGTCGGCAGGTGTGTGTGTGTGTGTGCGTGTGTGTGTGCATGTACTTGGTTTTTGCAGGCATATCTCTGTCCTCCTGAGCTCCTTGATCTCTACATCTGCGCCTAACACACACACACACACACACACACACACACACACACACACACACACACATACACACACAAACACATACACACATATATACACATGCCACCCGCAGTTTTGCATCTTTGCATCTGCACACAGGCACAAGTTCTTCAACACCAACAACCTGTGGCTGAACCTTGAGGAGCTGAAAGCCACGCTGTCCTCCTCGGGGGGGTTCCTACCGCTGCCCCTCATCAAAAACAAGAAGGTGCGTGGCTTTAATACCCCAACTGGCTTTTATGCCTTCGATTAATCCTGGTAGCAGCTTTGGCTATCTGCTTTTTATGCCTTTTATTAATCCTGGTAGCAGCTTTGGCTATCTGCTTTTTATGCCTTTGATTAATCCTGGTAGCAGCTTTGGCTATCTGCTTTTTTAGCCTTCGATTAATCCTGGTAGCAGCTTTGGCTATCTGCTTTTTAAACCTTCGGTTAATCCTGGTAGCAGCTTTGGCTATCTGCTTTTTATGCCTTTTTTTAATCCTGGTAGCAGCTTTGGCTATCTGCTTTTTATGCCTTTGATTAACCCTGGTAGCAGCTTTGGCCATCTGCATTAAAATCTGTTTCCCTTTCTCTTGTTTCCTGTGCGTAACAAGAAAAGAGAAACAGATTAAGAAGGAAACAGGGAGTTTGCTATGCGTGTGTGTATGTGTGTGCCTCCTCTTAGTCCATGTGTGTGCCTTTGTCCATGTGTGTACATGTGTGTCCTCTTTGTCCGTGTGTGTGCCTTTGTCCATGTGTGTACATGTGTGTCCTCTTTGTCCATGTGTGTGCCTTTGTGTCGTGTTTTTTGGTAATGAGTTTTTTCAAGAGGTGTTTCTCGTGCAATATTTGTCTTGCGATCTGTGTTTTTTCCTTGTGTGTGCTGCTCACACAGACTGTCAACCCGCGAGACTCCAAGTCAGCACCAGTCTTCCAGCTAGAAACCGCAATGGGCTCTGCAGTGGAATGCTTTAGCAAGTCAGGTGTGTGTGTGTGTGTGTGTGTTTGTGTGTGTGCGTGTGTGTGTACATGTGTGAATGTGTGTATATGTATGTATGTGTGCGCCTTGTACGTTTCTCGTGTCAATTGATCCCACTGCTGCCAGATGCATCTCAACAAGCTCCAAACAACACGTAACCTGCTTTCTCCTATGTCCGCAACCAACTACACAGCTCACGCACTTGGTTACAATTTGTTGAAAACGGAATGGAATGGATTGCAGGTTACGATTTGTTGAAAACGGAATGGAATGGATTGCAGGTTACAATTTGTTGAAAACAGAATGGAATGGAATGCGCAGATGCTGCCCACTCATGCATTACCCTTGAAATTTAGACTATACACACTGACCCACCCCTCACACACACTCCAAACCAAATCTATTGCAAAAGTAACCAGGTACCATGCTTTTTCACACCTTCAAGCAATTACGTACTCCATGAATAACACGCGTGAAAGAGTTTGCAGTAACTAGGGTTGGCCAGGACCATATATGTACGTTGTATATATGGTATTTTTGGCAGGAAATTCACCGAAATTACGGTCATATACGGTGTATATATACGGTTCTGGCCAACCCTAGCAGCAACCCTTGCCTGTTTTTGTTGGGTGCTCCTTGGCCTTCACGCTCCTCCTTTCCTTTAAGCACACGGGCTACAATTTCAAAAAATGTCCATGAAAAGTGTGCTGTGTCTTACCCCTCCTTTCTTTTAAGCACACACACGTGCTACAGTTTCAAAAAACGCTCATGGCATCGTGTGCTGTGCCTCACCCCTCCTTTCTTTTAAGCACACGTGCTACGATTTCAAAAAACGTCCATGATATACTGTGCTGCGCCTTACCCCTCCTTTTTTTTTAAGCACATACAAGTGCTGCAATTTCAAAAAACGTTCATGACATAGTGTGCTGTGCCTTGCTCCTCCTTTCTTTCAAGCACACACATACGTGCTGCCAATTTCAAAAAACGTCCATAACATAGTGTGCTGTGTTTCACCCCTCCTTTCTTTTAAACACACACACGTGCTACAATTTAAAAACGTTCATAACATAGTGTGCTGTGTCTACAGCCTACCTCTCTCCAGGTGTTTTCCAGATCCCATGCTCCCGCTTATTTGCCCCCGCCAAGACCTGCAGCGACCCTCAGAGGCACAAGCTGTGTCTTTTAGCGCACACAACGCACACAACCTCGTTCGCGATCAGACAAACTCACATAACAGAACGCACTCTGCACACTTGCGCAACTTTAGCATTGCATTTCTTAAACACATTCCCACGCACTCTGCACACTTGCGCAACTTTAGCATTGCACTTCTTGAACACACTCCTATACCAGGTGCCGTCCAGGTCCCTCGCTCCCGCTTTGCCCCTGTCAAGACTTGCAACGACCTGTTGGTGTTGCGTTCAGACGTGTACCGGATTGAGGAAGATGCCACAGTACAGTTGGCAAAGCCATTGAATGAGGTACGCAGATCGTTGGTAACGCCAGTGAGGAATTTCAATGAGGTCCGCGGGATGTCAGCCAGTCAGGTATTCCAAACGCATATAAAAACATTGATTGAAGTAAGCGCAATGTTGGCAAAACCATTGAATGGAGTGCGCGGAGTTTCAATGAGGTATGCGGAATGTCAGCAAAATCATTGATTTAGGGTATGCGAAATAAAGATAAAACCGATGATTGAAGTATGCACAGAATGTCGGCAAAACCATTGATTGAAGTGCGCGGAATTTCAATGAGGTGCGCAAACTTTTAGCACAGCTATTGAATGAGGTGCACAGAATGATGGCAAAACTGTTGGAGGAGGAGCGCGGAATGTTGGCAAATTCATTGAATGAGATACACGGATGAATGAGATACATGGATGAATGGGATACACGGATGAATGAGATACACGGATGAATGAGGTATGTGGAATGTTGGTTAAATGTAAACGAGGTTTGCACGCAGACTCATTCAGTGAGCCTTGTGTTCGATGCTCGTGACCATGCTTGTGACCCAATTGAAACATTGTTGTGGAAAGCAGCCACTTGTTTGTACAGAACGGCTTGCTGTACGTTTTCAGAGAGGTCACAACTCATTGCAGCTTACACGTACTGACACATGATGCTATGCTCATTGCAGCTTACACCTTCTAGGTTCATATCGGAATCATGCAGGCCCTGTTATTTTATGAGCGTAACAGGCAAGTTGGATTGTGCGTGCTTTGATGGATCGGCAGTGAATGTGCTTGCGCACGTGCTTGTGCAATGGAATGCTTAGGTGATTGCTCTTATAGCTTGTTCTCTTAATAAACCTGAAACAAGAGCGGTGCATAATGCATAAGTAGCGAACATGCACCTCCTGAGGAGAAGCAGTGGCAGGTGAAAACGCAGGCGCTGTATGACGTGGTATCCAGAAATGATGTGAGCCGTGGCATGGTCGGTGCCGCATAAGGATACACAGTAAGGATACACAGGGGGGAAATATTGCACAAGGGAACATGATTTGAAACGTGGTATGGTCTTCGTTGCGTGAGGATGCACAGGTCAGTACATAGGGACACATGCCGGCTAGGGTTGGGAGGCAGATGCGCAGAACAGTCGTTACATGTGTGCTTTCGCTACGATGCATCATAATTTTGAAGTGTGGTAGGAGCTGCCCTACCATCCTTGTCAAACTTTGCGAAGAGCCGCACACAACTGCCAACTGATGCTCCTAGGGAGGCTGCACTCGACATTGTTAATGCAATCATTGCTTTATTGAGTGGCCGCGCGCTTGCAAAGAGGAGCCAATTGTGTGCACTTGCCTTCAGTGACCTACACACACACAAGCTGCTTATATCAAGAGCCTTAGAATTACGAGATGCAGAGTAGGTGCCCCTAGCAAAACACACGCACACACACGTACCCGTACACACACAGACACACAGACACGCTGGGTTAGGTGCCCTTGGCAAAACACACACACATACACACACATACACAACATGCTGATTTAGGTGCCCCTAGCAAAAATACACGCGCATACACGTACCCGTACACACACAGACACACGGACACGCTGGGTCAGGTGCCCTTGGCAAAACACACACATAAACACACATGCACAACATGCTGATATAGATGCCCCTAGCAAAACGCACGCACACACACGCACCCGTACACACACAGACACACAGACACGCTGGGTTAGGTGCCCTTGGAAAAACACACAAACATACACACACATACACAACATGCTGATTTAGGTGCCCCTAGCAAATACACGCGCACACACGTACCCGTACACACACAGACACACGGACACACGGACACGCTGGGTCAGGTGCCCTTGGCAAAACACACACACACACATACACAACATGCTGATTATTATAGGTGCTGATTATTATAGGTGCCCCAAGCAAAAATACACGCGCATACACACACAGACACACAGAAACAGACACATACACATACATAGACACACACATACACAGACACGCTGAATTTCAAGCGCAGAACAGATTCTCCTAGAACTATGTTCGAATGTGTTTGATGACGTACTCTGCCAAAACGTACGATGCTTTGCCCCACACAGTGTTCTGAATGCTTACCATGTATGGGTAGTCTATGCACAAGAGGAACAATTTAGGGCTTTTTATTATTATGAGGAACGGCTCTCACTGCTTACCTAGAAGTAAGACATTTTCAGTAAGACACACTGAACTTACGTAGAAGTAAGACATTTTCAGTAAGACACACTGCTTACGTAGAAGTAAGATATTTTCAGTAAGATATTTTCTGTAAGATACACTGCTTACCTAGAAGTTAGATATTTTCAGTAAGACACACTGCTTACGTAGAAGTAAGATATTTTCAGTAAAACACACTGCTTACGTAGAAGTAAGATGTTTTCAGTAAAACACACTGCTTACGTAGAAGTAAGATATTTTCAGTAAAACACACTGCTTACCTAGAAGTAAGATGTTTTCAGTAAGATATTTTCAGCTGGGTCATCCTTTTCAGCCCAAGTTCATATGCGCTCTAGTTATATGATATTATATTGTGTGCATCAAAAATAGAATATTTTCAGACTTTTGCTCAGTCGCCCCCCTCTGAGATATTTTTGCTTTTTTCATACACAGGTTCCCCTGGTAAAGCTATTTGCGCTGAACCTTTTCATTGGCAGGATCCATCAGGAATATGTATTTGTTTCCAGGTCCCCCTGGCAAAGCTGGACGAAGTCTAGTTTATGTTGGTAGACTCCACAGAGCTTTCCCTTTAATATTCCCAGGTTCCCTCGGTGAAACTGGGCAAAGTCTACGGATCCTTTTCTTGTTGTCCCCACAGGTCCCCTTAGTGAAGCTGGACGAGGTGTACTTCAAGTTGGTAGACTCCATGGAGAAGTACATCCCACCCGGCGCTGAGCCCAGCCTCGTGGACGCGCGCACGCTGGTTGTCAAGGGGCCTGTGCAGTTTTCTAAAGGTACGAGCGTGTGTGTGTGTGTGTGTGTGTGTGTGTGTGGGTGTGGGTGTGCTTGTGTTAACTTGGAAGTGGAATGGAGGGGGTAACCCCTCCTCAACTGAGCAGGTGTGCACAAGCTGGTGATCAGGGGCCTGTGCAGCTATCCAAAGGAGTTGCGTGGGTGTGGTTGGGTGTGTGGGTGTGTGGGTTGTGGGTGTGCGGGTGCGGGTGCGGGTGTAGGTGTAGGTGTAGGTGCGGGTGTGGTGTGGTGTGGGTGCGGGTGCGGGTGCGGGTGCGATTGTGGGTGTGGGTGTGGGTGCAGGTGCGGGTGAGGGTGAGGGTGCAGGTGTGAGTGTGGGTGCAGGTGCGGGTGAGGGTGTAGATGGAAATTTGCTAGGGTACAATAGGATCATGGGGGTAAAGTGAATCCTCCAGCTCCTAACAGCTCCAGTTGCGTAGCATTCTTTCTGTAAGCAGCTCCAGCCGTTCAGAAGGTGTGCATCATCAAGTGCGTTTTGGCCTGACCATACTTCTGTGCATCAAACCACAATGCAGTTTTAGTTCCTGATCCAATTGCACTGCAATCCATACTTCTGTGCATCAAACCACAATGCAATTTTAGTTCCTGATCCAATTGCACTGCAGTCTGCTGCGCTCTGATTCAATTGCGCTGCAATCTGCTGCGCTCTGATTCAATTGCACTGCAATATGCTGCGCTCTGATTCAATTGCACTGCAATCTGATGCCCCCCTCACCCTTCCCCAACACATACACACATACAAACAAGCAGTTCGACACACACACACAAACAAACAAACACACACACAAACAAACAAACAAACAAACAAACAAACAAACAAACAAACAAACAAACAAACAAACAAACAAACAAACAAACAAACAAACAAACAAACACACACACAAACACACACACACACAAACAAACATCATTTCCAAACACTAACAAACACACACAAACAAACAAACAATTCCAAACACCAGCATGCAAACAAACATACAAACACACATACACGTACGCTGCTCAAACAGGTGTGGTCATTCAGGGTGACACAGCTGTGGAGGCAGCAGGGGGCCAGGCTCCAGCCGTGCTGGCTCCTGGGAAGTACACAGGCACCGTGCTAGTAAAGGCACCTGAGCCTGCTGGCGCGCGTGCCTGAGGCAGGGGGCCAGGCTCCAGCCGTGCTGGCTCCTGGGCAGTACACAGGCACCGTGCTAGTAAAGGCACCTGAGCCTGCTGGCACACGTGCCTGAAACAGGTGGCCAGGATTGAGCTGTGCTGCCTCTGGGTCAGTACACAGGCACCGTGAGTAAAAGCATCTGAGCCTGCTGGCGCGCATGCTTGACAGCGCCTGAGAGTGCCTAAGCAGAGGTACCTGATTTTGCGGTTAAACACACCTGAGTCTGCCAGCGTGTATGCCTGATGGCTGCCTACATTTCACGTGTGTCTGGCTCTGGCAGGGGTTCCCTATTGTAGAGAGCTGATGCACTTCAGGTGCGCTCTGGTGTGCGCTGCTGGTGTGAGCTGCTGGTGTGCGCTGCTGGTGTGCGCTGCTGGTGTGCGCTGCTGGTGTGCGCTGCTGGTGTGTAGCTGCTGGTGTGCGCTGCTGGTGTGCGCTGCTGGTGTGCGCTGCTGGTGTGCGCTGCTGGTGTGCGCTGCTGGTGTGCACTGCTGGTGTGCGCTGCTGGTGTGCGCTGCTGGTGTACGCTGCTGGTGTACGCTGCTGGTGTGCGCTGCTGGTGTGCGCTGCTGGTGTGCGCTGCTGGTGTGCGCTGCTGGTGTGCGCTGCTGGTGTGCGCTGCTGGTGTGCGCTGCTGGTGTGTAGCTGCTGGTGTGCGCTGCTGGTGTGCGCTGCTGGTGTGCGCTGCTGGTGTGTAGCTGCTGGTGTGCACTGCTGGTGTGCGCTGCATCCAAACTGGCCTGCGCCTTGTGTGCATGAGGGCACGAAGTGGGGAGTGGTGTGCTAGGCTGCGCTGTGTGTTCTTGCAAAGAGGGTTGCGTGTGTATGTGTTAATTGTGTGCTTGGGCTGCTGGTTTAGCGCTGTAGGGGAGGCTGAAGCGGCACTGCTGCGTTGTGTGTATGTGCGTATGTGTTGATCGTATGCTTGGGCTGCTGGTTTAGCGCTGTAGGGAATGCTGAAGCGGCACTGCTGCGTTGTGTGTATGTGTTGATCGTGTGCTTGGGCTGCTGGTTTAACGCTGGAGGAACCCTGCAGCGGCACTGCTGCGTTGTGTGTATGTGTTGATTGTGTGCTTGGGCTGCTGGTTTAACGCTGGAGGAACCCTGCAGCGGCACTGCTGCGTTGTGTGTATGTGTTGATTGTGTGCTGGTTTAACGCTGGAGGAACACTGCAGCAGCACTGCTGCAAAAGGAATAGGCTATTTTGTTGCACACACACACACACACACACACACACACACACACACACACACACGCACACACACACACACACGCACACACACACACACAGCACAGCATAGTGTTTGGCATCATGATGTAGGAGTAAGTGTGCTGGAGGAGTAAAAGTGAAAGGAAGGAATATTTAAGGTTGTGAAGGTAATAATTGATAATGATGAGTGTGTTTGCAGTTGTAAAATGTAGAGTTGTGACATAATTTACATAAGATACATATACATAAGATGTGGAGTGCAGAGGTGCACTTTGAGGAGAGATCGAACTGGGTGTGGTTTTCACCCCGGCGTATTTTTCTATACAAGAGAGGCCAGGCCAGGCCAGGCCTGTAAGGGTTGTGATGAGAAGCAAGCTGCAGGCAGCCACGCTGATCAGGGTCATGTTGCGTGTGCCGGGCAGAGCAGGGCCAGCATGGGCGCATGTTGCATGAATAATGTAAGTACAAATGACTATGAAACTAGTAACCCATTATTCCAATCCCCTGCAAATAAGACACGTTATAGGAATATTGGGTAACAATTGCCAGTTTTTTTTTATGGTTTAATGTGGAGTAGGGAAAGTGCGTTTGAATTGAACTGAAGAGTAGGCTTGCCTGACCGATATGGTTTTTGATCTTTGTGTACCCAAGCTGGATATATTTGGAGAATTGAGAGGTCCTAAATTTACCCACCTGCTGAAATGATGCATGGTAGTTTGTGCTATTCGCACGGCAGCCTCATTTGTGGCTGACAACCCAAAAGACAAAATCCGTAGGATTCAGATAAAGCCACCAGTCAAAAAGTGCGACTGCTAGGCTGCGTATGTCAACATTGTAAATTTGTGTGGTGTTTAAATTAAATATATGGTGACTCATAAAATTCCCACATTATGTCATAAAATCCCCCCACACTGCAAGAACAGGAAGTAACAGAAACAGGAAATCGAAATTAGATACGGTGTGGACACTTCTTCTACCCAACAAACAGAGAAGGCACAAGGAAAACATAAGCTGATAATGCCTCGCTTATTGTGACACCACACAATAAAACCCTCCATATTATCTGTATAGGAGTAATAGGCACCATTCACATCAGCCACGCAAGGAACCCACGCACTCCGCAGCCTTGGAGTTACTGGTTTACATACCACAACACTCATAAGCCTACATGCATTCAGATCCGCAACAAAAACCATACAGATGAGACGAGACATTAAACACAACCCCCACAAATATCTGAGCAATACTCCTGTTGGTGTGCAGGCAAACCACCTGATCCCCGTTGAAAAACCTTCCTCTTTTATTCTCCATTTGGAATGTCTTTAAGCTTCAAGTTTATATCCATGCTGGTAGTGTTTGCACTGTCTGCATTCTTCTTCTATTTTTTCGCTTGGACTTGATCTAAAACCGGCTCCTATATTTTCTAGTACCGGAATGCAGCAGATTCTGCCGTGTGTTGTGGGTGCTAAAAGCTGAAAGGGCAAGACTGCTGAAATGCTTCAAATTTATTTGAAGCATTTCAGCATTGCCTCTGGCTAGCAGTAGTAGTCAATACCAACTAAACAACCCAACAGACTTACACATGGGATCCACATATCTGAGACCAATTTATGTTGGCACACAAAAACCCATTTGCAAGGAGCAGCACACACTGTGCAGCCTGCGCCACTCTTCCGGAAACCACTGTCGGTCTCCTGATGTCATCCTGCTGGGTATGGGTGATACCATCTAGAAAAACTGGCACGTTGGAGCCTTTCCAAGATTCTTGTTGTTGCTGGCATATTACATAGGTCAAGGGGAGATGGCAAACTCCCTACTACGAGGTTGAAGCGAACTGAAAGATGATAAATAAAAAGGGAGCAAGAGAGGCAGGCTGGAAAAGATAAAAGAAAGTAGGGGGGACAATCAGAGTGATGAGAAGAAGGGCAAAACGTATACGAGAAGGTCAAGCACAGGCAAGAAAGACAGGAAAGCCTGCGTTCCTCAATCGGAAGTATGCCTTCCTCCAAGCTTTCTGTGCACTCAGTCTACTACGCTGCTAAACTGGTCCATCCCAGACGTGCCCTTTTCAGCACCTTAGCACCAGCACTCCCAGTGACAAGCCTTTTCTTACTGTTTTGTCACTCAGACTCTAAGTTAGAGTACTAAAGAGACACATCTCCTTAATTGATGTGGGGAGTAACTTTCACTGCCTTTTCATTATGATAGGAAATGTGAATCCTTTGTGTTTCACAACCCAATGGATGCCGAGCAATTCAGCTTATTTTCTAGCAGTTGGAAAGAAAGAAAAACTACGCAGGCAGTGAAAACCACTTTCCACATTGATTAAGGAAAAGCTGGCTCGAGGGTGAGAATTTGAACAACGTGTGTCGGGTGATAGTAATGGACCTGGCAGCTGCTGGCGGCGCTACTGAGGTGCCTACTGAGGTGCCTACTGAGGTGCCTACTGAGGTGCCTACTGAGGTGCCTACTGAGGTGCCTACTGAGGTGCCTACTGAGGTGCCTATTGAGGTGCCTACTGAGGTGCCTACTGAGGTGTCTACTGAGGTGCCTACTACTGCCTACTGAGGTGCCTACTATCTCCTTGTGTCTGACACAGTCAGCACTACTATCTCCTTGTGTCAGCACTTATATCAACTCTCATCAGGAGACGGTTTCAGGTCAATCCTGCAACCCTCCTGGTCCCCATTGATCTTTATGTTCTTCTTTTGGTGGAGGAGTTATACGGTACCTGGTACCAAAGTGGCTCCTTTTCCTTATTTGATGTGGGGAGTGGTTTTTCACTGCCTGCATGCCTGCGTAGTTTTTTCCCCCCTGGGTCACCCCCTGCCCCTCATAAGCACTTACATTAATTCGTTTCTTGTACTTTGCTGATTGAGCTGTTTGTTTCTTGCTCACTTGATCCCCACCGAAAAGTCTTTTTCTTTTATTCTCCAGGTAAGATGTCGTATGTCTTTGCATCCATTGGGTGGTGCAGAACACAAAACAACATCCTTTCCTAATCCATGCCGGTAGTGTTTAAACAATCTGCATTCTTTTTCATTTCTTTTCTACAGCCTAACAAACGCGAAATACATTTGATAGAAATTAAGTACTGTGTACACACTTCCCCCACCCAACAAAAAAAGGCACGAGAACAACAGAAGCTGCTGATAACTCATTTACTCGGACACCCTACACATGTGTAAGCAAAAACCTACATTGTATAATACTAGGAGCACCAGGCACCATTTACAGGAACCATACAAGGAATCCATTGCACAGCCTCGGAAGTACTGGTCTACATGCCACAGCGTTGAAAAACTAAGCTTACATGCAATCAATGCCGCAACAAAGATCATACACATGAGACAATACGTCGAACCCAGCCCCCAAAAATATCTGAGCAATACTCCTGGTGGTGTGCAGGGGGCTTAAGCCTCCTAGTCCCCACTCAACAACCTTTCCTTGTCTTCGTCTCCGGGTGGGATATCGTGTCTCTGCATCCACTGGGTGGCGCAAGAAATAAAAGAAAAAGAGTATGCAGAATGTAACTCACTGCTCAGCAAAACACAAGCAGGCTTTCGAAAGCAACTAGATACCATCCACCAACTTGAAAACGTCATCATGGCCCTTGAAGATTCAAAACTACACAGCAAGGACATATTTGGCCTCGTTGTTGACTTTATCTCCGCGCTCAACACAACTGACCATGACCGCATGCTATGGATCATGTACGACCTGGGCTTTCCTACGGATGCAATTGAAGCGGGGAAGCATCTGTACACTCAGGCAAGCACGCAGATCCGCCTCCCAAGCGGTGGGAGTACGGACCTTATTCCTGTAGAGAGGGGAAAGATCCAAGGAGACACCCTATCCCCTTTCCTCTTTCTCCTATATCTAGAACCTCTTTAACGGTGGCTCCATATGGGGGAAGAGGGTATAAGCATGCATGTGCTGACTCACATGACCACTCAGGCAGCCTGGTCAGCCTAAAGCACATGCACCTTAACAACACCCTGAGCAATGGGGCCTTCGCAAACGATCTAATATGCCTGTCAGGATCCCTTCGTAACCTCCATATTCAAGCGGACAAGCTGAGCAGGTACTCTAATTGGGCTGCTCTGCAGGTCTCAGGCAGCAAGACAAAGGTAACAGGAATCCTACACAGGGCTGCCAAAACTGGAGTGTGGGGAAAAGACCCAAAGAAACATCTATGGACACAGCTCTCCAACAAAATACTCGTTCAAGGACAACATGCACACTTCATTGAGCAAAATAACCCTTTTACCTATCTCGGCGTTGAGCTTACTATGAGCCTGAACTGGACACACCAATACACACGTATGACAGAAACCTTTAAACAAAAACCCGCAGGCCTCAATAACTCATATGCCTCCCCCTGGCAGGCCATACACATTATAAATACCCCAATCATGCCAAGCATAGCGTATGCATTTCCGGTCACCCCCTGCGACCCTGACCGACTAAACGACTGGGACAATAAAATTGGGAGCCTGATCAAGCATAAATTCAAGTTCATGAAAAGCACCCCCACTGCCATGATCAGAGAGAATAAAGATGACTTTGGCCTAGGATGCCATTCAATTTCAATGGAATATCACAGGCGAAATGCCGAAGCCCTAATACACAGCATGAACCATGAAAGTCAGAGACATAAATGTATAACAGAGAAGCTGCTCCGCAATCAAATTGCCTTCTTAAGACAAAAAACCTTTGATCTACAAGCACAACACAGGGAGTCATCAATCCTTCTGAGATGCCTCCTAGGATTCAATATGCGGGTACGGCAGCTGCTTAGAATCGAACTTTCAAATATGTGTGTTATTAAAGAGAACAACAAACATTTCTCTGAGGACCTGAAATGGATCTCAGCCCTTGTTTCATCCAAGCGGATTGTGTACAACCTTGAAAACCTGGTACACGTCATCGCCAAGCCCCTTGTAGCACTCGGGGCCTCCACTTCCACTGACCTCTTGTAAGCAAATAGCACACATACAATTACTGGTAATGCCCTTAAACTAAGATCTGGGAGACACTGCTCTGATGAACATGTCATCGCTTTAAACCAACTTTCTGCTCTCCTAAACACAGATTCAACGACTGTGACCACGCAAGACATAGCTCAAGAAAGCGGCACCGTAGCAAGGGATGCAACACCTTGACTGAAGACAGAAAAGTAAGCACAGCTCCAATGACCATCGAGGGCTTGTGCCAGGCATTTGAACAAGAAAGGACAGAAAAACAAGCAACATTCGCGCACGCACACTACGCCCAGCACCTAATATCCTCCCAATGCCTACACACACACCGCACGACGCACCCACCAACCTTTCAAAGGCACCCTGTAACTCTTAGACGGGTGAGGAGCTAGCCAGCCCACCCCTGGCATTATTCACAATAATGTCCAGAGAGCCAACCAAATTTTGTCACAACAGCCCCTACAGGGTTACCATACAGAGGCAATGGACATAGAGGAGCGACCCACTAAAAATATCAGACCTGCAGCGGTCGGTTCAGAACAAATACAAAGTGTTGCGACCACACCTAGGCAAACCCGTGCCATGACCAGGCAGGAACTACCCTGTACATCTGCTGCTAACGATAGATTAGCAAGCACGAACAGAAAGCGCACACACCAGGACCCTGATGAGCATGACGCATCTCAATCAAGACAGATTCAAGGCAATGCTAACAAAACTGGACGATCGGAAAATCTGCACCAGTGCTCCCAAGGGCAACCTGATGATGTTAACGTATTACAACATGCTCCCGAGCATCAAAGTCCAGGATCTTCACAAAGGCAAACACGCTCCATGACACAGAGGTATGAGACTCAAGATGCCAATGCAGAAGACTGCCATATCAAGAATGCTTGCAAGAAACGCCCATATTCCGCGGAGACACCACCTGAACCCCCCTCAGCAACCCAGGATAGCAAAATACAAAACACCACACAAAGGAAATCACAAAGGCTAGCAGAGAGACAACATACACTCGCCCCACAGGCAAATGAACAGCCGCCCAAGCCCAAGGGGAAAAAGCGCCAACGACCATCAGAATACAAAATACAAAATAATGACACATTGTAAAGTGCGGTACAACCCCTTGACCCTGAAAATAGGGCAACCTCTCTTTGGGACTACAAAAAGGTCTGCGTTGCGGGAACTTTCCCATGAACCATCTGATGTTTTTAACCATATGTACCAATACCATCTGCAAGCTGCAAAAGTGGTAGATTATTGCCTGCACGTCAACAACAAACGCAGAGCAGATGAAACAGAAGCCGAAGACCAAGAGCAGTACCTCACACACTATGAGCCCTTGATAATTGAAAAATGGGCTCTTCGTCTGCTTAAAACCGACAAAAGCAGAACCATCATCAGCACGGAGTCTATTGCCCGTATAGATGTGGAAGATGCCGGCTGCGAGATTTGCTGTGACCCAGGAGCACGTGAGGAACACACAGAACAAGGAGATCTACCTACCACAGATATGTACCAATGCAGCGTATGCAACCGCACCTAACACTGGTCATGTCTAAAACTGCTCCAATGCTACAAGGAAGAAGACAGAATTAACATAGATGCACAGTCTGACTGGAGCTGTCCTGCCTGTCACGACCTCTCCCTAGACGAAAAAGAAGCTAGGTTGCATGTATCACAACACGAACTGCTCAAGGTAACCTGGAGCCCCACTTGGGAGCCAAAAGAACTACTGCACTCATG
>Ga0307947_1001342_pt1:0-7500 | contig 19306 bp, 12 predicted proteins | sample OrgLakmetagen232_FD_201840 | JGI IMG/M metagenome (GOLD analysis project Ga0307947, IMG submission 201840) | Saline water microbial communities from Organic Lake, Antarctica - #232 | ecosystem: Environmental > Aquatic > Non-marine Saline and Alkaline > Saline | place: Antarctica: Organic...
GTTGCATGCATGGACAGCAGGCAGCTAGTGTCCTCAAGCTAGGAGCAAATGTGTTTTCATGCATGGGCAGCAAGCAGCTAGTAGTGCCCTCACGCCTGTAGCAGGTGGGTTGCATGCATGGACAGCAGGCAGCTAGTGTCCTCAAGCTAGGAGCAGATGTGTTTTCATACATGGGCAGCAAGCAGCTAGTAGTGCCCTCACGCCTGTAGCAGGTGGGTTGCATGCATGGACAGCAGGCAGCTAGTGTCCTCAAGCTAGGAGCAAATGTGTTTTCATGCATGGGCAGCAAGCAGCTAGTAGTGCCCTCACGCCTGTAGCAGGTGGGTTGCATGCATGGACAGCAAGAAGCCAGAGGTCCCCTCACGCTTGTTGCAAGTGCGTCAATACATGGCGCTTTAAAAGGTGCATGTGCAGGCAGCGTGTGCCCTCACGCTTGGAGCAGGTGCATGGTGCTTTGAAGGGTGTGTGGTAACAGAGAGAACAAAATAAACAAGCTGGCGGAAATCCATTGTTAATCAGTGAAAACGTCTTTTTTTTGGGTGTGATTGGAGTGAAGAGACGCACGTGATACTCCTCGGAGGCTCCTTTGTGTTGTGTGTGCATGCTTTTTGTGTGCTTGTGTGCATTGTGCAGTTATCAATTTGATGCGGAAATCGTTTGGCTGGCTGCCAGAAAGCAGGGTGCAGCAATATGAGTGATACCCGATCCACGCTTGCTGACATTTCGTTTGCACTCCTTGCCTGTTTGGCTTGGTGGGTTCATACCAACCAATTGGGTTTCCTTTATTTCTGCATTTGGTGCTGATACTGCACTGCGAACTTCATGTTGTGGCTTCTACCAGACCTCAAATCATTGTGGGAGGCATGTTGAGCGCATTCAATGACTGTATACTAATTTGGGTTGGGTTGGGGGGAATGCATTGCACTATAAGCCCCAAGGAAACCTTGCTTGTATATATCATTTATCTCATTCTATTTTGCAGGAGGATATGCGTAGTCAATCTGTTTTCTGTGCTGTCAGGGACGACAGGGACATGTACAAGGCCATTTTCTGTTTGCTAGCCTTGCCTCATAGTAGAGGTTCAAAGGGGCAGCAAACGCATCCGCAGCAGCAGCAAGTGAACATTAGGTGGCGCAGGAATTGTATGTACAACTTTTGCAGCAACAGCAACGCTTTTAGCTTATAGAAATAGGTGTGCAGTGTTTTGTAGATTTTGGTTCCATTTGTCCTTACATAAGTTTTGAGTTCAAGTATTACAGCAAAATGATTCCTTAGAACTGGCGTGTCGTAAGCAGGGTCTTGTATTGCCTCTGCCTCCCTGCCTCAAATAGTGCCTTAACAATGTCACACCCTTGTACTTTTTGGACAAATGCTAGTTTTGTCTTAATTCGCTCTCAGTCTTTCGGGCCGAGCCTTTTGTTCATTTATTCCTTTAGTAAATTTACCATTTTATTGCAGTGGCTTTTTTTAGCTTAATTTGTTTTGGTAGTAGGGGACTTTCTGTAATGTTACAAATTTGATAGGTATGTCGGCAACGACACAGCGTGATGGGAGAGACCACGGAAAACGAAAAAACAAACAGGCCAAGCAAGGGGAGGGGCAAGGTTAAGTGTACGTCGTATCATGATGACCGGTCCAGGACCTTGCTCATTTGCTCAAGTTCTTGTAGCTTGCCAGCCCAATCTTTCTCTCTTCAAGGGTTGCAATGGTTACAATGGTTACAATGGAGGTTAACCTTCAGCCAGATTGTTTGGCTGATCGGCTGCTGACAGGTCTCGGCCAGCCACAAATAAATTCATAAGCTCAGAAAGAGAGAAAAAGTATACTAATCCCTAAGTTACCCATGCCCTCAAGAGCCTATAATGCACTTGCTCCTTTGGTAAGCCCTACAAGATGAGTTTAGTTTTGTAGCCTGTATGTTGTCTGGTGTATGGACCTTTGGCGCACGCATTTGTTTATTTCTCGAACACCCTGCCAGTAGTGCTAGAGGTAGCTAAACTCCAGCTGCCTACAATCGTCAAAAAGTCAGGGCTGTTGATTGCCGCTTGAATCAACCAGAATTGTGGTTCAATATGATCATTGAGTCACTTCACGGTGGGTACCATTTTCTAGTTGAAATAACCGCGGTTGTTTTCCGCTTGAATCAGTTGGAGATGAATTTAAATCAACTGCAATCGATGGTTGAATCAACCGCGGTTGATCTATACTTATTCAAGCCGCTTTTTCTCTAGTTCATGGTTAAATCAAGAATGGTTGATCCAATTTGCGGTGGGTACGTTTTTCTAATTGCTGAGCCAACCGCTGATCTGTGGTTATTCAAGCCGCCTCTTGTATAGTTCATGGTTGAATTAAGCCTAATGGGGGAAATCATTGCAAACAGTCAACAATCAGGCATGCCCCAACTTTAACCCAACATTACAATCCACATCTGTAAATGATGTGCTACACATCGCCTCTCCCTGAGTCACCAATCAAATAATACTGCTTTGTGAAAACAAAAACACTCAGCTGTACTATTGTTATAAACATTGTTTTCTCATGCTTACCCTTGACACTCTTTGCTTTAATGACCAAATTTTAAATGGGGCTTATTGACCGCTGCACATCTTCAAACTCTGCATCTGCATTTCTGCCGTCGACCTGAACACATGAGATCTTGTCCCATCCACCATCATACTCCTGGGCCTCGCTTTCCAATGCAACCATCATTTCTCTGATCTGCGGGAAGCGTTCAATTCCACGCTGGTGCTGCTGGTATGGATCCAGCAAGTGACTACGCACCTGTAGGGCCCCTTATAGCAGTTGTAGATTAGGGGGAAAGGGAAACAGGAGGCAAAATGCAATTGGTAATGAAAATTAGGCACGCACAACTACAAAACTGCTACACTAGGTAAGTCTTCCAATAGACCAATTGAGTATGCCACAAACGTCAGCTGAACGAGCCACCTTTGAGGTTCCTGTTTTGTTTCGCTTTTGCAACCCCTATTTATACTTAGCAATCCTTGTTCAGACGCCGCGGCAGACGTTCGCTCTCCTGAGAAGAAAGATTGCTGGTTTGCGACAACAAGTCAGTGCCCAGGTTGTTTAGACTCCCTCCCTCCATGTTTAACCCCACAAGTCGGATGCACACGAGCGGTCTTATCACCATCCTTCAAGACATACTCATCACGGTTGTACATGTCTTAAATCACAGGCAACAAAGGCGCAGGCAAGCGAGTACGCCTAAGGTGTTTCCATAGTGCATCCCTTGGAATGGTGTCATAGGCTTGTTTAAAATCAATGAAAGCAGCGTGCAACCTAGGCGACCCATTGGGTTAAATTGTTCGTGCAGCATGTTGAAAGTGCCGAAGAATGAACATGGGTTGCTAAGTGTTACGACCTGGGTAAAAACCATATAGGGTGTCAGGGATCTGACCAGTTGCCACACACCACTCAGTAAGCAACGAGCGAATAACATTGGCATACATACGGTACATAGTGCCACTGACAGCCAACATGCGGTAATTGTTGGGGTCCAAAAGGGGGCCTTTCTTATACAGAGGGCTAAGCTTCGCTTGCTTCCAGCACGCAGGGATGCAGGCCTTGTCATACAGCAGATTCATCAGGTCCAATGTTTGACAGCCAGAAAAATATATTTTCAACATAATAAAAATTCAACGGCTGAGTCCAACCATTGTCAGCTGTGGTCTCAGCCGTGAGAAGAATGTAAAAACCATCATAAAAAGGGCGACTGCATGCGTTCAGCTGCGTAATTTTCTGGCCGCGGTTGCTTTTAATAGTTTCAGCCGCCATTTCAGCCGCATCAGCCGCACTGCAGCCACGCACATAAATGTCTGATGGTTACATTTCGAAATATATGCCTCTGGGGGGCATCTGAGCGGAAAGAGGCAACACCAGACACATCTGGTTGGCTCAAAGAGGTCCTCAAACGAGTTGGGCCATCCTCATACTGAGGTGGGAAGACAAGTAAATTAGTTATGAGAAAAGAAATTAAGCTACCGAAGAATAAACAGCTAATTCTTTGGTACATGAAAAGAGTGCATAATGCTTCTGCTTGTGGTGGTCATATACCTGGCACATCTGCTTCTGATGTATCTTCAAGTGTTGGTAGGAAACTCTTTAAAAACTTGCAAAAGTGTGCCAGTTAGTGAATCCGTAATTAAGAAACACATGGATTCGAGCACGCTTCTCACCATGGTTGAGACAAAGGAGATCCAGGGCGTAAACGACGAAAATGAACGTATGCACATCAGGAACAAAATGACTATACGATCTATGAGAGCTTAAACAAAACTTCTAAGGATCCAGGATTAAGAGCAAGCAAACAGCTTCACAGAGGAAGGTCAAATATCCGGATGCAGTCGGAGGTTACATGTAGACAATTGTACAGAATATCCAAGACAAAAGATCCATACCGCTTCTACAGCGCACGCGTAGTGCGTCAGTACCCTACCTAACTATCTACAGAACTCTGCAAGGCCCCTTGCAATCACAGCTCAAACTATCTTAATATCTCAATAATCGGTCTTTTAAGCTAAATCAAAAGTACAATCTTGTATCCTAATATCCTAATGATGGACTTCACAGCCCCTTTCTCTGTAGCCTAGCTCACACTCAAAACACTACAACACCAATTGAATTGCTTTATGCACATCCTACGACCACAGACCGTCGAGAGACTTTCCCCTCCCACTTGCTGAGCGGCCACCTTTCCACCTGATGCCTCTATAACTTGCTCGGCATACCCCCAGCAACGACCAGCGTCTCCCCAGTAATGTATGATGCATCAGAAGAAGCCAGAAAGGCCACTGCTGCCGCCTGCGTGCACCAAAGCCATGCAAGGTTTGCTAACGGTTTACTGAGCCAAGAACCGAAGAACTCTCACAGCTGTAACCTTGAGTGCAGTTGCACACGTTAAATGGTAAATAAACTAACTGCGATCCTTGCGGCACAGAGCAGTTATGCATGAATGAAACTGGCATTGGCTACCTTGAGAGAGCTGAGCTTATGGATTTATTTGTGGTCAGCAGCCGGTTAGCCAAATAACCTGGCGGAAGGTTATCCCCCCTCGTAACCATTGTAGCTGCCACGGTGCACACTTACCATGTCCTCAGGGGTGCCCAGACGTTTCAGGTACGTGTTGTTGGCCTGTTCCTTAGCCTGCCATTGTTGTAAGGAAGAATGCAGTATTAGAATGCTATAGCTGGTGACGTTTGTCGCCGATTTGCTATTTGTATGATTCATCAAATGTTGTGGGCTTGTTCCTTAGCCTGCCACCGTTAAGAAGGATGCAGCATTAGAATGCAGTAACTGGTGGCGTTTGCTGTATACGTATTCGTTTGTCGTCTGATAGAGCAAGAGACATCATATTTTTGGCACACATTCAAGTGCTTCTTTGGCTTTCAGGTTGTTGCGAGGCCCTCTAAACCTTAGGCAATTATGTATACCCAAATACTCTTGCATCAGATCATCCACTTTAAATGTTTAATTAGGACAATGACGTATGTCTGGTACTTACCTTTGCACTAATGTGTTAACAAAGTCATTAAACACATCTGCTTGTATATAACAACAAGCAGCATAGCTCGAGCTAGATGGCTCAAGCTAGGCAAAAAGCAGGCCCCAAACACATCGAGGTCCCTGCAATTGGTGATCGTTGTCGACCAATTGGAGGCACGTCGGTTCACTATTCACGCCTTGTGAGTGATGCACAAACATGCACCTCATCACCAGACCCATGGTTACAAACATGCATACCCACCCTCCCACACAGAGCCAAAAGTGTAAGTAACAAAAGGACAAAATGCGCAAGAGGATAATGCAGTCACAATCACACAACGCTCAAACAGGCTGCAAGAAACAGAACAAAGAAATTACTTGGAATAGTTGGACCACCAAGAGGTACTGCTGATTATAACACACTGCAAAACACAGGAATGAGTACTTCCTGCATGGACACTCCTCTGCCATTTTAGTCGGGTGGTCAAAGCAAAAGGGTTCTTTGCTAGGCATAAATTCCTCCCAGCTCGGAATAGAGTCGGCGTCAGAATACGTACCAGCTCAGGGCTGCTGCTGAGGTATGCTGAAAGCTTTGTAGGCACAATCCCTGGGGCTACAGCATTCACTGCGTGACAGAGGTACGGTGTAAAGGAGGTACAGCATTCACTGCGTGACAGAGGTACGGTGTAAAGGAGGTACAGCATTCACTGCGTGACAGAGGTACAGCAGAGGTACAGCGACGGCATTCAGTGCGTGACAGAGGTACAGCAGAGGTACAGCATTCACTGCATGACATAGGTTCGGTATTAAGGATAAATTCACTGTGTGACAGAGGTTCAGTGTAAAGGAGGTACATAATTCAATGCGGGAAGGAGGAACAGCATTCACTGCGTGACAGAGGTACGGTGTAAGGAATTAATTCACTGCATGACAGAGGTTTGGTGTTAAGGGTGAATTCACTGCGTGACAGAGGTACGGTGTAAAGGAAATACAGCAGTGACAGAGGTACAGCATTCACTGCGTAAAGAGGTACAGCATTCATTGCGTGACAGAGGTACGGTGTAAAGAAGGAGGGGGGAAATAGGGTTGGTAGGGCAAGAAGCTGAGATTCAGATTTGTGTGCACTGTTAGAGTTTAGAGTTTATGCTAGCAGTCGCACTTCTTGACTGAAGGTTTTTCTTTTGTAACCTTGTAAACCTTATGGTGACGGCAGTGGAGAAGCGAATGAACAGACATGATGCCGTTTACCATCAGTCAAAGTTTCAGCATGCTTATAACGTCACTCACGACACTCTTGATTAAAAAATGGATGAAAGGGTGATTGACTGATGCAAACAAGCGCATGCACACAGTGCAGTGCACTGCAAAAAAAGGAAGTCTGACATGCATGCACGACGGCTCTCGCTCGAAGCATCGCACACAACTAGGGTTGGCCAGAACCGTATATACACACCGTATATGATCGTATCGTATGTATGGTGATTTCTCTGCGAAGAATACCATATAAACACCGTATATACGTATATATGTATGGTTCTGGCCAATCCTACACACAAGGCCTTCAGCACGAATAGCCAATCTCTGACCTCAGAGCTAGAAGTGAAATTTATGAACTGCCTGTTAAGGGCACTTGATACTTCTGCCTAGCAGACGCTAATTCACTCTAATTATCTCATAAAAAAATGTATCCTCAATCCCTACTGCCCCTCCTGTCCCCTTTGACCTCGTATTCCAAGTTCCCTCGGCCCGCAACTCACTTGACAGGTACCTACAAATAATGCTCTACTGCTCCGGACAATACATATTCATTCATGCCCGTGTCTCTGCTTTCCCCTCAGCTCTTGTCTCACTTTTATTTGAGTACCCTTTAATCTGGCTGCTTTTTCCCTCGGCTCTTGCCTCATTTGTAGGGTTGGCCAGAACCGTATATACACACCGTATATGACCGTATTCATGGTGATATCCCTGCCAAAATTACCGTATATACACCGTATATACCTA
>Ga0307947_1001342_pt1:12500-19306 | contig 19306 bp, 12 predicted proteins | sample OrgLakmetagen232_FD_201840 | JGI IMG/M metagenome (GOLD analysis project Ga0307947, IMG submission 201840) | Saline water microbial communities from Organic Lake, Antarctica - #232 | ecosystem: Environmental > Aquatic > Non-marine Saline and Alkaline > Saline | place: Antarctica...
TATGTATGCTCAGATCAGCGGCATCTGGCATGCTCCAAGCTGGAACTACTCACACTGTGCTGTATTTATGCTCAGGCAAGCAGTATTTAGCTTCGCTTTAAGCTGGAATCACTCACGCTGTGTTGTGATCTATGCTCAGGTCAGCGGCATCTGGCATTGCTCCAAGCTGGAGGCTCTTCAGCTGCAGGACAATGCTCTTGCAGACCTCAAGTCAGTCCACCTGAAACAGCTGAAAACACTTCCTGCTTTGAAAGCCCTCTATCTTCAGGTCAGTCTGCTAAGAAAGATTTTTTATACATATTCATGTACATATATCATATATATAAGCAATAGATGTTAACACCTCAAGCTCTGGGCACAAAAACTCTCTGTTGGGCTGCTAAGTACTCACATTACTAGAACCATCACTAGAACCTTATGCATATATACAACAATTTGGGCAGGGAAATCACCAATTATATAGGTCATAGACAGTGTATACATAGGGTTTTGGCCAACCCTAGAAGTATCAGATGTCAATGTTGTAGACGCTGTGGCTTCTGAGAAATGGCTGCCCTTACGTTTGCTGCTCACTAAAAGGTATGGCAAGTTGTGACGCACTGACAAAAACAAATCACGTAAAAATACCGACAGAAGTACTAGCCCTTGCTGCTCCTCCTTTACCTGTCTGAGCTGCTTTGGTGCAACCCCTATAACAAGATAGGCATTTGCAGCGCTTGCTGCGCATTCCTGCTTTGTTTCTGGATTTAGATGTCACGTGGACGTGATGCAAGGGCAAGAAAAAGTAGCCGCCTGCTTAGAAGAGTCCATTCTCCTCTGACCCCTTCATGTTAAACTTCATGCCCTTTATTACCGAGCTTACAGATAAAACCGTCAGTCAAAAAGTATGACTGCTAGGCTGCGTATGTAAAACGTTAAAAATTTGAGGAGTGTTTGTTGTAGCACCATAGACTTGTTGTAGCACCACAGAGTGTTTGTTGTAGCACCACAGACATGTTGTAGCACCACAAAGTGTTTGTTGTAGCACCATAGACTTGTTGCACCTACAAAAAACCTTTGAAAGGGAAATAAGGCACAACGCTGTCTGTGACATTGCAGCACTAAATAAAACCAGTAAAATCAATCAAGCATCTGCCAGGACCAACCGGCCGCATTAATTCAAAGAGAGGGAATCATCATCTGTGTGTTTTGCCCTTATCCCTGCTGACCTGCAGAACATTGACCGGACACGCCAAAATGGCTGCTGCAGGCAACCAGGATACAAAGCGGCAGTCCTGCAGGCCCTGCCTAACTTGAAAAATTTAGACGGAGAAAGGTCAGGCTGGAACTGGTTGGCTCTCCACGTTCATGATGCAACATAGAATGCGATAATCTGATGCGTGAGGTAGCACAACTATCTGTTGTGTGTCATCTAAAGGTTGCTTTTTGACATACGTTTCAGGTGCCCTCACACAATAAATTACGCCGAGCTCGCAGCCGAGATGGAAGATCTGAGCTCCAACCCAGAGCCGCCTAAGCAGCTTCAAGTCCCCTCAGTTTCTCCCTGGCTTGACGGGTCCGGCACTGATCTTGGGCCTCCACACAGGGACCCAGATCTTGAGAGGAATGGTGCAAATCTGGTGCGCCTTTTGAATATGAGGAAAAAGGTAACCTAGTAGTGGAAAAAGATAACTCTCTGTTCAATGAGGAACAAGAACAAGAGTCATTCGGATATCACTTTTGCTTATCCTCTCTACTTGAAAAGGTGTTTTTAACACAAGTGCATTTCAATCAGGCGTGCTGGTAACAAGTAATTGTTAAGTCAGCACCATCATTAAGCCTTTCTACTACACACTCATTTGAGACCCAATTTTCTAGCTGGGCTATCTCATCTAGCGCATTTGTATCTGTTCGTTCCATACCCATTTAACGCCTGTTCACGTGCCTCATAGTAGATCAAGTCCTTGGACACCTGCCATGCACTCAGTTGCGTCCTGAAATGCCTCATTGTAGGTCAAGTCCTTGGACACCTGCCATGCACTCAGTAGCGTGTTGGACGCTGAAATGAAGAAATGTCAGCACGCTTTGCAGGTAGAGCAGAAAAAATGTGTATACGTTCATGATCTACACTGCTTGCAAATTATTTTCCAATTCTTGCTGATGTATGGGCTGAGTCTGGTACCCTGTTGTCTGATCTGAGAGAATTATTTCTTTCGTTTTCACAAGCTTCTGCCTGTTTTACAACCTGCAGGACTCTGTGGCCAGCAAGGAAGCATAGAAGCTAACAGGCACGCTGATCAAATTGTCAGGTTCTACTCTGTGGGATTGCATTATGGTATCTAGTGCATGTATAAATAGGAGGAAGATACAGCTCTGTACATATTATTAAGTCACGTTTATTTCCGACTTTTTTCTCCTGTGCCCCGTTTTCACAATGCTTACTAAACACTGTTCGTCTTCTTTATTCCTTCATCAAGTAACTATACTACCGCTAATTGGTTTGTTCTGTTGACTGTCTAGGCTAGTATTGAGCTCCAAGAAGCCTGTGTCCCCTTGTTTCATCTTTTGTTCGAATCTTGTTTTATAGTCAATCTGGCGGTTTCACCCGCAGGGAATGTTTTCTTGGGAGCAAACCCAGCCCAGTAAACTTGCCTCACTCGATTCATCAAGCAAAGAAAGCACTCTTGGACGGTGCTTGATTAAGAGTATTATTGATGGTGGGAAGACTAGTATAACATAGATATAATTTATAATTGAAAAGAAAGAAATAGCAGGCGGTACCAGGAACGGCACATATCGATTATCTAAACTACTAGTATGGATTGTCTGTTATCAAGAAGAAGGATGTCTCACCATTATGAAAGGAACCAGGCGGTGAAAAGAAACTACCCTCATTAATAATCAAGGAAAAGGGACCAGCAGGGCCAATTGGCACCGAGTACCGTAGAACTCCATTACCACAAAGAAAGGAATTTAACGAAGATTACGACGGGTGCAGGCTTGGCCTGAATCTGGCTCCTGATGAGAGTTGTTAGATTTACTGTTGAGTTGATGTTCAAGGGATTCAGTAGGTGTTGAACAGTTGCTATCTTTGGAAAGAGGAAACATATTCAAGCTGCCTGTGACCTTGGTTTTGCTGCCAAAAATATAGCAAGAATCCCTTCTATTGCAATCCCCGACGGACTTCCGCTCCCCAGATGGCCACCACCTGTAGCTAAGGTATGGTAAGGTTACATCGCTATATATGCCTCAGGGGGCAGAGCGGAAGCTTGAAAAAAAGCCTGTTACCACACCTAGCTAGACAAAAGGGGAAACACCTAAGAGAAAAGAGAAAGAGATGGAAAGATAAAAGGAAAGTAGGAGCAAAAGGCGAGAAGTCGGAAGCCAAAAAGGGAGCTGAGGTATAACCAGCAGAAAAAAGTTTAGTCTGAACACAGAGAGTCTTGAAGGAAGCAGTGCCAGTGCACCTCATATACTCGCCGAAGGTCAAGCCAGCTTTAGAACCAGAAGCGAAGTAGCAGGCGGGTCTAATAGGCAGGCACAAGCAGATTCTATCTATTGATATCTGGCAGAGAGTCAAGCTTTTGATCCATGTGGATCTCAAAGGCACGCAACTTTGCTGCAAATTGCTCAAGGATGACTGACTTGTGGGACTGACTGCTATCTGTCACTGGTGCCTGCTTTCTCTTGGGGATTTTTGTCGCTGATTCTGTTGTTGGGACTGCTGTAGTTGAGATGGATAGACAGGATTGTAGAATAAGGTCTAATCTACACTCGCTTTCCTAATCTATGCCGATAGTGTTTACACTATCTGCGTTCTTTTTCTTTTCTTGTCTTTATCTGCTGCGCTTATATACAACCTGGACATGAAATGCGCTGTGCATAAGTGGTCTCAATGTCCTTCGCAAAAAGGTTCTTGTTACATGTTGCCCAGATGGTTTGAACCCGTTCAGAAATTTTTGTCAGGTGTATGTATGTATTTCGCAATAATTGCTAAAGGTGCCATCCAAGTCCCTTGCGACCATCACAGTTATCAAAAACATTTGTCTTGCCAATTATGACATGGTGGGGCAGAATCGAGGATCCTATTCTAGGCATTGGTTCGTCTCTGCTTGTTGGCAGGTATCTATAAAGCACTTTGTTTTGATCAGGTGTACACGCTTGTGCCATGCGCACTGAAGTTTGCGGCCCCCCCTCTCCATTCATATCTAGAATATTGCTCAGCCTGGTTTGCTTGAAGTATAAGCTGAAACGGTCCAAGTAAAAATGGATACAGTACAGCACAGGCTCATAGGCTCTTGGTATTATTAGACCTAATAATATGTTTGATTTAATTACCAATGCCATCACGAATCAGAAAAAGACCAGCTTAATCGTGAATTTCAGGCTATATAACCACAAAGCCGCAACTGCAGGAGGAACATCCCAAACACACTTGCTCCAGAGCTGGAAACTTTGCAGCATATTAGTGTCAAATTATAGTGCGAAGCAAACAAACCCCCTATCTTGTATGAATTTCCCTTTCCTGAGCTTGTAGCCCTGTCCTGTTCTGGCATAGTTACACTTTCCTTTTTCATATGGCCCTTTCTTAATCATGCTGGCTGCGTCTTATCGTTTGTACTAGCATACTCTTTTCACAAACATGTACACAGAAACTCCTTGTTAGCTCCCGTTAACCTGGAGACATAAATTGGCACGATTAAAAGTTGCAATGACAGGTGCTCCTTATCAGTTGAAGAATTCCCGTTTCACTGATTTACTGATTTACCATGACACCCACACCTTGCTTCATCACAGTGCAGATGTCAGTCCTTTGGGGTGAAGTGTTTGGCCACCACTTCATCCCATGACGGACTGCTCCTACAAGTAAGAAAGGGAAGATTGTGTATTGGGAAGAAAAGAAAATAAAACTGGCAGGAATAACACAGTAGCGTGAAAGAAAGAGGTTACGTACGTGTCCGCACCAGGCAACCCTCCACCACTGCAGCGATATAAGTAACCTCCACCTCTTCAGCAACATAAGCAAAAAAAGCAAAACGCAGGCGGTTGAATCTTTACCAGCACACATGTAAAGAAAACTTTCTTTGGGCCAACGTGTATTTGCGGATGCTGAAAGCCACAATGAGTGCAAGCAGTAACATGCCAGCCAAGGACGGGTAGTATCCCTCATCTTGCTTAAAATCCCCGTGCCTCCAGCGTGTTTGCTAGAATAGAGAAAGTACAAGCAACTTTACAGCCAGCAATCAGATGTCTTGACTGAAAGATTTTTTTAGCAAGGCGTTCGCGAAACCAATCTTGCTTGCAGTTTGCTAGAGCCGATGCTACTCATCACCTCTGCACAGAAGAGAAGCCTCTCTCTCTCTCTCTCTCTCTCTCTCTCTCTCTCTCTTTCTCTCTCACACAAATACTTAAGCAAAAGGGTTTGCAAGTGACTGAATGACAAAGGAAGAACTTGCCTTGGCTCCACAATGTCCGGCTTGTCTTTGTCCAGTTGTCTGATAGCTTCAAACACACCGATCCCAACAGACGTGGCTAAATTTAATGACCTGCCAATTGATAATCATGTGGATTATAATTTTGCTGGTGCAAAAAAGTAACTCAATAATTGTGAACACCAGTATGCACCTTAAAGGACCCTCAAGAAAGGCGCCCTTGCTTTCTATCATACTGCAGTGGCCTAAATTTGCTGGGAACATGTCTGTTTGCGCAATCTTCCGCTGAAATTTCATTCCACATGGTGATTTGCCTGCAGGGTTAGCAAGGTGTAAATTTTTTGCCAGTTACGGTGGAACTTGAAGCATTTTATTGGGAAAGAGGGTACCGGATGGCCCCCTCCCATTAGTCAAACTTGAACTCGCAACACTCAGGAGCCTGGCCTGACCATGGACTGGTAGGCTTTCAAGGCAGCTACCCTCAATAATTCAGCTCTTTCTCATCTTCAATTATAACAGAGAGGGAGTGTTATTCAGCGCTTGCGTACGTTTTTATACTCTTTCAGGGAAAGCGACACAGAGCCTGAGACAGATTACAAACTATTGCGTAAATTTTGGTGAAAACCTGGCCAGTGTGGGTGCACAAGATTTAAGCTCGTTTTGAGCCTTTATTTGTTGCACGTCGGTTCATTTTGTCGCATGCTTCTTTAAATTAAAATCACTGACCTGACGTGCGAATTTTGAATGGGGATCTTGACAAGAGCTCCGCCTCCTTCCTTGATATCTGTGTGGACCTGCAAGCCATTGGGGGGAACAAATGAACAACACACTTCTCTTGAGGAGCCGACCAGGGGAACAAGCATAAGCGTAAATCCATAAATCCTACAAGCAGCTCATGTGAATGATCAAGAATTCAAGCAACACAAGTACAAGCGTGCGTAATCCTTGGATTCTGTGTGTACGAGCATGATGCTGATAAATATCAGGGACACCAGCAAATAAAGCTCTTTATAAGTCCATCAATCCTATGATTACAAACAATTAGACGTGAGGATTTCAGTACAAACAATTTAAACATCTGCAGTACCTGCGGCGACAAGCCGGAAATTTCGGAACCAAAAACCAACCAGTCTCCGGGCTGATATGACAGACCTGCGTGTTGGTCAGCAGGTCAGATTGTGATCACAGGTAAAAGCAACGCAGCCTTTTGGTTTAATATGACGATGATGAAGTCAAGCGGTAACTGATAGGGTTGAGTTCTTCACACCCATATCAGGAGGCTGCAGAAAGCATAACTTTTGGACGACACGTGTCAAATTGATTAAAATTACATATTCGGAATCCTGGCGTCGAGAGCTATTGATTGGTATATATATGGGTCTAATCGGAGGGGGG